>Ga0209390_10008673_pt1 | contig 12468 bp, 9 predicted proteins | sample BON01_FD_187212 | JGI IMG/M metagenome (GOLD analysis project Ga0209390, IMG submission 187212) | Freshwater microbial communities from Lake Bonney liftoff mats and glacier meltwater in Antarctica - BON-01 (SPAdes) (version 2) | ecosystem: Environmental > Aquatic > Freshwater > Ice > Glacier... | reverse complement strand
GCTCTGACCAGTCCAAAGCGCTGAAAGCTCCGTCTTTCTGGAAATCTTCGTTTCGCGAAACAGCCTGCTGTCATTGGGGGGATGGGGTTTTCGGTCAAGCACTAGCTTGGAGTCGCATAGGGGGAAGAGCCGGACAACCGGACAGCCAGACAGCCGGACAGCCCTTGAAGTGTTGGGGACAGAGCTCGCGCACTGCGTGTCGCTCGGTCTGTCCCGCAAGGTGGGCAGCCGGACAGCCGGACAGCCGGACATCCCTTGAAGTGTTGGGGACAGAGCTCGCGCACTGCGTGTCGCTCGGTCTGTCCCGCAAGGTCTCAGAAGGGCATTTTTGGCATGCCCTTCATGCCCCCCAGGCGCTTCATCATCTTCATCATGCCGCCGCCTTTCATCTTCTTCATCATGTCCTGCATCTGCTCGAATTCCTTGAGCATGCGGTTGACTTCCTGGACCTGGACGCCTGCGCCCTGGGCGATGCGGCGTTTGCGGGTGGCCTTGATCAGTTCGGGCTTGCGGCGCTCTAACTTGGTCATGCTGTGGATGATGCCTTCCTTGCGCCGGATGTCCTTTTCGGCCCGGTTCATGTCGACCTGACCGGCCTTGGCGGCCATGGCCGCGGGCAGCTTGTCCATCAGGCTGGACAGGCCGCCCATCTGTTTTACCTGCTGGATCTGGCCCAGGAAATCGTTCAGATCGAAGCTGGCGCCGCTCTTGACCTTGGCTGCCAGCTTCTGGGCCGCCGCCATGTTGACGCCGGAGCTGACCTGCTCGACCAGCGCGACGATGTCGCCCATGCCCAGGATGCGGCCGGCGTGGCGCTGGGCGTCGAACACTTCCAGGCCGTCGATCTTCTCGCTGGTGCCGGCGAACTTGATCGGCACACCGGTGACATGGCGCGCCGACAAGGCGGCGCCACCGCGGGCGTCGCCGTCGGTCTTGGTCAGGATGATGCCGGTCAGCGGCAAGGCCTGCTTGAACGCTGCCGCCACGTTGATCGCATCCTGGCCCTGCATCGCGTCGACCACGAAAAGGGTCTCGACCGGGTTCAGCACCTGGTGCAGTTCCTTGATCTCGCGCATCAGTACTTCGTCGATCGCCAGCCGGCCGGCGGTGTCGACCAGCAGCACGTCGAAATAATGCTTGCGCGCGTAGTCCAGCGCCGCACGGGCGATGTCCACCGGTTTCTGATCGGCGCTGCTGGGAAACCATTCGGCACCGGCTTGCGCCGTGACGGTCTTGAGCTGTTCGATCGCTGCCGGGCGGTACACGTCGCCGGACACCGTGAGCACCTTCTTCTTGCGCTTCTCGATCAGGTGGCGTGCGAGTTTGGCGGTGGTGGTGGTCTTGCCCGAGCCCTGCAGGCCGGCCATCAGGATGACCGCCGGCGGCTGCGCAGCCAGGTTCAGGTCGCTGACGCCCTCGCCCATGGTGGCGCTGAGTTCCCTATTGACAATGCCCACTAGGGCCTGGCCTGGCGACAAGGAGCCCAGGACTTCCTGGCCCAGCGCCTTTTCCTTGACCCGGGCAATGAAGTCCCGCACCACGGGCAGCGCCACGTCGGCCTCAAGCAGAGCCAGGCGCACCTCGCGCAGCATCTCTGTGACGTTGGTCTCGGTGATGCGGGCCTGACCACGCATTTCCTTGACAAGGCGCGACAATTTTTCGGATAACGATGAGGCCATGGGTGCTCGGGGGTAGGGGCGCGTGGGTGAGGTTTTTCGCCGACAGGTCGCGCGGGAACATGCCAGGCGAAAGGCTAAACTGTAGCCATGATTCTAGCCAGTGGCTCCATGTTGACCCATGTCCTCGCGTGGAGCGCTGCCATTGCCTATCTGGTGCCCGCTACCTGGCCCGCCATCGGCGACCGTATTGGGCGGCCGGTGCTTTTGCTGGGCTGGTTGTTGCATGCGCTGGTGCTGGCCGTCAGCCTTGCAGGTGCGGCGCCGCATTTCGGCTTTGCGCCCGCACTGTCGGTCACGGCCTGGCTGGTGGGTGCGGTGTATGCCGTCGAATCGCACTTTTATCCGCAGCTGCGTTTGCGCCGCGTGTTGTGTGCGCTGGCCGCCGTGACCGTCCTGTTGGCGCTGGTGTTCCCGGGCACGCCCCTGCATCCGGCGGCGTCCAGCTGGTTGCCGCTGCACTGGGCGCTGGGTATTGCGTCCTACGGTTTGTTCGGCGCCGCGGTGGTCCATGCCTGGATGATGGGGCGCGCTGAAGACCGCATTCGCCAGGGCGCGGACCCGGAAAGCGGTATGCCGCTGCTCACACTCGAGCGCCTGACCTTCCGTTTCGTCGGGGCCGGTTTCGTGCTGCTGACCGCCACCTTGCTGGTGGTGCTGGCCTATGGCGACATGTTGTACGGCCCGGGCATGGGCTGGCGCATGAACCACAAGAGTGTGTTCTCCATCCTGTCCTGGCTGACCTTTGCCGCCTTGCTGCTCGGGCGCATGCGCTACGGCTGGCGCGGACGGCGTGCCGTGCGGGTGTTGTATGCCGGAGCTGGCCTGTTGTTCCTGGCCTACGTCGGGTCCCGTTTTGTCATGGAAGTAGTTCTGAGTCGTGCGACATGAAGTTCTTGCTGGTACTGATCGTGGTCATGGTGGGTGTCTGGATCTGGCGCTCCAATCGCGCCGCCGAACGGGCCGAGGAAGACAAGTTGCGCCGCCCGCGCTCCAGGCCCGCAGCTGCCATCGACATGGGGCGCTGCGATCTTTGCGGCATGCATTGTCCGGATGACGATCTGGTGAAGGGCCGCCGCGGCGCCTATTGTTCAACCCAGCATCGCGATCAGGCAGAGGCTTGAGCGGCGTCATGGCTGGCGCGCCAAACCGACCGTGGCTGGATCTGCGGTCCAACCAGCGCGACGACGGTCCGCACGCCGACGGACCGGACGAGTTCGTGCGGCTATGGAGCGGTTTCATGACCGCCCGCGTCACACTGGGTGTGGTGTTGCTGGCCCTGCAGGCCAGCCTGTTCGTGCTGGGCCAGTCGACCGATCCCTTGCTGGTGATCGCCTGTGGCGCCTACCTGGTGGCGACACTGATCACGCGCTTGCTGGGCCGGCCCCAGCGCCTGGGGCGGACGCTGGGCCCGCGTTGGCTGCTGACGGTGGGTGTCGATATCGTCACCTTTGCGCTGCTGCAGTATGTGCAGGGTCACGCCGTTATCAATTACACGCCGTTGCTGGCGCTGCCAGTGCTGATGGCTGCCGTGTTGGGGTCCATGCCGCTGGCCATGGCCACTGCGGCCGGCGCCACGCTGCTGCTGCTGGGGCACGCCGGATTCGCCGGTCTCGCGGGCGATCTTGATGCGGCGTCGCTGGTGGCGCAATCGGCCCTGACCGGGGCCGGCTATTTCGTCCTTGCCTTCCTGGCCAGCCAGTTGTCGGCACGCCTGGTCAGTGAGGAGCAGCGCTCCCGGCGCAGCCAGATGGTGGCGCGGGTGCAGCGCGAGGTCAATGCGCTTGTCATCGAGTCGTTGACCGACGGTATTCTGGTGGTGGATGAACAGGATCTGGTGCTGGCAGCCAATCCGGCGGCATGTCGATTGCTGGGGCGTGACGTCGCGGCAACTGTGCAGTCGTTTTCGCTCGCGTTGGAGCCCGGTTGGCAGGAGTTGCTGCAGCTGAACCAGCGCAGCCTGGCCCAGAACCAGGCCCAAAGTGCCAGCGTGGTGCTGACGCTGGCCGGCATCGGGCCGCAATACACGCACGTACGCACCCGCATTGCCGCCACCGACGAGGACACGGCGTCCGAGCGGCTGTGTGTGATGTTCGTGCAGGACCAGCGCGAGGTCGAAGCGCGCATGCGCACCGAGAAACTGGTCAGCATGGGCCGCATGTCGAGCGCGGTGGCGCATGAAATCCGCAATCCGCTGGCGGCTATCGTGCAGGCCAACGCCTTGCTGGACGAAGCCGTGAAGGACGCGCGACTCAAGCCGCTGATCCGCATGGTGCAGCAGAACGCGAAACGTCTTGAGCGCATTGTTGATGAGGTGCTCAATATTGCCCGGGTTCAGCAGCGCGCGCCGGAAGCGGGCCCGCCCGGCCTGTGGGTCAACAGCGTGGTGGCACAGATCTGCACTGATTGGGATCAGCTTGGCGGGCGTGAAGCGCCCGTGGCCCGGCAATTTTGCGATGCCGACATCGAGGTGGTGTTCGAGGCCGAGCATCTGCGCCGGGTGCTGATCAATCTGCTGGACAACGCGAACCGTTATGCTGGCCCCGGCGGTGCGTCGATTCAGGTGGTGACCAGCAATACCCAAGGCGGTCAGGTGGCGCTGATGGTGTGGAGTGATGGCAAGCCGATGGAGCCATCGGTGGAACGTCACTTGTTCGAACCCTTCTTTTCATCCGAGAGCCGCTCGACCGGATTGGGCCTGTATATCTGCCGCGAGTTGTGTGATGGCCATGGTGCCGTGATCGGGTTTGCGCGCGCGCAGCGTCGCGTCGGGGCTGCGATGCTGGACGGTAACGAGTTCCGCATCCGTTTTGCATCGGCGCCGCGCAAGAAGCCATCTGCCAGAATACCGCCGTGACAGCAGCCACCGCCACCGCCCAGAGAGATGTTCATGTCCTCGTCGTGGACGACGAGCCGGACTTGCGCACGCTTTACGAACTGGCCCTGGTGCGCGAGGGCTACAACGTGCAGGGCGTCGGCGACCTGGCGCAAGCCTGGGAACTGCTCACTGCCCAGCGATTCGACGTCGTCATCACCGACATGCGTCTGCCGGACGGCATGGGCATCAGCCTGTTGCAGCGCCTGCGCGACGGTCAGCGCCGGGAACGCTGCGTCGTCATCACGGCCTATGGCTCGGCCGACAATGCCGTCGAGTCACTCAAGGCGGGGGCGTTTGACTACCTGACCAAGCCGGTGGATATCAAGCAGTTTCGCGCCGTCATCGCGTCGGCGGCACAGGGCGCGCGCAAGGAAGCGGTGGCCGAACGTCGGCATAACGCCAGCGTCGCATCGCGCGATGGCTTCAACCGGCGCAGGACCGACTCCGAACCCGGCGCGGGCGAGGCGGCATTGCAGCGGCTGGTGGGTGAATCGTCGGCCATGCGCCAGGTCAAGGAGCGCGTGGCCAAGGTTGCGCGTTCGATGGCGCCGGTTCTGGTCACCGGCGAATCGGGCACCGGCAAGGAACTGGTGGCGCGTGCCTTGCATGCCAACAGCCACCGATCTGCAGGCCCGATGGTGGCGGTCAATTGCAGTGCCATTCCCGAACAGCTACTCGAGGCCGAGTTTTTTGGCACGCGCAAAGGCGCGTTCACGGGTGCGACACAGGACCGCGATGGCTTCTTCCAGGCCGCGCGCGGCGGTAGCCTGTTTCTCGACGAGATCGGCGACCTGCCGCTGGCGATGCAGTCCAAGCTGTTGCGTGCGATTCAGGAGCGCAGCGTGCGCAGCGTCGGCTCGACGCAGGAGGAGCCGGTCGATGTGCGCATCATCAGTGCCACGCACCGGGATCTGGCAGCCGATGTCCAAGGTGGACATTTCCGCCAGGACCTGTATTACCGACTCAATGTCATCGACATCGTGATTCCGCCATTGCGCGACCGCTTGGGCGATCTGCCGGCATTGTGCGAGAGCCTGTTGGCACGTATTGCCCAGGAGGCGGGCATGCCGGTTCCCGCGTTGTCGGCCAGTGTGCTTGAGCAGATCTGCCTGGCGCCGCTCAAGGGCAATGTGCGTGAGCTCGAAAACCTGCTGCACCGTGCCGTCGCATTGAGTGAAGGTGGCGATCTGCAGGTCGACCTCCTGGGCGAACAGACCATGCCGGCGCCGCTTGCGCCGGCAACAGATACCGTCCGAACCACCCCGTCCTGGCCGGCCGAATCCGCTGACGATTCCCCGGCCCAGGTGCCGCTGGTGATTCCGAGCGACTTGCAAAGTCATCTGGATCGGCAGGAGCGGGAGATTCTGGTGCAGACCCTGCATGAGACCGGTTTCAATCGCACCGCCGCGGCAGCCCGCCTGGGACTGAGCCTGCGCCAGATCCGCTACCGTATCGCGCGGCTCAAGATTGACGAACCGGCAGACTTGGCCGATGACGCTGATTAACGCTGCGGCGCCAATCCCGGGATCGGCCAGCGCGTGGGACCGGGGCTGGTACCGGGATGCGCAGCGACTGGACTCGCCCAATTGCGGCCCACGCCCCCCCGGCATGGCGGTCGACTTGGTGGTGCTGCATTCGATCAGCCTGCCGCCGGGTGAATATGGCGGCGCCGCTGTGCAGCAGTTGTTCACCAACCAGTTGGACTGGGATGCGCATCCGTACTTCCAGCAGATCAGGGGCCTGACGGTATCGGCGCATTTCTTCGTGCGCCGTGACGGCAGCCTGTTGCAATTTGTCAGTTGCGATGCGCGGGCCTGGCATGCAGGCCAGTCCTGCCACCTGGGGCGCGACAACTGCAATGACTTTTCAATCGGCATCGAACTCGAGGGACTGGAGGGCGGGTCATTCGAGCCGGCGCAATATGGCGCTGCGGCCGCCCTGTGCGAGGCGATCGGTCGGCAGTATCCGATCCGTCATGTCGCCGGCCATGAACATGTTGCGCCGGGGCGCAAGTTCGATCCGGGTGTCGGCTTCGACTGGACGCGTCTGCGCCGTGCGTTGGCATGGGATGACGATTTTTTCCCGAAGACTTTTTAATCAGCCCCGGGATGTGCTTTCGGACGCGCGCAAGGGCGCTGCCGCGCCCTTGCGCAGCCAAGGTCTGGCGCTGACAAAGTGCAGACTTCATGCGGGTGTCGGGCGCAAATGCCGGCGCGGGGCGCATGTTTTCGTGGTTTCACGCCGCGGCGCCCATGGCGCAAGGCCTCGCGTGTGATGGCGCGCGCCGGGTCGGTCGATGTTCCACGGCGATGGGTCGGCCAGCACCCGGCGGCGTGGGGTCGTGGCATGGGCGGTACACTACCGGTAGTGGCTTGTAAACGACCAAGACCCTATATATAGTGTGTACTGGTCGAGCCGCGGGCTTGCTGCGATGACGCAAAAGCAGGCCTCAACCGACCAAATCCTGCCCACAAGACGTTCCCAGAGACGAGGAAAGAACAATGCAGACTGCCCAAAATACACCCACCTCCCAGCAACCCGGCTCCAGCGCCAGCACCAGGTCCTCCGCGGCCTCTGCCAATGGCAATGTCAATAGTGCGTTGGCCCATTTCCAGATCATCCGGCGCAATGGCGCCGTGGTGCCGTTCGAGCCCAGCAAGATTGCCGTGGCGATGATGAAGGCCTTCCTGGCGGTGCATGGCACCCATGGTGCGGCCTCGTCCAGCGTGCGCGAGATGGTCGAGGAGCTGACCCAGACCGTGGTGCGTGCACTGATGCGCTCGCGCCCGGGTGGCGGCACATTTCATATCGAAGACGTGCAGGACCATGTCGAGTTGGGTCTCATGCGCGGCGGGCACCACGAAATTGCACGGGCCTATGTGCTGTATCGCGAGAAGCGCTCACAGGAGCGCGCCAGCAAGATCGAGCAGGACAAGCCCCAGGCCGCGCAATTGTTCGCTATCGACAATGGCCAGCGCGTACCGCTGGACATGGACCGGCTGCAGGGCCTGATCCAGGCGGCCTGTGAAGGACTTGGTCCGGATATCCGCTTCGAACCCATCCTGGCCGAGACCTTGCGCAACCTGTACGACGGTGTGCCGATGGACGAGGTCTACAAGGCCTCGGTGCTGGCGGCGCGCACGCTGATCGAGAAGGATCCCGATTACACCTACGCCACTGCGCGTTTGCTGTTCCATACCATCGCCAAGGAAGTGCTCGGCCATGACGTCGCGCCATCCGAGATGGCCCCGGCATATATCGAGTATTTCCCACAGTTCGTGCGCAAGGGCGTGGATGCCGAGTTGCTCGACGAACGCCTGCTGCAGTTCGATCTGCAGCGTCTGGGCGCTGCGCTCAAACCCGAGCGTGACCTGCAATTCGACTACCTCGGCCTGCAGACGCTGTACGACCGTTATTTCCTGCACATCAGCAAGACCCGCATCGAGCTGCCGCAGGCGTTCTTCATGCGTGTGGCGATGGGTCTGTCGCTCAATGAGATCGACCGGGAGACGCGCGCCATCGAGTTCTACGAGATCATGTCCTCGTTCGACTTCATGTCCAGCACGCCGACGCTGTTCAATAGCGGAACCCTGCGTTCGCAGCTGTCGTCCTGCTACCTGACCACCGTGCCGGACGATCTGGACGGCATTTACGAGTCGATCAAGGAAAACGCGCTGCTGTCCAAGTTCGCCGGCGGCCTGGGCAACGACTGGACCCGTGTGCGCGCCCTGGGTTCGCGCATCAAGGGCACGAACGGCGAATCGCAGGGCGTGGTGCCCTTCCTCAAGGTGGTCAACGACACCGCGGTGGCGGTCAACCAGGGCGGCAAGCGCAAGGGCGCGGTATGCACCTATCTGGAGACCTGGCACCTGGACCTCGAGGAGTTCCTCGACCTGCGCAAGAACACCGGTGACGATCGTCGGCGCACGCACGACATGCACACCGCCAACTGGATTCCTGACCTGTTCATGCGCCGCGTGATGGAAAAAGGCAGCTGGACGCTGTTCTCGCCGTCCAATGTGCCCGATCTGCACGACAAGTTCGGCGCCGATTTCGAGCGCGCCTACGTGGCCTACGAAGAGCAGGCTGCGCGCGGCGAGATCAAGCCCTCGCGCACCCTGCCGGCAGCCGACCTGTGGCGCAAGATGCTGACGATGTTGTTCGAGACCGGGCATCCGTGGATCACGTTCAAGGACGCCTGCAACGTGCGCTCGCCGCAGCAACACGCCGGCGTGGTGCATTCGTCGAACCTGTGCACCGAGATCACGCTCAATACCAGCGACACCGAAACCGCGGTCTGCAACCTGGGATCGATCAACCTGCTGCAGCACCTTAAGGACGGTGCGATGGATCACGACAAGCTGCGCCGCACCATCGGCATCGCCATGCGCATGCTGGACAACGTCATCGACATCAACTATTACGCGGTCAAGAAGGCGCGCGACTCCAACCTGCGCCACCGCCCGGTGGGCCTGGGTGTGATGGGCTTCCAGGACAGCCTGTACAAGCTGCGCATTCCCTATGCCAGTGACGCGGCGGTGGAGTTTGCCGACCGGTCCATGGAGGCGGTCTGCTACTTCGCCTATTGGGCCTCGACCGAACTGGCCCGCGAGCGCGGCCGTTACTCCAGTTTCAAAGGCTCCTTGTGGGACCGCGGCATTCTGCCGATTGACACGCTGGACATGCTGGCATCCGAGCGCGGTGGTTATGTCGAGGTCGACCGCTCGTCGACGCTGGACTGGGAGGCGCTGCGCAGCAAGATTGCCCAGGACGGCATGCGTAACTCCAACTGTGTGGCGATCGCGCCGACGGCGACGATCTCCAACATCATCGGTGTGGACGCGTCGATCGAACCGTGCTTCGGCAATCTGTCGGTCAAGTCCAACCTGTCGGGCGAGTTCACCGTCATCAACGCCAGCCTGGTGAACGACCTCAAGCGCCTGGGTTTGTGGGACGACGTGATGGTGATGGACCTGAAACATTTCGATGGCTCGCTGCAGCCGATCGACCGCGTTCCGCAGGAAATCAAGTCGCTGTATGCCACCGCGTTCGAAGTCGAGACACACTGGCTGGTCGAAGCCGCCGCGCGGCGCCAGAAATGGATCGACCAGGGGCAGTCGCTCAACATCTACATGGCTGGCGCTTCGGGCAAGAAGCTCGATGACACCTACAAGCTGGCATGGGTGCGGGGTCTGAAGACGACGTACTACCTGCGCACGCAATCGGCAACCCATGCCGAGAAGTCCACAGTTGCCTCAGGGCGCATGAATGCTGTGTCTTCGGGCACGGGCGACGCGCCCATGAGTGCGCTCGACAAGGCCGCTGCTGCTGCACGCGAACAACTCGCGGCGAGCCCGGCCACCGACGTGAAGTTCTGTGGTGTCGACGATCCGACATGCGAGGCTTGCCAGTAAATCTTGATGCGCATCGCCCGCCAAACGCGCGGGCGATGCAATTGAACAACACAAATTTGCAGCGATGACCATGAATACTTTTCAATTCATGACACTGCTCTGATAATTCACAGATTGGAAACCTCTATGTTGACCTGGGACGAAGAAGTCAAGCCCACACCGCCAACGTCTTTTTCTCGCGACCCGCATGCGGGCCGCTCGATGGAGTCTCCGCCGCAGTTGCCGACCAAGCGTGTTTTGGACGATGGCGCGGCAGTGCCGGCAGCATCTGCTGCTGCCAATGCAAGCGTTCCCCGGCGCGTCAACGCTGCCGACAAACGCATCATCAACGGCAAGACCGACGTCAACCAGCTGGTGCCGTTCAAGTACAAATGGGCCTGGGAGAAATACCTGGCCAGCTGCGCCAATCACTGGATGCCGCAAGAGGTCAACATGACGCGTGACATCGCGTTGTGGAAGGACCCGAACGGCCTGACCGAAGACGAGCGACGCATCGTCAAACGCAACCTCGGCTTTTTTGTCACCGCCGACTCGCTGGCCGCCAACAACATTGTGCTGGGCAGTTATCGTCATATCACGGCGCCCGAGTGCCGTCAGTTCCTGTTGCGCCAGGCGTTCGAGGAGGCCATCCACACGCACGCCTACCAGTACATCGTCGAGTCACTCGGCCTGGACGAGAGCGAGATCTTCAACGCGTGCAACGAGATTGAATCGATCCGCAACAAGGACCAGTTCCTGATCCCGTTCATCGAGACGCTGACCAATCCGCATTTCACGACCGGCACGCTGGAAAACGACCAGAAGCTGCTCAAGTCGCTGATCGTGTTCGCCTGCCTGATGGAAGGCCTGTTCTTCTACGTCGGGTTCACGCAAATTTTGGCGCTCGGACGGCAGAACAAGATGACCGGCGCAGCAGAGCAGTATCAGTACATCCTGCGCGACGAGTCCATGCATTGCAACTTCGGCATCGACCTGATCAACCAGATCAAGCTTGAGAACCCGCTGTTGTGGACGGCCACGTTCAAGGCCGAGATCCGCGACCTGTTCGAGCAGGCCGTGGCACTCGAGTACCAATACGCCGAAGACACCATGCCGCGCGGCGTGCTGGGCATGAACGCTTCGATGTTCAAGGGTTATCTGCGCTACATCGCCAATCGGCGCGCGACCCAGATCGGTCTGGAAGCCCTGTACCCGAACGAAGAAAATCCATTCCCCTGGATGAGCGAGATGATCGACCTGAAGAAGGAACGCAACTTCTTCGAGACGCGCGTCATCGAGTATCAGACCGGTGGTGCCTTGTCCTGGGATTGAAGACAGGAATAAACAGTCATGGCAACCCGAATTTCATGTGATGCTCCAGGCCGCGCAGACGGCCGAGGTATTGCGTGTGACCCCATTCAAGGCGCTGGGATAAGGCCCAACACCCTGAATCGCTTCATGTGCTCCAACAGGCATGAAGTGCTCTTTGTTACTTGATCAAGGAGAAAATGATGGCAACTGCAAAAAAACCGGCGGCTAAAAAAGCTGCCCCTGCGAAGAAAGCTCCGGCCACAAAGGTCGTAGCGAAAAAGGCTCCTGCGAAAAAGGCAGCAGCCAAGAAGGCTCCGGCCAAAAAGGTCGTAGCGAAAAAGGCTCCGGCAAAAAAGGTCGTAGCCAAGAAGGCTCCCGCGAAAAAAGCGGTAGCGAAGAAGGCTCCGGCCAAGAAGGTCGTAGCGAAGAAGGCTCCTGCGAAGAAGGCAGCAGCCAAGAAGGCTCCCGCGAAAAAAGCGGTAGCGAAGAAGGCTCCGGCCAAGAAAGCGCCTGCGAAAAAAGCTGCTGCCAAGAAAGCCGCGAAAAAGCCTGCTGCCAAGAAAGCCGCGAAGGCGCCCGCTGCCCCTGCCCCTGCTGCATCCGCCGCTCAGACGACGTTGAACCCGCAGGCGGCTTGGCCGTTTCCGACAGCCAGCAAGCCCTGAACGACGCTTTAACTAGCTTCGTTGCAAGCCCGATGCCTCACGGTGTCGGGCTTTTTTATGGCGGCTCACAAGGTAACCTCCGCGCAAGGCGCTGCGGTGCTATGAGCCTTGGGAGCGGCCCGGCGGCTCACAGGCCGATTGCGGCCTTGTCGATGGTGTAGTTTTGCGGGCCCTGTTCGGCGATCTTGCGCGCGCCCAGGTGATTGCCCAGCTGCGCGCAGCGTTCGAGCGACCAGCCTTGTTCGAGGCCGAAAAGCAAGGCGCCGCGAAACGCGTCACCGCAACCGGTGGGGTCAACCACATCGCGGGCCTTGATGCCCGGCACATGGGTCTTGTCGCCGTCGATCCATAAGTCGCAGCCCTGTGCCCCGGTGGTGACGATCAGGCCGCGCACCTTGCTTGACACCTCGGCAATATCCCATCCTGTGCGGTCACACAACATCTTGCCTTCATAGTCGTTGACCGCCACCCAGCTGGCCTTCTCGACAAAGTCGCGCAGTTCGGCGCCGTCAAAGCGCGGCAGTTGCTGGCCCGGATCGAAAACG
>Ga0209390_10008671_pt1 | contig 12469 bp, 12 predicted proteins | sample BON01_FD_187212 | JGI IMG/M metagenome (GOLD analysis project Ga0209390, IMG submission 187212) | Freshwater microbial communities from Lake Bonney liftoff mats and glacier meltwater in Antarctica - BON-01 (SPAdes) (version 2) | ecosystem: Environmental > Aquatic > Freshwater > Ice > Glacier... | reverse complement strand
AGAACAATTTGCCAACTTGACTCTCGTGTACGAAGGCGAGTACCGACCTGACGAAGCACAAGCGATTTTTGCTAGTAGTGACCTTGCAATTTTACTGAGCAAGGGGGAGAGCTTTGGTCACTCGATAGCCGAGGCGTTGAGCGTTGGCTGTCCCGTTGTCATTAGTGCAAAGACCCCCTGGAATGACGTTGTGAATAGTGGAGTAGGTATCGCATCCGACGACAGTGAAAGTCTTAAGTCGTATGTACGTGAATTTAGCCTGTTGACCAGCGCTGATCGACAAAGAATGAGAAGCGAAACTCTAGCCAATTACACGCAGTGGTTTCAGTCTCAAGCTAACGAAGTGGATTTGTTCACCAAGGCACTTGAACTGGGCAGGCAGCAAAATCGATAGCCTTTTCGCCGCCTAGTCCTATTTTGCGGCATAGTTACGCAGAGCATTAATGAGCTTTGGCAGTCCCGTGCCTTTGCTCATTTCCCGGTCGTAGTAAGACCTTGCTTTGATTCGGCGATCCTGAAGACTAGGCCCATCTTGGGTAAGTAAAATTTTAAGGGCTTCCAAGATGCTTTTAGTGTCTAGATCTGCGGTCACTATCCCTCCAGCATCGCTAACGACAGCTGCTGTGTCTCCTTTGACGGATCCAACAATGATGCATCCTGATGCCAGTGCACTTTGGACTTTACTGGGAAGTGATGTGTTCAAGCCAGGTGTGTCTATTAACGAAACCAAGATTGCATCAGCATCAGCTTTGCATTGTTGGAATGCCGTTTCATCTACTCGCTCGAGGAAATGAATATTACTGGCATTCAGCTTTTCCACGAGTGCCTTAAGCTTTGCCTTCTCGACACCTGAGCCGATGAGAACCAATTGAATTCTGCGAGATTGGTCAGTCTCAATTGCGTGATCCATCGCAGCCACTGCTTCAACCCACGATGACAGTGAGTGCGTACTACCCATATTGCCTGCATAGAGTAAAACTAAATCCGTGGCAGAGATACCCAGTTGGCTGTGTAGCAAATTTGATTTTGGTGGCGGCACTGAGTCTTCTTCGGGAGCCCAATTATAGAACACTGACACAGAGTTTTCCTTTATTCCTCGATTGATTAGATCCGCACGCATTCCAGGAGTTATCGCGAATAAATGACTCGCATGCCGGTACGTCAAGTTCGAAACGTAAGCGAGTGGTCTTCTAATTAGACTCTCAAGCCGCTTGTTGGAAATCATTCCTGAGTCGAGGACAACGTCTGGCCAGAGATCTTGAACGATTGCGACATAGGGAGTACGGAAAACTATGCGTGCAAACAATGCGGGTAGTGACGCTGTGACAGGTGAAGAATAGACCAGAGAGACGTCTGCACTACGGAGAGTTTTAAGGCCAAAAATTGCAGCACTAATCGCGAAGGAACTGTAATTCAGTGTGCGCCCTAATGGCGATTGGTCATGGCTTGGGAAAAGAGGTGATCGCTGAACTATCATTCCAGAAATCACCTCTGTCATCGGTTTCCACGCCTTATATCCGGGAAGTACCTTTCCCGTTGGGTAATTCGGAACGCCAGTTATGACATTGACGGTGAATCCAGGAGTTTCGTTTAAAGCAGAAGCAATTTCAATCGACAAGCGCCCAGGCTCGGGTGGGAACCACTGGCAGACGAAGGCCACCCTAAGTGGGCGTCGATTTATTTCCTGCATGGTGCCCAATCCCCGTTCCATAAGGCCTTGTGAATCAACTTTAGTATAAGTGGTTGAACTTTAGAGTGATCCATCGAAGCTACAGATGAACTGAAGAGAAAATGATTGAGATCGGTGCGAATCTCAACAGGTGATTGATGACCAAGGATTCGCTGTTTCGAAATGGTCCAACAACATTCATGGATGTCATATTCAGTAATTGTTGTCCATCTGCCGAAGCAATCTTTCTTGAGCCGTGCGCATTAATTTGCTACGAGCGTTATCCTCTCAGTGCGTGATGTAGTTTTCGTCGTTGAAATGCAAAAAGAGGGGGTCCAATGGGTCGGCTATTTCTCTCAGCACCCAGCGTGGGCGAAGCAGAACGCGCAGCAATTGACGCAGCAATGCAGTCTGGCTGGGTCGCCCCCATTGGCCCAGAGATTGACGCCTTTGAAGCAGAGCTTGCTGCTCAAGCAGGTAGGACCCATGCGGTTGCTCTGTCATCGGGAACGGCGGCCATCCACCTTGGCCTGCTGGCTTTGGGTGTGTCTGACGGTGAAGAGGTACTAGTACCCACCATGACCTTCGGAGCTACCGCCTTCGCAGTCGTGCATGCGGGTGCTCGCCCAGTGTTCCTCGACGTTGAGGAACAGTCGTGGAACCTTGATCCGAACTTGCTGGAATCAACCCTCAAGGAGAAAGCAGCGAAGGGTCACTTGCCAGCTGCGGTTATTCCGGTCGATGTTTTTGGCAGGACCTGCGACTACGACAACATCATTCGTATTTGTGGGGAGTTTCAGGTACCGGTGCTGGTGGACTCGGCCGAGTCTTTGGGTGCTTTGCATGGCAACTCGCCTGCGGGGTCCATGGGGAATGCTGCGGTGTTCTCTTTTAACGGCAACAAGATCATTACCACCAGCGGGGGAGGTGCGCTAGTGACAAATGATCCTGAGATCGCCCGCAAGGTGCGGCATTGGTCCACCCAGTCCCGTGAACCATTCCCTTGGTACGAGCACGAGGAGATCGGTTACAACTACCGCATGAGCAACATCCTGGCCGCCCTTGGCCGTGCGCAACTCTCTCGTTTGCCGGAGATTATCGCCTGTCGGCGAGGTTTCCGTGATCGCTATGCGGCGGCATTGGAGGCTGTGCCGGGAATAACAGTGATGGGAGACCCACCGTGGGGAACGTGGAACGGCTGGCTCACGACAGTGCTTTTTGATTTATCCGCGCATCCGAATGCACCCACCTTGATTCGCGAGGCGCTGGAAGCCCTAGACATTGAATCCCGGCCGGTGTGGAAGCCCATGCACCAGCAGCCGGTGTTCAAAGACTCCCAATCTGCACTTACTGGTGTCGCCGACCGGTTGTTTGTCGAGGGTTTGTGTCTGCCCTCGGGAACAGCCATGACTGAGTCAGATGTTGACCGAGTGCTCGGCGTCATGCTGGAAACCCTAGGTCGCTGATGGGCTCTTTTTATCGCCGCCGGGGCAAGCGTGTTCTGGACGTGGTGTGTGCGGCTGGCGCGCTTGTGGTTTCCTCTCCCATTCAGTTAGCGGCAGCTGTGTCTGTGCGCCGGCAAATGGGGTCTCCAGTGTTATTCCGGCAAGAGCGTCCGGGCTTAGAAGGTCGCCCATTCGTTTTGTTCAAATTCCGAACAATGCGTTCACCCGAACTTGGTGAAGACCCGGTGGATTCGGATGCTCAGCGACTCACACCACTGGGTCGTTTCCTGCGATCGTCGAGTGTTGACGAATTACCAGAATTTTGGAACGTTCTGCGAGGCGACATGAGTTTGGTTGGACCAAGACCCCTGCTAATGGAATATCTGGATCGCTATACGCCGGAGCAGTCACGGAGGCATGAGGTGCGACCGGGTATTACCGGCTGGGCCCAGGTCAACGGCCGAAATTCGGTCTCTTGGGACGAGAAATTCGCCATGGATGTCTGGTACGTAGATCATGTCTCGCTTGGTCTTGACATTCGAATTCTGTGGGGAACGGTCCTTACGATTACTAAGCGTTCAGGGATCTCGGCTGCCGGTCACGAGACTATGCCGGAGTTCAAGCCAATAAAACGATAGAAAACCACCGCATCGGCACTCACTTGAATCACTTAAGACGGGAACATGACCCTTCCTTTAGCCGGGTTCCCGATTAAGAGCGATCCTGGATCACAGTGCTTTGTCACGACGCTGCTCGCGGACACTTTGGAGTGGGATCCGATTGATATTCCAGGCATGACGGTTGCGTGGGTTCCTATCATCGAACAGTCGCCAAGTTTCGTGTTGCCGAGTAGGGAGCTGTAAGGGGACAGGACAACACTGTCACCCACGTTTGCGTCATGACCGACGGACGCGTAGGCATTTATGGCCACATTTTCACCCACGAGCGAGTTGCAACCTATTAGTGCAAAAGGACATGTGATTGTGCCATGTCCGACTTGAGCTGAAGACGCGACATAGGCGCTCGGGTGGATTAAGGAAACAAGAGAACCCCCAGCATCCCTGACACGTTTTGCTAGTTTAAAACGAAGAATTGGATCCCCCATTGCAATTATGAATCTGGCAGTAATGAATGAGCCAACATCGCTTGTTCTTCCCAATAGAGGAACAGAATGAAATCCATCTAGTGCATTGTCATCATCATCCAAAAATCCAATGACATGGTGCTTCCAGCCGCCCTGCTCGGCATCTATGGAGTATTCAAGTAATTCGCGTCCGAATCCACCGGCTCCAATAATGATGACATCCGTGTTTGTCGACATGGTCTTAATCTTTCATGCGAATTGAGATTTTGCGAGTGAACTCTTGGAGCAAATCCATGCCGTCCCAAATGTGATCAAAATTGAGGGCCTGTCCAATTGGGACGATTCGATCTATTCCGCGACCACGAGTTTTTTTCACGAATTCTTCCAAATCTTGACGTGGGATCCCAAAGATCGTCAGGGTTTGATCGGCGCGTTTGACATGAAGAGAGAGATCAATGAGCGACGGTAGCGTTAATTGGTAGAACATTCCCGCACCACAAAACTCCCCCCTAATGTCTCTAAACGAATTGAGTTCAAGGACTGCGAGCGTGTTCCCCTGCCACGTGTGAACGCGGATGTCGTGGTCAATAGCGGCTTGCATGGAGTACGTGATTTTGTTGATTGCAGTTGAGGTTGCGGGCGAGTAACCCTTTAAGTTTGCCACACCAAATATGCGCGAAAAAAAATCAGCGCTGCATGCTTGGTTCGGACTCGATCCGATCCAGATCACTATTCGGGGAGATGAACAACCGAGTTGATCGAACCAATAGGAGTCATTGAAGAAATTCTCAGCCAGTGTATTTCGGCCTGAATCAGTCAAACTGTTATAGGACTCAATATCAATCGCAGCCATGGAGATCCTGTCAGGGAATGACAGATCTCTACCATGTGGTTCCAGAGGGATAGCGCGCATTTGGTTAACTGTGCTGTCTCCACCCCACACGACTCGGACGTCCGCGGCCTTCGTGAGTTCACGAGTTATTTTTTCATCGTGGCCATAGGTAAAAACGGATGTTCCTGCCGCGACTTCCGGGTATTCAGCGAGTGTTTCTTCGAAGGCGCTCAAAATGTATCCGGACTGATCTATTGCCCGGTGGGAAATCCGGACAAGGTTGCGATTGCCGGCAAGAATTGAAAGCACCCAGGAGTAGGCAAACATTGTGTCAACGTTGGCTGGCGGTATGTGAAAGACCGTTCCGCGCGGAACGGCCACTGTATTTTCCTGTTGGTTTGCTGCGAAGGTCTGAGCCATTTTGGTCAATGCAGCTTTACGCATCCAAAATGCCAATGCTTGTAATTCAGGTCTGCCTGGAGCAGAACGGCGGAGCCGTTGCGCGACAGTTGCAATGAACTCCATCCGATCCGCTGCAAAAGGCAAGGCAAGTTCACCAGCACTTAGCTGCTGTAGTGCGGACCTAATATCTAGACTCGTTGAAGTTGGCAGAAGTTGTTGAACAATATTTTGTTTCGTCATTTAATGGACTTCCGCGAGCTGTGAAACTTGGACTCCATGAGTATCTGAGCATCCGCGCAGTTCTGCTCTCGGAACCCTGCCTAGAACTTCAAGGCGTTTGCCTAACCATCCTGAGTCTGGTTCACCTGTCCCGTGGACAACTCCCATATCCTCGGTTAAAAGACTATGTCCTGGATAGGAGCGAGGGAGAACGCTAAGAACCTGGATTATTCCCGGAGTTCCATTGGGAGATTCATCCCAAGTTTCAGGATTGCGGATTATTACTTCAGCGAAGTTTGGTGGGTATAGGTAGCCGTCATCACCTTCGAGAAACACCGATCCTACCTGTTCTACCATTCCGTAAAAGTTGTGGACACTCTTCAGTCCGGTGACCTCTTTCAGTTCGTTCTTGAATTCGACATTACCGACTGACTCTTTCGTCAGAGTCTTCCATCCGCCAGAATGAATGAGCGTTCCAGTTGATAGGTCTATTTCAAGGCCTTGATCTCTGATCGCTTTTAAGAAATATTTCCACACCATAAAAGTGAAACCGAACAGAAGGATCGGCTTTCCCGCGTGCTTGTCAAGAAATACCGTTAGGCCATTAGTATCGAGTTGCATGTTGTCATTTAGGGCATAAAAGTGTGATCTTCCCAGTGGCATCATACCAAGGACTCCAGCACCCCTGGCTGAAAACGTTGTGCGGTCTTGGATAACTGATTTCGAGTCAATGATGATCATAGGACGCCTGTCGTTTCCCAGAACCCGAGTCATGACGGAGACCAAGGCTTTTGATTGTAGGCCGGCTGTTTCACGGTCAAGAATGACTCGTGAGACCGCCTGCCCCGTAGTACCGGATGATGTCATGGTCTTAAAAATATCTTTTTCAGGGACACTAAATAGATTGTTGGACTTGAAGAGACCAACGGGTAAGTACGGCAGATCAACTAGGCTTCTCTGTTCGCTCCACAACCTACTGTCGAGTATGCGCTTGTAGGGCTGACAGTTCGTTGCATGATGTAGACCGAGTTTCAAGAGTTCAGTGAAAAGGATGTCATCTTTCTCTGATTGTGATAACGTGAATTGAGGTCGATCAAACAAGGAGAGAAACTGACGCGAATTTTCGTATTCCTCTAATGACACAGTCTCACCTCTCACGTGCCCAGTCTTCCAGCAAAGAATAATCTATTTTACCGTTCGATAAATAAGGAATGGCTTCGACTTTGCGTAAGTTGATAAGTTTTGGAGGCACTCCCAGCATGCGCGCAAGTTTTTGTCTTATTGAGGCGACTTCTTCCGTAGCGACCTCTGAGGAAAAGGCAGTTATGTCGTCAAATTCAAGACTTGACACGGCGGCAAAGGGACCGTCAACTATGGACTGCAACAAGCTTTCAATTTCATCTAGTGACACTCGGGAACCGGCGATTTTAGCGATCCTTTTGGATCGTCCCACAAGGAATAGGTAGCCATCTTCATCTAAGTACCCGAGATCGCCTGTTTTGAGTACTGAGTTATGTAAGTCACCTTGATGCAAATCTACGCGAGATTCGGTGTAACCCATCATGACGTTTGGGCCTTCGTATTGAATCTCACCGACACTGCGCGGCCCGAGTTCGGTTCCTTCAGCATCTAAGACTTGTAAGGAACCTCCGGCCACAGGCAATCCCACCGAGCCAAGTTTACTGGGAATGTCCGCTGATGGCAGACATGAAATCCTTGGACTCGCTTCTGTTTGCCCGTACATCACGTGGAAATTACCGCCCCGCTTAATCATTGAATCGTGAAAGTAGGTGATCAGAGCATCAGATAATTTTCCACCGGCTTGAGCAAGGACTTCAAGGCTAGTCAGATCCTTAGATTCAAAGTCCAGACGTTTAAACATTGTGAATGTCTGCGGAACTCCAACAAGAAATGTGACATTTTGTGAGTTCATTATTTCCCAGAAATCCGGTGTGATGATGCTTTTGTCTGTTACTACCAAAGCTGCGCCACGGGCGGCATGAGATGTTGCAACACTCATGCCAAATGAATAGTGGAATGGCAGCGTAGTGATCGCCCGATTGCCAGCTGCAATATTTAAAGATTGCGCAATCTGCTCAGCATTGCGCAAAATATTCGAGCGAGAGAGTCTGACGAATTTCTGGCTACCAGTCGATCCGGAAGTCGATAGGAGCACGGCTAGATCTGGGTGAATCTCACCCCCATTTGGCTTTGAGACATTCCAGACTCCATTGATCGGGGTGGGCAGATAGTTGAGTTCAGGTGGCAAGAGCCGTTCAGACAGCCCAATTATCAAGTCAGGCTGGTAAGAATGAACGAGAGCGCCCAAGCGCTCGGGCGTAATGTTTGCATCAATGAGAGCGACAGGTACGCGCGCTTCGAATAGCTGGAAAAAACGCAAAATCGTTAAAGCAGATGAATCACAGAGAAGGAAGACCAACTTACTGCTTGGCAGATCGCTTAGGAGTATTTTGAATGCGTGAGTCGAATCGATGCCTTTTAAACTTGAGGTATCGCCGGGTATGAGGTCAAGTGACCAATCCCCGAACTCCATCCTTGTGGAAGCCACCGCGCTGCAGGCTCTATTCAAACTCGATGTCGTACTTCGCCATGATTTGAATAGCAACCTCGAAACTGGACATTCCGATTACATCATCAACATCGAGCATAATGTCAAATGCATCTTCAATTTCAGCCACCATGGTCATATGCGCCACGGAGTCCCACTCGGGTATCCCTCTGTATTCAAGGGTTGACCATTCGATGTTTTCTGCATCGACACCCAGGCCTAATGCGAAAGCTGATTTAAGCTCATCAATTTTTGCCACGAAATATCCCCATTCTTCTTAGCCAACTTAACTGAGACAACCTAAATTCGGCGTGTTAAAGTGCCAAGAAATGCAACGCTTTCTCAGCAATCGACGTCGAATCAAGTCCGACTTGAGCCAAGACGTAATCATAGGATCCAACGGACGGAAAACGGTCCTCCACCCCCAACCTTAGCTGCCTGCATGTGGCTCCGGACTCAGCAAGGATCTCGGCTACAGCTGAACCAAGACCTCCAATAATCGAGTGTTCCTCAACTGTGATTATAAGTTCGCTTCGTTGAGCTGCATCCAAAACTGCCTTAGCGTTTAATGGTTTTACAGTGTGCATATTAATGATTCCGGCACGAATTCCGTGATTGTCAAGCAGTAGTTCTGCGGCTGCCTTGGCGCGAGCAACCATACTTCCGATGGCAATGAATACAACATCAGATTCTTCAGATAACACCCGTGCGTCACCAATTTTGAACACCGTGTCCCCTTGGTCGACTATGGGCATTGACGGTGCACCATTAATCCTGATGTACACCGGACCCACATGGCCGGCGCAGGTTTCGATTACTTGAACGAGTTCGCCACAATCTGCGGGCGAAACGATAGTGAGGTTTGGAATCGCTCTTAGTGCACTAATATCCTCTATTGAATAGTGGGTGTTGCCAAATTGCCCCATAGCAAAACCGGCTCCGATCCCAACCAACTTGATGTTCTGTTCCATGTATCCCATGTGATGTCTGACGAATTCGCACGCACGTAGGGCTGCGAAGTTAGCAAAGGTCACGGCAAAGGGAATCCAGTTATCGTCCGCAAGGCCTGCTGCGACGCCCACAAGGTTTTGTTCGGCGATTCCGACATTTATGAATCTATCTGGGTAAGTCGTTCGAAATCTCTCCATCCCCGCAGTGATAGCTAAGTCCGCAGTCATTGCCACAACTCTGTCATTGGCGTGAGCGACTTCAAGCAAAGCCAAGCCTAGGGTCCCTCTTGGCCCGAGCCTTGATAGTCCTTTTACTGAAGGCAGACTCACTTCTGGGCCTTTACCGATTCATTAATTTCAGCGAGCGCAATTGTGAGTTGAGATTCAGTGATGACCCCATGATGCCAATCAATACTATCTTCCATAAATGAAACGCCTTTACCTTTGACCGTTTTCGCAAGAATTACCTTTGGCTTGGGCGAGCTCTTGACAGAAAATGCAGATTGTAGTTCGGTGATGGAATGGCCATTTGCGCACTCAACTACTTCCCACCCGAATCCTTCCCAGATTGCAGAATGATCAATTGCCATTATTTCTTGCGTAGGTCCGTCTGACTGAAGATTATTGATATCGATAACTGCTGTGAGATTGGACAGAGAGTAGTGGGCAGCTGAAAGTGCAGCTTCCCACACAGAACCTTCATTAGTTTCGCCATCTCCCATTACTACGAAAATTTCTCTTTCCGACCGCTGCATTCTTGCCGACAGAGCGAGTCCAACACCAAATCCCAACCCCATTCCGAGACTCCCACTAGAAAATTCAATACCGAAGTCAAGGTTTCGTAACGGCTGACCTGGCAGACGGGACCCATCTTTTTCAGTTGTGGCGAGCATCTCGGCGTCAATATAGCCAAATTCGCCAAGTGCGGAGTACAGTGCGAGGCTGCCGTGTCCTTTGCTCAAGATCAACCGATCCCGATCTGTGCAGGATCTGTCATCAGCATCAAAACGCAGTTGCGATCCGTATAAATAAGTCATGATTTCAACCAATGACAGAGCCGGACCGTAGTGAGCGCCAAAACTACCCGCGGAGTTTCCTAATTCGATGCATTTTTGCCGGATTCTTCTGGCAGCTTGCTCCAAATCCGTGTTGGTTAATTCCCTTTGAATCAACTTTCCCATGGGCGCATACCTCCATCCACACGTAATACTTGACCACTAACAAAGGATGCTAAAGGAGAGAGAAGAAAAGTTACGGCGTTTGCGATTTCTTCTGGTTGCCCACGCCTGCGTAAGTCAGTTGTGGCTTCCACCTCGTTCAGAGTTTCAAGCGACATGCTTGACAACATTCCAGTCTCAGTAACACCCGGGGCAACAGCATTAACTCTCACTCCCTGTGAAGCTAATTCACGCGCCATAGTCTTAGTGAGTGTGATGACAGCAGCTTTTGACGCACCGTATGCCCCTCGTCCTCGGTTTCCATCCAAAGCGGCAGACGAGGAAATGTTGACTATTGACCCCTCACCATTTCGGGTCATAAGACGAGCAGCGCCTTGCGAGAGTTCCATGAGGCCAAAAAAATTAACTTCAAATACTTCTCTGACTTCGGACATTCTCGACATTTGGGTCAACGCATTGTGAGTCAACCCAGCATTATTCACTAAGCCCCCCAACGGACCTATTTTTCGGACTGTTTTCAAGCAGTTGGTGATGCTCGCGGAGTCCTTCAAATCCAATTCCACCCGCACTGTTTCCACTTCGAATTTAGTCCCAATTCCAGTGAGATCTCGATGCCAACACTCCTCGGCCGTTCGGCTCGCGGCAATTACATTCGCGCCCTCACTGGCGAGTGCCTCCAGGCATGACCAACCGATTCCTCGGTTAGCACCGGTAACGAGGACCCATGAGTCTTTCAATAGTTGGGGCTTCATTACATGCAACCATCCACACGCAGCGTTTGTCCAGTTACATATGAAGACTTCGGTGACAAAAGCCACGAAATAACTGCAGCAACTTCTTCCGGCTGGCCTATTCGCCCCATGTGTGATCGAGCTGCCAACAATGCCAAGCGACCTTCGTCCATTCCTTGAGTCATGGGGGTGTCGATTACGCCAGGCGCAACAGCATTCACCCTAATACCCATAGGTGCGAATTCCATCGCCATCGTTCGTGTCGCATTGATCAAGCCCGCTTTTGATGAGCCATATGCAACCTGACCCACATTCCCATCTATTCCAGTCGTGCTGGCTACGTTAACTATTGACCCTGACCCACTTTTGCGCATCAATCGACTGGCGAACTGTGCAACTTGAATTGGACCTATCAGGTTTACTCCTAAGGTCATTTCCCACTGCTTTGAGGTGACCATTGGGACTAATGCGTCACGGGCAATCCCAGCCGCATTTACAAGGCCGTACAGGCTACCCGTGAAAGTCTTAATTTTCCGAAAGGCGTTTTGCACACTGATCTGGTCGGAAATGTCGAGCGCAATTCCCTCGTGGCAATTGGTGGTCAAGCTTGGCAGCGAACTCGCCAACGCGGCACATTCACCTTCGTCCATGTCGAGAGCAAAAATTTGTACCCCCATAGAAGCCAGATACATGCAAGTTGCAGACCCGATACCGCCAACGGCACCTGTAACGACTACGGATGCACCCTGTAGAGAAAGTGCAGTTGGCACCTTCACGTTCGAATCAATCCAGGGAAACTCCGAGACTTCGTTCCTCACTGCTTTCCCCTGCTCTCCAGTTTAAGGACCCTTAAAGACACTTTCAATACTATTACCCATCTAGGGATTGGGCGAATCTGAGACGTCCAGGGTCTCGCGTGTGACGAATCAACGGATACCTAGCTAGGAACGTGTTGGGAACTACGCTACCGACCAGACCCACGATTCTGTGGCCTTTCTACCGACCTGTGCACACCATCATGTCTTTGTGACCGCATTTTATGGCTGTCTATGTCCTGGCATAACGATCCTCCTTCAGATCAGCCTGCTACAACTCTCATAAACAACGGTCAATTTCCAGGGGTCATATCGCATGGCGCAGTGACTGGGGGTAGGTCATACCCAATGTGGCCACCGACTTCAATTACCTGCTGGCCAGGCAAAACCCATTCCTTCCACAACTCAATGGTGGCGCCTTCTCGAGATTTCCCGTGGTACCAAAAACGGGACTATCTCTTTAACGGTGTTTCGGGCGTTTCTTGTTAGTACTTCTCCGCGGCCGGGAATCGGTCTGCGAAGGTGATAGCGAATGCGTTGAGAGCTGGCTTCCAACGCGCTGCCCATCGAACTCG
>Ga0209390_10008664_pt1 | contig 12476 bp, 5 predicted proteins | sample BON01_FD_187212 | JGI IMG/M metagenome (GOLD analysis project Ga0209390, IMG submission 187212) | Freshwater microbial communities from Lake Bonney liftoff mats and glacier meltwater in Antarctica - BON-01 (SPAdes) (version 2) | ecosystem: Environmental > Aquatic > Freshwater > Ice > Glacier... | reverse complement strand
CCAATGCCGCCGGTACATCAGACCAGCGTAGGTATACGGTTCGGATAGTCCGAATGACAGCAGAGCGAGGGAGGCAAAGGCAACACCGAAGTAGACCATCTGGTGATGTTTCTCAAACTGGACAGCAGAGGAGGCAGGCGGCTCTACCTCCAGACTCATTTCGTAGAAACTCGTGGTAGGCGATTCGGGGGACTCAGAAAGAAGTATGGACTTCTCGCACGCCTTCTCGTGTGGGACGGTGGGGGGTATGGGTGGTGTGCGGGCTGTGGGTGCTATGGGCCCTGGTAACGGGCCTATAAACGGGTCTGGCAGTGGGCATGGCTCAGGATCAGGTGTGATAAGGGCGTGCATGCTGATGTGGGTGCGGCCTTGCGCGGCATACACCCCGAGACGCTGCTGTAGCGAAGAGATTTGGAGGGGCTGGGTGTCGTCCACCCATGTCTCATATTGTAGGTCGTTCATACGGGCCACGTCGCGGCAGACACCAATCATGATGCGCGCGGCAAGATTGGAGTGGCGGGTGCTCACGAAAATGGCGAGGAGCACCAAGCTGCTGCACGCCAGCCCCACGCAGAGGAGGTACAGCTCGTCGAGGAGAGGATACACGGTGAGCGACCACATGCCCATGCTGAAAAAGGCCCACATCAGGTGGAAGCACGCGATGTTGGGCTGGCAGTGCTGCCCCCAGTCGCTGCGGTTGTGCAGGTAGAAGCTGAGGATGAGGGCGAGGTTCATTGCGATGAGCACGACGTTCTGCGGGTAGAACGTGGAGACGCCGCTGTCCGTGTTGTAGACGAGTGCGATCTGCTTGAGGGCGAGCATCTGGAACAGGATCTTGAGGTGGTACTTTATGCTGTGCCTGCCTGTGTGCTCCCAGTGTGGGTCGAGGGGGGCCAGCATGAAGCGGGGGACTTTCATGACCCGGACGAACGCCATGCCAAACAAGAGTCCGGGTATGCCACACAGAAGCACGTCGCGGATCAAGCTGTCGTAGCGCGGTTCCAGGTCGTAGGGGGCGTCAAAGGTGAAGCCCCACTTGCCTGTCACGGCCAGACAGGTCTCCTCAAAGACCTCGTTGAAGGTGATGTACATAAAGACCCACTGCCATCGCTGGTATACAATGTAAATCTGGAAGGGGGTCATAAAGTGTGGGAAGTTGAAGGCAAATGATGTCATGACCTTCTGCCAGTACACACTGCGCTCCCATTTCTTCTCGCACACGCACATGGTCCCCCCGAGGTCGTACCAAAACCACGGGGCGCGTGGTGTGCAGAATCCGGGGATCTGAGCGCTCGAGGGCGGGGACTGCCATGCTGCGGACACAGCTCGGATGTCTGCAGCGTTACACACTGGCGAGCGCACAGCGCCATCGGGCGTCACTGTGCAGTTCATGTACGCGCTGTCCTGCAAACGCCATGCCGAGCCATAGTCGTCGATCTTTTGGATGCATACCAGACATATAGTAAATGCCGCCAGGTACACTCCTATCTGCACGCGCGTGTCTTTCCGCCAGTCCGCAGGCATGTGTTTTTGCAGGCTGCAGTGCATTTATATCTTTTGTGCTGCACAGAAAAGATAGTCATCGCACACACACACAGTCATGGAGCACCATTAATTATTTTTTTGAATTCAAGAGTGTTTATCAAGCATTGAGGATTCCAACACAAGGAGCGCGCCAATCACTACTGCAACTCACACTATGACGGGGTCATTGTGTCCGCTACAACTCTTTTCGAGATTTCCAGGGCAGTCCTGTGATCAACACAAGCGATGTGAAAACAAATCCGGCTTTATTCAAACACACAAATATTTTCTCCACCCACGCCCCTAAAGATCCCCATTTACGCATAGTAGGTGCCAGTTGATCAAAGAACCCCACAGGGCCCCAGAGGGCCTGCGGGCTAAACCCTTTCGAAGCTGCAGAAACACCCACGGGCTAGTTTTGAAAAACATTCTTCATAGACACTTTGATCTTTCCGACATCCATTCAACAAAATACAAATTTCCCAGCATGTCTGCAATCAAAACCCAGTTTCTATCTGGCATTCGCCCATCTCTGTCATCTTTCATATATATCAGAGACCTGTGTGACATCTGTAGAACTCATGCCGGCCGGTGTGACACGCTACCGACAGTCCCACACAAGACCAAGAGGTTCCATCCATGAAAGCGTACACCACCATGCCAAATCCCAGTCCTTACGTTGACTGCGACGGGAGTTGCTGTGGTGATCTTTATGGCTCAACTCGACTTTTCAAATCAGTCCATTGACAGCCCCCCACACTACCGACAGTCCCACACAAGACCAAGAGGTTCCATCCATGAAAGCGTACACCACCATGCCAAATCCCAGTCCTTACGTTGACTGCGACGGGGGTTGCTGTGGTGATCTTTATGGCAACTTTCTCCTACAAGTTTGGCTAGCACGCGGCCGTCGTCGATGCCTTTACAGATGCCCTTGCTGTCAACCGGATGGAATTCGAGGTTGAAAAAATAAGTGATGATTCGAGACAGCAGCATTGGCATCAAAACACACCACAACATACAAGCATATCCCAACTCGTGTTTTACGACCAAACATGCAAGGACCGGGAAACACATATGCACTCTTTGCACCACAAGGATTTCGGAGGTGCGCTGTGTCAGGGGCAGACTAGTGTAGTCTGTATCATAATTCCCAGGGTTCAGTGTCCATCCCAGGAAGCTATACCAGAATCCGTCTCTCGCACGCGAGTGAGGATCGCCGTTTTTGTCACAATGTTTATGGTGTCTCACATGTAGAACCGCCCACCTAAGCGGTCCGCCCTGGTATGCGAGTGTCGATAAGATGGCGAGTACTAGTTGCATGCCACGAGACGTAGCGAACGCCTGGTGTGAAAAATACCGGTGTAGACAGATGGACATCGGGACACCTATCAGTGTCACTGTAATTGGCATGAAAAGCACGGCCTGTCCAAGAGAAATCATTGCGTTGGAATGCACAAACACGGCGTGCGCGGCTAGACACACTGGCACGATCAGCGAAAACAGGCTGTAACAGGCAGGGCAGACTAGTTCGACTAGCATGCACACTGCCATCGTGCAGATTCCTGTCCACAATTCCCCAAGACTGAACTCGTTGACTACGCATATTCCAAGCCGCATCACAGCCACACAATATATCAAGTGCTTTGCTTTCACAGTGCGATTTCTCAAACTGTCAGCTGTTTTTGGAGCCACCGGCATTGACATGTGTTCTGGCCCGACGTGGTGTATTTAGATGTACCTATCAGTGGCGTGTCCGGTGCATTATATACGAAAGTAGCGTCTGTCTACGAAAGTAGCGTCTGTCTGTGTTTAAGCCAGTGCAAGGCAAAAACAGCGGCAACATCAGCCTATATCGACGCCCTCCACGGAGTGTGACACACTGGTGTTTTCCGTTATATGCGGCACTCTGCAACACGTTTACACACTCCAGAGTCAAGTGGGGCATGTACAGAGACGACCAAGCGTGCTTTCGCTGTTTGTACACCAACTCTACAGTTGATTACTCAACACTTAAAACTGTCAACCTCCACACTCTGAAGCGCTGGCAAAGCCTGAAGCGCTGGCAAAGCGCCCAACAGCGAGCTCTAGACGCAGGCAATCCCGGAGCGCTCAACAAAAAACGCGGCAAAAAAGTTTGCACGCAATTTGAGGATGATGTATATCACAAAGTGAGTTTTGGTGCGCGTGTGTGTGTGTGTGTGTGCGTTGTGTGTGTATGTGTGTGTGCGTGTGCATGTGTCTCTCCGCCAGGCCCTGGGACACACTGTCGAGGTTCGCAGCACTGCTGATGCAGCACTCCCGATGACGCACCAGATACCCAGGCATGTAGGTGGCAATCGAGGTACTCGCACAGCAATATCGCACACAGCGTGACCTGTGTGGCAAAAACAGCGGCAACATCAGCCGACATCGAAGTCCTCCACGGAGTGAGACACACTGGTGTTTTCCGTTATATGCGGCACACTGCAACACCCTGGAGCACACTGTCCAGGTCCGCAGCACCACCGCTGATGCAGCACTCCAGATGACGCACCAGATACCCAGGCATATAGGTGGCAAAGCGATCGAGGGACGCACGGATAAGCTCCACCATTCCAATGCTAGCTGCCGCTTGCGCCTCCAGCGTGTGCGACTTAGCCGTTGCGAAATAATCATCAGCATCGTTGCCACGATTGTACTCGATGCATAAAAACTGCCCAGCAGGCACCTCCTTGTCGATGCACAGGTAGGTCTGAAAGTCGTCGGGCAAAGTCGCACCACGCGTTTCGTTGTGCACAAACACGACAAGGTGGCAATTGACGCCGTCGTCCGACTTGGCCCCGTTGATCTTGGTAATGTACGGGGCGTGCAGCGTCACAGTCACGGCGTGTCCTAGACAGAGATACAACCCCGTGTCCGGACCATACATTTCTAGCGGGGGGTGGAGAATTTTTTGTGTTTTTGAGATAAGCCTCTCGTACATCTTGGACTCCATGTCGAGTGCCAGGGATTCTTGCTTGGAAATCGTTTTGTCTTTGTCTTGCTGTTTGTCCTCGTTGGCCTCGAGCGCCGCAACCCAAGACTTCACGTGAGACTCGTGGGCCTCCATTTTCTGGCGCAGCATTGGGTCTTTGAGGTCCGCCACGTCTTCGAGCGCCGTGTACGCTGCGAAAGCATTCGTTTTATACACCGCAACCGTGTGCCACACGTAATCGACAAATTGGGTCCTCCGCTCGCGCTCCATCTTGTCTGTGCGCATGGTGATAAAGTCGACAACCAGCAGAATTTCACAAAGCTGCATCCTTGCCAGGAGCATGTTTGTGTCGACGGCGAAATCATGCATGACGGTGTTGTAGAACGATGTAGGCTCCTGCATCTCACGCTCACTGATCTGCTTGAGAGCTGCCATGGTCAAGGCGGAAAAACCACAGTTTGTGCACCCGCCCTTGCCGCACAAGTCTCCAATGTACCGTGCCTCTGGCACGCACACGTTGCTGGGGGTCTGTGAAAGCACACCATAGATGGCATCCAACATCGGCTCGATGTTGTTGCCCAGCACGGGGGTGTTGGCCGTGCTCATTTTGATCGCATAACACTCACTTTTGTACTGCCATCCCCCGCACGCTGGCATGAACATGCACATCTGCTTGTTCTCGGGAACGTCGCGCAGCCAATACCGTGGCTTGAGGTCCTTCTTGGCTCGAACGCCATCACCCTTCCCGGCCTCCGCCACAACCTCGAGGAAGTGGCTTGGACTCAACCACGGCGGGCCTCCGTCTTTGAATGACCCATGAGGGAACTGAGTGCAGCACGGGTGAACCAGCGGCAGCAGATTCTCGACCTTGATCATCAAGTCCTTGTCGTCGCCGTCCAGCCGAATGTTCACGCGGACCCCCTGCGTTGGCGCCACGGGTTGGATGATTGTGCCTTCGCGTCCGTTGTATCGGAGTTGCGTTTGGAGATCGACGACCATCGCCCGTGTCTCCCCAGACATCTTCACACTCTCTGTGCAGGGTTTTGTGGACTCGAACTGTCAACATCCACGACCCAAAAACAGACCCTTGATTTTTTTTAACTCCCCTAATGCAGGGTTTTTCCAGGTCCAATGCAGCGTTTTTCCAGGTACCTGGCAAATTTTTGCAAAAACAGAATTGCGGTGCGTGCGCCTCGCGCGATCGGAAAACGACCGCCGGGGACCGGACCTCGTTTTCGCACAATGGATCGTGCTGAGCGCCACGAGCGCCGCGACTTGCGTGCTTTGCACCTCGAGCAGCTCGCCCGTAGAGCAGTCGACATCAACAACACCAAGTTTGGAGTGCAGTATGTGCCGCCGACCCAGGAGAACATGTTGCTGGCATACCGAGACCCCAACTGGGCGATTGGACCTGCCGAAAATGCAATGGTTCGCCAGCTTTTTCGCGATCGCCAGGCGTGGAAACTCGGCACCTGCTTCCGCGAGACGTGGTGTGCTATCGCCTTGCTTCGTGAGAACCTGATGCATGAGCGCGGCTGGACCGAAGAGCAGATCATGGCAGACACCGACGAGCAGCCGGGCATTTATGCGAATTCCATCTTGCTTCTGCTGCATGGTCTTCCTCCACCTTCCATGCACGATAACGAGGCCGCCCGATACATTGCGCAGATGAATTGGAACAAGCCCATGGAAAATGCTCTCTTCCACATTCTAGTGCATCCGGATTTTCAGGCCATATCGGACTCGCTCGACGCTGCAGAGCTAGTGCGCACGGGAATCATTCCGCAGCATTGCGCTCACTCGGAACATCTGGTGCACTATGTCGAGCAACTCATATGCGTGTGCGCTGCCTCCCGCATGTACTGCGCCCATGTTACTGCTGACGTTGCCTTTGCTGGAGTCCTTCATTCGGGTGGCCTGTCGAAAGAATTCTTTGGCAAGACTTAGAAATGTTCAAAGTGTTTTTGCTGTATGCATGTATGTAGGTGCTGTTGACGCACACCGGAAATTGTGTGTTGGGCGATTTTTACTCCATTCGGGTGGCCTGTCGAAAAATTTCTTTGGCAAGACTTAGAAATGTTCAAAGTGTTTTTGCTGTATGCATGCATCTAGGTGCTGTTGACGCACACTGGAAATTGTGTGTATTAGGCGATTTTTAATAAATAAACTTCGCTTATCCGTGTCTATGAAACAATAAAGATACTTCGCTTGAGACATCGGACCGGACCTGGACAGTCTCCACAAGCTCCACAGCCACCATACAACAAACAACAAGCACTCGGCTGACTCTTAAACTCGCCACGCACATACACCGAGTCAAATACGGGGCTCTAACCCTCTCTGGCACCCAGTTCCAAGAGCACTTCCCTGTTCATTTCGCCAGTGCTAAGAAAATCCTGGTCAGTTTCTTTTCCGCCGCCTAGTGACATGTTTAAGTTTACCAACGCTTTGCTGAGTTGCGCGATTGCGAGACGAATCGTGGAATTTCCGACTGCCCCTCATTCCCCCGCCCCCCCCGCACCCCACACGGGTCAATAAGGGCCCCCACCCCACACGGGTCAATAAGGGCCCCCACCCCACACGGGTCAATAAGGGCCCCCACCCCACAGGGCCAATGGACCCACTCCCCATAGGGGCCAATGCCCAACATACAGGGGTCTATAAGGACCCCCGTACCCCTAAAAAAAAACCCTGAAGGCCTACAAGTCTACATGGGAGGCAGAGGACCCAGAGGGGCTGCGTATTATGTGTCAACGCATGTGTATGTTATTGTGCGGGACCACTGTTTATGGTAGTATTGTTCGTGCGGGTGTGATAGGTCCTGTCCACTTCATTCTGTATGGCGGTGTGGATCATGTTCCGCAGCTCCAGGTTTGCAAACATGTCTGTCGATTTCAAGGCAAGGTTCGTTGTTGGGTCTTTCGGCTGCTTTTTCGCGGTGACGCATCGAGCAAAATAATCCTTAATGCTGTGGTGTGGTTTTGCATGCACGTATCAGGCGTCAGTACATACACGGTGGGTCACGGCACACCCATTTCATAAAACAGTCTGACAACACAAACAAAAATACAAGAGATTCAGAAAAGCGTATATGAAACCACCTCTTGCGCTCGTAGTTCCGGGGAAGCGCGGTGTGGATGTTTTTAGGATCGAGCGCATAGATGGTCACAGGGTCTTGCATGAGATTCATGCTGATAGGACACCTAAAATCATTGTTCGCATCCCCAACACGTTCCTTTGCGATCAGTACATGAAGACAATGCAGCTCGCGTCCAATGAATTTGTTCGCGTTGGCCTTGAGTAAGTCACTGGCATGCTTGTGCGAGGACTTGTCCAGGCAGCGGTACCTACCACTTTTGGCACACATTTCTGTCGCGTCGAAGCGGAGGATGTTCTTCTGCTTGAGTTGCTGCATGGCACGCTGCAACGCCCTTTTCCGATCATCGAGCTCGAGCATTCTTGTTTGTAATTTTTCCACTACAAAATCTTCGTACATCTTGGCATAAAGATCGCTCAGCACGTCCTCGAGCATGGCAATACGCTTGCTATAATTCGACATAGCAGTCTCTTTGAGGCAATCCAGCAACAACCGGTCGTGCGTCATTTTGCCGTGCGTATCCGCCAGCATATCTCGTGCCTCGTCGACGGTCTTCGGGACGTTCTTGTACGCAGTCGTGTGCTTGACGTCCAAAGCACACCGGCCTTGCTGGGATCGTGCCAAAATTCTGTTATACAACTCACTCTCGTTGAAGAACATCTCTGCACCCGTCGCCTGGTAGAAGGACTGTTTCATGTCGACGGCGTCTGGGCTGGGCTGGTTCACTGTTCCACGCGGGCCAATTGACGCGTCAATGAAGAAGACAGGCCTTCTGGAGATGCGATGGCTGGTGCGTTGGCGCGTGGGCGACATGCCCCGTGCCAATGCCCGCTGCATCGACATTTTCGCAATATCCACTGCGGTCTTTGACGTGCCTTTTATTTACACCTTTAAATTCACTTTTTGGATTTGTGGGGAACTATTCGCCCGAAATAGCAAAAAAAAGCGGCGAACCCTGGAATCAAGCTTTGCAGTTCCGGGGCCCGGAGGGCACCAGTTTTGGGACAGGCGTGGTTGCCGAGCTCTTCGGGGTTTTTTGTAGGCTCACCGAGGCCCTGAGATGGTGTTTTGCAGGCTCACACAGGCATTTTTTTTGTAGCGGAAATTATGGAGCGTGGAAAACAGAGTCATGCAACGACGACGAAGCAACGTGAATCGGCCTGGAGGGGCTCTACGAAAAAACAGACGACAACAACAATCCGTCGACACACCACAGATATTGATTTATTTACAGTCCAAAACACTAGCCATGCAAACAAGACTGACAAGAGCCAGTAATGATGATGATTGCTTTTATTACTTTCAAAAGTAGTTTAGTACCCTTGTTTGAGGGTCTATGAAGTTCAAATTCATGAGAATTTGAGGTATCGGGGTTTAGACGGAATCGAACCGACGACCTAGGGATTGACAGTCCCTCGCTCTGACCAACTGAGCCACGCTTGCACGAGAGGTCTTACCTTGAAACGCAAGAGCGACATGACCCAATCAAAATCAATTATACCAGTAATACACATGATTAATACAAACATTGAAATTTAATTATGAAACATCAAATATGCTTCATAATTAGCTTCCGCAATCAAGTAATCCATATCTCACTGACCCGCCCGACAAGTCCTCGCACTGGTCATCTCAGTACGATCTCACATGTCTCATCTCTCATTTCTCATCTCTCATCAAAGCCTACTGTGTTTTTGCCTTGCTAAAAGTGAGCACATGGTTGACTGTGACTGGCAGGTCTGCTCGCATGAGTGTCACAGAAACGCTATTTCAGTGGTCACGCATGTATCCGATTCTCAAGATAACATGGGTCTTAAACTTGGAAGCTTTTGGGTTGTCTTGACAACTCTTGTAGGTTGTCAAGAACCAAGGCCTAGACTGTCGACCTTTGCCCACATCGAGACTTTGGCGCCGCGCTTGCGCTTCTCCTGTCTCCAGCTCTCGTATAGCATAAACGGCATAAACGGCATGCTCTTCTTTTCTTTTCAAGTGCGTATGTGTGTGTTTGTGTTCATTTGAATGTTTATGTATGTGTGTACATATTCAAAGAGGTACTACGTACTACATCATGCATGCACAAACAAACAAACGCACATATTGATGCATACGTGGGTAAATGTGCGTGTATGTGTGTGTATGTGTGCGTGTGTATGTCGGTGTCAGTGTGTGCGTGCGTGTGTGTGTCCTTCCCTGTTTCTCTCCCACGCACTCACACGCGCTCTCTCTCTCGTTGCACACACACACACACACGAACATATATACGCACACATACAGCGATTCTTCTAAACGTTTAGCATGAATGAGCACGTCAGAAGAGATGGGACAAGCCAGAGACACAAGAATCCATGTCATGTTGAATGCTGTAAACTCGACAAGCCTTACCTCGCTTTCGCGCCAGCTCTTGGAGCCGTCTGCAAGAAGCCAGAGCAAGAAAACTCTCTGAAATGTTCGTTTGAAGAACCAAACTTCGAAACTAAACTTTTTCATTCGTGACAAGATCTCGTTCGTAGGCGCTCATGCTAAAGTCACGCCAGTGGCGCACGGTGGTAGACCTTGTTCGCAGGCGCTTTATCGCTCATACACACACATACACACACACATAAATCGCAAGCATTGATGCTCTCTGACAGGAGAAAGGAAGAAGAGGTGTAGCGAGGAAGAAGAGGGATGAGTGCGGTATTGATCATGGTAGCGGTGCAGTTGGGTACGTCATCAAGTGCTGCACTTGTAGGATCAAGACAGCACATTTGCTTGATTGCATGAATCGCATCATCCAACCTCCAAGTTGATAGCCGTACGGATAGATTCGAGGAGAGTAGATTAGGAAAGATTGGATTTGGTTGGATTATATTACATTCCATTACCACAATCTCTTGAATCCATTTGATCATCTCTCGGATACAAAGGTAAGATTTATAGTCATACATCATTTATAGTAATACATGATTTCAGTTAAATCGGTTGAATCCAGCACTACTGGCGAGGACTTTGACGTGAGGTAGGCCCAAAGTCGACTTGAGTGACTTCCAAAGGCACCTCAAGTAGTATGAGGCACCTCAAGTAGTATGACATCGCTTCAATTGCATAGCTGCACATTGCATAGCCCCAATGTGCTGCACATTGCATAGGCGCACATTGCGTAGCCCCACTCCCAAGTCCGACCTCAGAGTAGGACCTGCAATCAACAGAATGCGCGTAAGGGATAGATAGGAGAGAGACACAAATGAAATGGACAAGTCAAGATATAAAGTAGGCCATCCCACGTGTCTCACAAGAATTTTTGAATGCTGTTTTAGGCCATTTGGATGGAGGTGGAGGGCATTGTTGGCCTGACGATTACAAAGGATGATGAATGCGCTTGATGCATGCGCTTCATCAAGAAAAATGATGAATCCACTCTTGCAAACCCAACTGACTATCCTAAAGGTGTCGGTCGACTATCTTGAAGCTCTTGGTCACGGTAGGTAGACGACATTGCCTGGTCTTGGGCACATTGCCTGGTGAGAAAGGAAGAAGAGGTGTAGGCTTGGGCACATTGCCTGGTCTACCGCAATGTGCCCAAGCCTCCGAGCACCATTCAGGAGTGCCCTCAACTATTCGCGCCACATCATCAACCTCAGAGAAGAACCAGGAACCTCATACAAGAAGCTGAAATAAAGACGCTGGAGCGCGCGAACCTTGATTGTTGCAGGCGATGCAAGTGTGCCTGCACCAATCATTGATTGTTGCAGGCGATGCAAGTGTCATGATCCTCAACACTCTATTTTACGAAAACTCATCGTCAGCATCACACGAGGACGGAGATCAACTACTTCTCTATATTGCTGTCTAATTGCCATGCGTGTGTGTGTGTGTGTGTGTATGTGCGTGCGTGCGTGTGTGTGTTTGTGTGTGCGCGCGCGCGCGTGTGTGTGTGTGTGTGTGTGTGTGTGTTCGTGTGCCACATATGCGGGTTGAGTGTGTGTGACACGAGGCATGGAGCGAGAAGATGCACGCGAGAATGTCCTAGTTCTGTACGGAATACGAACCATTTCAACAATCTGTATGAGTGCAAAGGTAGCCAAATGGCGCAAAAAGCCCCTGTACAAGCCAACCTCCAAGACCTCATGCGACAAGCATTCAATGCTTTACACGCGGTGAGATGTAATCAAAACATTGTGGGTTGGCAAGCGTGAGACGCATGACCAAGACTATGACTAAGACGTTTGACCAAGACTATGACTAAGACGTATGACCAAGGCGTCAAGTGCTAAGTCCGTAGCCATGTGCTAAGTGCGTAGCCATACCCATTCTCCTGATAGCAATGTATGTATGAGGAGCATCGGCAATGTATGTATGAGGAGCATTGTATGTATGAGGAGCATCGGCATAGCCTCGAGGAGCATCGGCATAGCCTCGGCTTCACCACAGGATGCTCCACATACACTTCATATCTCACACACTCCATATCCCATACACTCCATATCTCATACACTTCATATCTCATACACTTCATATCAGCACAATTTTGCGGCTGTTGCGGCATTGGGATAGGTTGTGAGATGAAGGATGCGGATGCTTCAAGGATGCACATGCTTCAAATATCCCGCATCTTCATTCAACTCGACTTGCTTCACTCAACACAACTTGCTCCATTCAACACAAACTGGTCTAGTCCCTTTTAAAATCCGCATGCCTATCGACTTGGAGCTTCATATACGCTTCAATACACGCATGGCGCGAGGCCGAAACAGAAAAAATGCCGAAACCGATTTCGGCATTGAGCACCCACGACTTTGTTATTCGAGTGCCGCGCGGGCACCACAATACATACGACACGTACCACACGTGTGATAGATACGACAGCATACGACAGGTCTCATACGTAGGATGCACTGTCATAGATAGCCTGCGCTGTGA
>Ga0209390_10008661_pt1 | contig 12478 bp, 5 predicted proteins | sample BON01_FD_187212 | JGI IMG/M metagenome (GOLD analysis project Ga0209390, IMG submission 187212) | Freshwater microbial communities from Lake Bonney liftoff mats and glacier meltwater in Antarctica - BON-01 (SPAdes) (version 2) | ecosystem: Environmental > Aquatic > Freshwater > Ice > Glacier... | reverse complement strand
ACATATATATATATATATATACATATATATATGTATATATATATATATATATATATATATATATATATATATATATATACAGGCTGTGGCAAACCAGCGCCCCTTCCCTGACCCTTTCCTATGACCCATCCCCCCCCCCCTCAGGTATCTCAACTGGGAGCCCCAGATATCTCTCGAGGAGGGCCTGCCCAAGGCGATCACTTACTTCCGCTCGCTCGACCTCTCGCGTTTCCGCAAGCCGACAAAGCACACGGCCCACACCAACACGGAGAACGAGGAGAAGGACTCCAAGCGCCAAAAGGTCTAAACGTTGAAGAATGGGTGGGAGGGCGCAATAGCGCTTGTTGGCTGAGCCAAATCGGTTTTGTACTTTGTCGATGTTGTCCTGGGGATATGGATACATATGACATATCGGGTTAACCCGAGAAGGACACCAAGCGCCAAAAGGTCTAAATCGGTCGCATTTCAACAAAACAGAGGTTCGAATCCCATGGCCCATGGGGGGCGTAAGCTCGCGGCGCGAGTCGTTCGCGGCGGGCAGTTTTGGGGATCGCACGCACCCAGTAGTCTCTCCGGTGAGGACTCCTGTTTTATTAGGGCGTACTCCCCACTAGGCCACCATCAGCGAAACTGCCCGCCGCGAACGACTCGCGCCGAGCTTACGTCCCCCATAGGATTCGAACTCGGCGCCGCCCGGCTGAGCGAATGCTCTCTGTCTATCTATCTCGATCGAAATCGATTTCTCTATTTCCGGATACGTGTGTTGGTATCTATTTACATCGATAGATAGATAGATAGATATATAGATAGATAGATAGATATTCTCATATATATTTATATATATGTGTATATATATATATACATATATATATATATATATACATATATATATGTATATATATATATATATATATATATTTATATATATATATATATATATATATATATATATATATATATATATATATATATATATATATATATATATATATATATATATATATATATATATATATATGTATATATATATATACATACATACACATATATATATATATGTGTGTGTGTGTGTGTGTGTGTGTTACCCTATACTCATAAGAAGGTGAAGAAGAAGATGAAGCAAAAGAAGGTTGACGGTGCCCTGCGCACCTAAGTGATTCGACTTCCGAGCTTCCTATCATCAAATCGACGAAACTCGTAGTCGCGAGTCGCCCTTTTACATTAGCAAAGCGAATTTACGTATAGCGCTTATTTAAAGGTGCCCTGCAGCTACTAATTAACCGCTATGGGTGAATTCGCTTTGCTCAGGTACCTGAGCGAGTTTCGACTAAGAGTATCGTCGTTTTGAGTATAGGAAACTCGAAGTCGAACCACTTAGGCGCACAGGGCACCTTTAATAGCTGCAGGGCACCTTTAAGAACGAGGGGGTGGGGGGGGCGGGTCGCCCCGGAGCGCGCCTTCTCGAGGCATGCCTCTCGCTCGAATACGTACACTCATGACAAAAGATCAACAGGTCACACGCACACGACAGCAGAACAAACCACTCACACGAACACAGAACGAGCAACAGCGCAGCGACGCTTAATAGTCGAAGTCGTCGTCGCCGACCCCAAGATCGTCGTTGTCCGTTTCGCCTGTACGTGAGAATAATGCTAGTAGTAGTCGCACTGTCTGGCACCAGCTGGATTTCGTTTGCTCGAGGCGCGCGGTGCAATCTGATTGCAGCAGCCCCTAGCCGTAGTAGTAGTAGTCCCCGAAAGGGCACGCTCGTGTTGCCTTTTTTGTGTTGGTCCTCGTGTTGCCTTTTTTGTGTTTGTCGTGGAAGATGGAATCGCGCTCCAAAGAGGAATGGCGGCGCCAATGGCATTATTGCCAATGGGAGAGGGCAACGGCGGGGCCTCTCCCTCTCCCTCTCGCCGCCGGTTTCCGAGGAGGGTGGGGCGCGCTCTGAGCGCTCTGGCTCTGACCGTGGCCCTGTGTGGTTATTGGTTGCGGTCGTGCCACAGTCCACAGTGGTGTGTCGGCGGCCTACTGCCTGTTTTGGGGGTGACTGTGATTGATGATTGATGCGTACGCGTGAACGTGAACTATAGTTGAACTATCGGTTACTACAGTATTACTACTTACTACGGGGAAAAAAACGTGTGCCGTCGTGTGCTCGCTCGCGCCCCCGCCCTGCAGTATGGGATGGGACGGGATGGACACGGCACGGCTGACGGCTGCGTTTGCTCTTTTATGTCGTGTGTTCCTTGTCCTTGTCCTGTTTCTCCTGCTGTGTTGGTTGTGTGTGTTGTTGTGTTGTTTGTGTGTTGTGTATGTGTTTGTTTTGTGTTTTGTGTGTGTCTTTGGCCGCGTCTGTTCCACCGTGGGCCGTGGCAGTGGGGGCGTTGGTTGGCTGCGCCATCTGATACTATCTATATATATAAATATAATATACATGCTATACATATATATAATATATATATATATTCGGGGTTCAGGGTTAACCGTTAGCACCCGCAGCTTTAGACGGAGCCGTACTTTGTGATTCGTCCGTCAGGATCAACGACTGAGCCCGCGCCGCCATCGCCGCTGCTCTGCTCCTTGGTTTTTGAGGTGCTGTGGGCAGCTGGGTATACTCGTAGACGTAGAGTATAACAGAATAGACCCTACATATATACCGTACTAACTTTAAAGTAACGTTTTTTTGTAGAAACACCACCAGGATTTTAACATTATAACATTATAACATTATAACTCGTAGAGCTGCGTAGGGGCCTTCGGGTGAGCTCCATAAAAAAATACGCGAACATTTGTTGGCCAGAACAAATTCCCGCTCTTTCTAAAAGAGTCTTTTAATGTTCCAAAAGGAGAATTTGATCCAGTTCCATTTGTTGGCCTTGCCTAAGTCGGTGTCGCTTCTTCTCGGTGTCGCTTCTTCTATTAACAACAAAAAAAAAAAAAAAAAAAAGTGACAGATTTCCCCCCTTTTTATACCTGTCGCCCGTCGACTTTTTCGCGCCCGATTTTACCTGCTTCCTCCCGCCATGACGAGCATCTTCGCGCACCTCACGCACGCCCCCCACCCCGCCGGCGCCGCCGCCGACTCGTGCACCTGGGACCACTCGGTGCACGGCGGCACCGCCTGCGGCTGCTGCCAGCCGTCGTCCTCCGCCCAGGACGCCGACCGCTTTTGCGCGTCAGCGCATGCCTGTGAGACGGACTCGCACACGCCCGAGGCGATGTCGCCCGCGGAGTGGATGACGCCCGAGAAGGAGATCGTTGTCCCCTCTCCGCGCACCACGCGCTCGCGCTCGAGGACGCGCGACCGGAAGTGGCCCCTCGATGCCGCGTCAACGCTGGCCGCGACGCTCAACCTGCTCGAGCGCACGGCGTGCGGCGGTTGCCCGGTGGCCGACACGAACGCCGTCTTCGCGCCGCTCTTCCACTCCGTGTCCCTCCCGGATATCTCCCCGGGCGTGTACCTCGAGCAGTGGCTGCTCTCGCAGGGGCTGCTCCAGAAGGAGCACATGCTAGAGCCCATGGTCTTGCACATGGTCGTCCTAATCGACCGGTTGGTGCACCGCCACCGCGCCAACGGCTTCCACCTGTGCGCCTCTAACGTGCACCGACTGCTGCTGGTGACCGCGCTGCTCTCTAGTAAGGCGCTCGACGACGAGTCGTACAACAGCAAGTACTGGGCGAGTGTGGGCGGCGTGTCGCTAGAGCACCTCAACGAGCTAGAGGTCTACGCCTGCCTGCTGCTCGACTGGAAAATCCACGTCGACCGCGACGAGCTCCGCGCTACCAAGGCCATTCTCTTTGCCTCAGACTAGGACAGGCGCGGTCTTCTAGTCGAGACAAACCCGACGGGTCCTAATCCGAGGCGAGGAGAATGGCCTTAGTAGGTGGCCCGGAGCGTCCGGCGGTTATGCGCCGGAGTTCCCGCCTTTAGTGAGTAGTGTGTGGCCTCTGCCGGCGCTTTGCCGGCGTGTGTCTCTCCAGCGGTGGGAATGGTGTGGTGGATGCGTGTGACCGTGTGCTCAATGTCAGTTGGGAGGTTCTCGTGCACCCGCGGCCTTGTCTGTGCCTATTGGGTCTCCGTTTATGTTTTTATGTGTATATATGTTTATTATTATGTTTATGTGTGTGACACACTGACAGTGAGGCACCTATGCTATCTCCATCTCTTTGCTTAGCCATTCCCTGCTGCTGTCTCGGGGGTAACCCTGGTGTTATATGTGTTGTGCGCTATATATACACTGCATTGCGCATTACCGTATAATATATATAGCTGCTTAGTAGCTAGCTGATATTTATGATACTACTACTACTAGCTTACTAGTAGTAGTAGTAGCTACTAGTAGTACACTAGTAGCTCTAGTAGTACTAGTAGTACATAGTACTACTACTACTACGGGTATTAGTATTTGTTGCTGGTGCGTTGTGCTATCACGCTGCGGCGGCGGCTGCTGCTGCTGCTGCGACCCGTCACAGTACACAGTACACGACAGTACACAGTACAGCTGACAGCCGCACTCATAAAAAAATGGCCAGTACCAGTACCAGTAACTGCCAATAACAATAAATTTATAATTATATAATAATATTATAAGTCGCGTGTTTATTGTGTGTAGGTGTAGGGGTGTAGGTGCTGTAGGTGTATAAAGTATATATGTGGTGCGCAGGGTCAGCAGGCAGCAGGGTGCTGACAGGTGCAGATGCAGGGCGGTGTAGTTTATAGTGTATTATACATACATAATAGATAATAGACATAGTATTATAGTATATATATGTATATATATAGAGTTCTAATTTTCATATATCATCATCAGGGTACACCGTATATATATTACCCGTACCCGTCGTACACCGTAATACACCGCAGGTTAAGGTACGCCTATACCTATACCATCTACAACGCTACACAGTGTTGTAATTGTAATTGTAATGATAATACTACAAATAGACTATATAAATCCTGTCGATATAATATAATATTACTAAAATATATTATATACCCATATAAGCTACTACTACTGAAAATACCACAATTTGTCACACACAAAATAATTTAACAACACGCTCGCACTCGTCTTCTTACTTACAGTGTCAGTGAGTTTTATCATATTACTATTTCTACGTGTAACCGTGTAAACTGTAAACTGCAAACTGCTTACTGCGTCTTATTACTTATAGCGGTCGTATGTCTTATTCTTATTACGTATAGTATATACCGTATACGTACACGCATACGCGTACGCACACGCACACGCACACGCACACGCACACGACACCACATGTGTGAGATGCGAGGTTTTTTGACGAGAAGCAAGCGAGAAGGAGAAGACAAAGGCCCCTCCGCCTCGTCCCGCCTCCGCCTCGCCCGGTCTCCACTCGGTATCCCGGTCGGTCTCCGACTCCGGTGAGGTGTGTGTGACTGTGACTGTGAGACTGTGAGCTTTGTGTCGTGTGTCGTGTGTGTGTACGTGTTTATTGTGTGCTATGTGTCTGTTTCTGTTAGATATATACTAGATATGCTATCATATAGATATTGTTATATATGTGTTATTATGGTGAGTTATGCGTTATGCGAGTTACATGTGCTGTAGATTTTGTATATGTTGTGGGTAATGCTGATGCTGAGTGTGTTATAAAAAGACAACGTAACACGTACACACACACACGCAGCCTCAACCTCAACCTCAATAAACACTAAAATACACTAAGTTAGTCACACTAAGTAACTAACTAAAGCAAAAATAGAGCTGTAATAGCAGTAGTCACTGACACTGACTATATCTAGTCACACGGACGAGTGACATGTTCACCGTCCATCTCCCTTCCGGCCGGACCGAGAAATACGAGAGACACGCCGACCGAGAAATACGACTCTTGCCAAGACCAGGAGGAAGGGCCGAAAAGGATAGACGGGGACGAGGGAGAGGGAGGGGGAGAGAGGTTATAACGATATGAAGAGCGCTAGTGCGCAGGGTTGCTCGCCACTCGCCACCGAGGCGGGATCAGACTCCGGGGTCGCGAGACACGAGACACTCGGCCGAGCCGGAGGCATAGCCGGCGTCGCGGCGCCGCGGAGAGGCGGCCACAGCTCAAGCTTAAGACGCCCTGCAAGCAGCCACGACACCACTATAACACAGCATGCCGACCGGGCTCCAGCGCTGAGCCGGTCGTGGTCCAGTCAGCTGCCGCTCGCCGCTCCGAGTCTCGCGACACCTCTGCACGCCGACCAAGCTCGTCGCGAAGCCGACGTTGACCAACCAGAAAACGCGGCGCCGCTAATGTATAGTATTCGCTATATACACCCAAATATGTGTATATAGGTTTGCATATGTCCGAGTCTCCTCGGTCACTTTGCGGCGAGGAACTCGGCGATGTCCTTCATCCGATACTTTTGGGCCAGCGAGAGGGCATTGTCGCCGCCAACGGTCTTGGTGGAGACGCTCGCGCCGGCGCCCACCAGCTGCTTGACCGCGGCGACGCGGCCGTTGCGCGTCGCCAGGTGCAGCGGCGTCTCCTTCCACGTGTTGTTCGGGTCTATCGGCACGCCAGCCTTGATCAGCTGATCAATGGCCGCGGTGTTGCCCAGCTGCGCGGCGCGGTGCATCGACGTCTTGCCGGCGCTGTCCACCGCGTTGGTGAGGTCCCAGCCCTGGTCGATCATCTGCCGCAGCGTGAGAAGATCGTTGTTGGTGATTGCGAAGAAGGCCGCCTGCTGCTGCACCGAGAGGGTCGGGTTGGGCCGTGCCGCAAACAGCGCGCGCGCCGGGGCGTCGCTGAACTTGTCTAGGCTGGGAAGCTGGAACGCCAAAGCGGCGGTCGGTATCGCGGCGAAGGGCATCGCCAGCAGGGAGCGGCGGCTCAGCGGCGCCGGGCCGCCCGGCGCCAGCGCGAGTGAGATCAGGATCGCAGCAAGCATCTGTCGCAATGGGAGAGGCTGGTAGGCGGGTCGGTCGTCCGTGGAAATAGAGAGAGAAACACGCCATTGTGCTCTGCGCGCAGCAGAGAGCCACCTTGTGGCCAGTTAACGCTCGCCCCGCGTGCAGCTCTTTCTAGCCTGCTATGGCGACCTTCGCGTCTGGCGCAGATTTGGTTCGGTGATTTTCATTCACAAGCCCCCGATGACGGCCGGCTTGTGAATACAAACTAGATGACAAAACAGACCAAGAGGCGCACAGACAACAGCGTGGCGGTGTGTCCCGACAAGCCGCACCGCCCGACGCTGTACGCCGCGCACGAGCTGACCAACGCCGCGCCGTCTGGACTGGGCCGCACGCTGGCCGGCACCTCCAGCTCTGCACAGATGCTCGCGCCCGCTGAGGCGGGGGCTGCCTCGGCTCCAGCGCCACCGCCGGTCGACGAGGCGATGCTGGAGCTGGACGAGGCGAAGCTGGAGCTGGAGCTCGAGCTCGAAGTGGTGCGCGGACAGCATCTTCTTTTTTTGAAAAAAAGGTTTACGGAGCTGTGCTCGGAAGAAGGCCTGCAGGCGCCGCCCATGAACGCCTTTGAGCGCTGGCGGATGCTCGGCGCCTGGAGCGACGGTGGCACATACGGGGGTCTGGTTTCCGATCCGCTGCTGCCGTCGGCCGCCGCATGCCGTGGTCTAGTCCGGCCCGCGCTGCCGCCGCCCGCCGACGGGACGGGCGTCGCCCTGCGCCCCGCGAGCGCCTGGCTCGCGGACGACCTCCGACGCGCCGGCGTTACGCGCCCCGCGGCGGAGCGGGTGGCGGACGCGCTGGCGGAGGGCTCGGCCGCGGCAGCGCGCGACTTGCACCTCCGTCAGAGCCAACTGCTGGCTGTGGCGGCACGAAACCGAAAAAGGGAGACGACAACGAGCAAGGGCGGTGGCGGGGCGGGTGGCGAGGCGAGTTGTGCGGACGGCGTGCGGGTGGTGGACGTCGAGGGAGAGCGCGTGGAGTTGGTCTGGCGGGGCCAGCGCGCCACGCTCACCCGCGCCATGCTCGACAAACTACGGAGCCTCTTCCTCTCGACTAAGCAGGCGGGCGGCAGCGGCCGAGGCGGAGGCGGTGAAGGAGGCGGTAATGATGGCGGTGGCGGTGAGGGTGGCGGCGGTGACGGAAGCGGCGACGAGGGCGGCGCCGAAGAAGGCGGCGAAAATGGAGGTGGCGGCGAGAGCGGCGGCGATGCCGGAAGCGGCGACGAGGGCGGCGCAGAAGGAGGCGGCGTCCCGGGCGACGGCGGCGCGGCGAGCGAGCCGATAATTGAGCGTGCGTTCCGGCTCGCTGCGCTACGCCTGTTGCTGCGCTACGAGTCGATTGGCTGCGCGGGGATGCACGCGGCCATCGGGCAGGTAAAGGCACCCGTTGTCGCACCTGTTTATACTATTTCAAGAAGGGAGATTGAAGAATGCCATTACAGGTAGGCGCGACGGTAGTCCATTCTAAACCTACACCTGTAGGAGCATCCACCCTGGTGCCACCTCCTGACTGGCAGGGCGTGCACGCGGTGTCGCAACCCGTATATACTATTTCGAGATTGAGGTAGCACCAAGAACCCCATTACAGTTAGGCGCGACGGTAGTCCATTCTAAACCTACACCTGTAGGAGCATTCACCCTGTTGCCACTTGTTCTCTGTCGGTGTGTGTGTGTGTGGCCTGTTGATCTTTTTACACTGTTGCCACATCCTTGCTGGCAGGGCGTGCACGCGGTGCTCGGTTCGCGGCTGGGCGTTGCGTTTGAATGTTGCGCCTCGCCGCTCAACGCCTACCACGGCGCAGGCTACTGCTCCGCCTTTGCAGACACGGACCTGCCCTTCGGATCGCGCGGCACATTTGCGGGCTTCGCGCCGCTGACCGGGGCCTACGAACTCAACCCGCCATTCGTTCCCGGTTTCATCGACGCCTGCGCCGCCCACGCGCTAGCGCTCCTCGCCCGCGCCGACACCCGGAAGGAGCCGCTGAGCTTCGTCGTCGTGCTCCCCGGCTGGCTCGACTCACTAGGCTACCAAGCGCTCGCACAGTCCGCCTTCACACGGCGCACCCTATTAATAGCCGCCGTCGACCACGGGTTCGTCGACGGCGCGCAGCACGCGCGCGCGCGCTCCTACCGCCAGTCGCCCTTCGACACGTGCGTCTTCTTCGCCCAGACTGACGCAGCGGCGAAGGCAAATCCCGTGACGGACGGCGTCGTGGCGGAGGTGGAGCGCGCGCTGGCCGCGTGTACGCCCACGGCGGAGGCGCTGGCGGCGGTACCGCCGAGCGAGCGTGTCCGCGGAGGCGGGCACGGCCGCGTCGGCAAGAAGCCGCGCAAGGCGAGGCGAGGCGGCGGCGGACGCGGGGGGCGGAAGTAGGAGAGGGGCTATCTGCTATCTATATGAGTAGGTCTGGTGTTGGCGTCTGGGCACGTGCTGGGTGGCCTCCAGAGCAGACCCCAGATCACAGATCGCGACGATACTACTGCGTCACAGGTCGCAGGCACACCCGCGCACACAAACACATGCACACACACGACTCCGTACAGGAGGGCAGGCAGGGCCTACACGAGATCGACGCACACCGAGACTATCGACGCCGGCCACTATGTGCCCCTCTACCCACTACCCTGTGAATGATTGAATGTAGATTTGTTACGTGTTGTATATATAGTGCAATAAGAATAAGTGCATCATGAAATTTAAGATTGTATTTGTGGGTTTTAGTCTATTATATATACTTATACTTACACCCACAAGCATATAATATACGAATACTAGTACTAGCACTAGTACGACTATATGTATATAATGATAATGTGACGGCAGTATAGTATACAGTACTACAAATTAATTATACTATATTATGGCATACACATATAATGATAATGATGTGTAATGGTGATGTGTTCGAGATATATTTATTCGACAACAACCCCTGAAATTATAGAAAGGTAAAGGCAAAGGAAAAATGAAAACAGAGTGTCGTATATTGCTAGTTATAATTATTTTTTAAAAAATGCATGGCCTGTGCGATTTATAAATATAGATATAAAAATGTAGATATGCAGCGAGAGCGAGAGTCTGTCTAGAAAGCCAACATAATGTGTAGTATATATATACAAGCAGCAGCAATAAGTGTATATATATCATATATAAAAATAAAAATAAGGACCTTGTGTCTCACGCGTCAACCCACGGCCACGACTAGAGCTAGAGCTGAGTTAAAGCGACGAGCCATAGCATAGCCAGAGCAGCAGTCTGAGCGGTATATTCATGTATTGTACGCTGTGGTATTTTTTTTCGACAAACAAAAAACGATCCAGACTGATATAGTCAGATCAGATGTCTGTGTCAGATGTGAGGCGTCCGTTTGTACCTGTAGCTGTAGGTGTAGCTATGTTATATGTACATGGGGCTACCTATTATTACTTATTATTACTATTATATATTGCTCTTTCTCTATTTTAAACGCGACTGTCGACTGTCATTCCGATTCCGACTGTGTGTGTAGTACCTGTGTACCTCACCTCTTGCCGCCGTCGTCACACACACCTGACGTGTGATTATCTCTGCGATGATCGATCCGGATCCGATCGAGCGGATTGTAATTGCGTATATTGTAGAATCTGTCTATTGCTGCGGTCTACCCCTCTCTGCAGATGACAGATGATTGCGATTTCGTGCCTCTCTTGCATTGCCATTGCGTCGTCGTTTGGTAGAAGTCAACCGCGCCTAACCCCGGGGATACCGGGGGGGAGACCATTCATCAGGGCACACTAGCACTAGTATAACTATAGCCATAGCTTTCTCGCTACCACTTCGACACTACTCTCTCGACTCCCACGCGCCGCTGATCCTCTCTAGCGCGCTCTGCTGCGCGGCGCCCAGGGCCGCTTCGAGGGAGACGGCCTCCGCCCGGACCATCGACGCCAGCATGCCCGCGCTGAAAGCGTCCCCTGCGCCGTTGGCGTTGACCCGCCCCCTTGGCGGCAAGGCGGGCAGCAGCGCCTCTTTGCCGCACCAGCCACCCGCCGCGCGCTCGAGCTGCCCCACTCGCCGCAGCCGGCCGGCGTCGGCCGTGACAGAGGCGAAGGCGCCGCGCGAGCCCAGCGTCAGCGCCACCACCGCGACGCCGCCAGCGTGGAGACGAGCAGCCATCGCTCGGAGCTCGCCCCGCTCCTCCTCCCCCACGGCCCCCGTGGCCGAGACTGCCGCACCAGGCGGTGCGGCGGTGCCGGTGAGGATGCGCGCCTCGTCAAGGTTAGCGTGGAGCAGGTCTATATTCGGAAGCGACGGGCCGAGCACCGCGGCCGAGTGGGTCGCGGCCGAGACGCCATTGAGGTCGACCGAGACGATGGGCTCCCCCGGCAGCTCGCCGACCCCACGCAACAGCCGGGCGAGTCCCTCGCCCTGCAGCCCGCGCAGCAGGTGCGGGTACCCCACGTGCACCGCCGCCACGGGGCCCCCGCCTCTTCTAAGAGGAGATGCTAGAGCGCCACTTCCGAGTGTATAAGAAGAAGAGGCGGCCCCGCCCCCAAGTGTAGAGGGTCCACTTGTAGACGGAGAAAGGAGCCCGGGCGCAAGTGTAGAAGTAGGAGCATCCTCACCACCACCACGTCCGAGTGTAGACGAGGAGAGGAGTCCGAGCACCGCGTCGGCGTCCAGCCGGTCGTTGGCAGAGAGGTCGACCCAGCAGCCCCGCCCGCCGTCGGAATAGACGGGCAGCACGGCCACCGAGGTGGAGACGCCCGCCGCGCGCAGAACGAGCGAAGTGTCCATGCCCGCCGCGGCCCACTGCCGCTGCAACTCGGCCCCGTGTAAGTCGTCGCCCACGCTCGCGACGACCCACACAGGAGCTACGCCCAGCGTGGCCAGCGCCGCGCCCGTGTTGGAGGGCGAGCCGCCCGCGCGCGCGTCGCAGCCAGAGAAGGTGGCGATGGCCTCGCGGCTGGTGGGCTCAGCGGCGCCGAGCAGCTGCAGGTCCAGGCACGCGAGACCAACGCACAGCACACCGCCCACATAGACCGCGCTCGGAGGGGCAGCCTCCTCCTCGCCGCCGCCCATGTCGCCCCTAGGAGGCGTTTGGTTCTCCTCTTTGGTAGGAGGCGCCTGGTTCTGCTCTGGATTCGGCTGGCCCGTGGTGCCCGGGCCGGCAGGGAGCGAGTCGAGCAGCGCGGATAGTTTTGCCGACTGGGCGAAGAAGCCCGGGTCGATACCCGCGGCCGCGCCCTCGTTCACCTTGAAGAGGTAGGCGAGCGCCTCCGCAGCCTCGGCCGGCGCGACGCCCCTCTGGCTGAAGTAGTTGCAGAGCACCACGGCGTCGATCATCAGCGGCACGCAGAGCGCCGAGTCCATACAGCGCGTGTAGGTGAGCATCGTGTGCTCGGCGCCCATGAAGGCGTCCGAGGTGTACTCGACCGTGTCGCGCTTCTCGTCGCCGATCGCAGCAGCGTAGAGCACCGCCACCTGGACGTATAAAGGATGGTGGCCTACATACACACACACACACACACACACACACACACACACACATATATATATATATA
>Ga0209390_10008660_pt1 | contig 12479 bp, 10 predicted proteins | sample BON01_FD_187212 | JGI IMG/M metagenome (GOLD analysis project Ga0209390, IMG submission 187212) | Freshwater microbial communities from Lake Bonney liftoff mats and glacier meltwater in Antarctica - BON-01 (SPAdes) (version 2) | ecosystem: Environmental > Aquatic > Freshwater > Ice > Glacier... | reverse complement strand
CCTTTCCGACCAGCGCTTCAACGCCGGCCATGATCAGAGTTGCATGGACTAACAGATCATCCCCGGAAAGGTGCGCCACACTCACGCCACCACGCCGAGAACGATCCACAGGTTCTGATCATTACTCTAATTTTATGAGACCCAAGATTAGCGCGGCCAAAATCCATCAGGTACTTTCGCGAAAAAAGAAGGATTGCTCGTGAACTAACTCTCCAGTTGGGCGGGGTGCAACGTAGCCAGCTTCAATGTAATCTAGATTAAAGTACTCAAGGACCCCATTTAAGTCAGTAAAGAATTCACGACCGTATTTCTGTATATCGGGTGGGTACATACTGAGCAAGTGAATCACCCAAGTAGGTCTCGCCCTGCTGTCAGCGAATTCGGCTAGGCGCCCCATAAAACCATGGAGGTTGTTGAGCACGTACCAGGTCACTTCACTCATAATAATGATATCTGGCTCAAATTCCTCAAGCAGGAGTACATCAGATATTTCACGCTCAAAAAAGACCGATTCCGGATGCTTTGCGCAGGCTTTCTTGATCGCCTCGCTCGAAATGTCCACACCTACCGAACTAAATCCGGCCAGGCGAAGACCTTCCGTGAGGTGTCCAAAGCCACATCCGATCTCGAGGATCTTGACGCTGCCTCGGTCTTCGAATTCCGAGGACACCTTTTCACAATAATTAAGAGCCAAGGACCTGCGCGAGTCACCGGAATCGAAGACCGATGTTTGCTCCCAAGGGTCCTCAAAATCACGGTAAAGTCCGTTAAAGTCTCCTACGAGACCATCGTTCCCAAAAATGTAGTCGTTTTGTGACAGTAGCCGTCGTGGATGCTGACTCGCTCTCCCGCTTTCTTTACTCAAGAGAATTCGATTCCCTTCGTATTTGAAAGTGCCTCAACATGCTACTGTTATAGAGAAGGGGCAGGGGATTGCTCACGGATATCCCGACTGCCATAGTTTTCCTTGGTTGTGACTTCTCGAACGGCGCACCATTTCGTAGTTGGAAGCGACAATCAGTTTTGGAACTTCGTTGCGTGCATTAGACCGTGACCCTTCGTGTAAACTGCGATACGTTCATACATTTCAAGCAAAAGTTGCCCGGCCGGCGACAGTTGGAGGCATCGTGGCTGCAGGAGATGCGAGTGGCGCGCAGGTTTCCCTATTCCGAACAGTTGGTCAGGCATTGATGTGTCCTGGTCTCGGCTGGTCGACTCTCAGTGAGGCGATTAAGGCACAGCGCTCACGGACGGGGATCGAAAGTTCCGTCATTCTCGTGGATGATTTCTTCCCGCTATCTAAGGTCCAAGGGCTAGTTGCGGGCACCAAATCCGACGTCTGGATAAGCATCCCAACCAAGCAAGAGCCCAAGACAGATCAAATTGATGCTCTTATGGCTAAGTTGAAATTAAGTCTTGATGGTCCGCCTTGTGCGGTGGTTGGTATCGGGGGAGGTACCACTATGGATACAGCCAAAGCGGTTTCCAATCTTTTCACAAATCAGGGTTCGGCTGAAGATTTCCAGGGCTGGGATTTACTCGACTCTCCAGGTGTCCACAAGATCGCAGTACCGACCATTTCTGGAACAGGTGCTGAAGCGTCGCGTACTTGCGTCATGACGAATACGGCTTCGGGGTTGAAGTTAGGCATGAATAGCCACTTCACGTTTTTTGATGAAGTGATTCTGGATAGTACTTTGTCGGAGAGTGTGCCTAATGATCAGTACTTTTATACAGGTATGGACACCTACATGCACGGTTTCGAATCCCTCAATGGTAGCCATCGCAATCCATTATCGGATGCGCTCTCTCAAGAGTCTCTTCAACTAGTCCGTGAGGTCTTCACTTCGGCCGACCCGAAGTCCGCGGTGAATCGAGAGAAGCTGATGACTGCGTCTTTCCTCGGGGGAACTGCAATCGCGGGAACCTACGTAGGTCTAGTCCATCCAGTTTCAGCGGCACTCAGCGTCGTCTTCGGAATTCACCACGGAGTCGGCAACTGCATCGCGATGAGGGCAATGCAAGAGTTTTATCCGCAGGAGTACGCAGAGTTCTGGAGCTTCGCCGATAGCCAAAACGTAACGGTGCCAAAACTTGATGGGCTGACGTGGGACAGCGAAACTTTGCAGCGACTGACGGCGGCCACCCTCCTGCATGAACGCCCTCTTACTAATGCCCTAGGCTTAGATTTCCGGTCAATTCTCACTTCGACGAAGATTGAAGAGATTTTCCGACAAATGTAGTCACTCCGCCTCAAAGGGGAACGGAGAAGAAAGGTTACGATTCAGGTGCCTGGGTTTGAGGTAATCGGTGAAGAAGAGCGAGTTGAGGTTTCCCGCGTTTTTGACTCTGGCGGCGTACTTTTCCGCCATGGATTCGACAATCTCAGGAATGGTCACTTCGCCGTCCGTGACTTTGAAGTTGCTTTCGCAAAGAAATTCGAGGTCCCCCGCGCGCTAGCGGTCACGTCCGGTACGGCCGCCTTAAGAGTTGCACTCGCTGCTATCGGTGTAGGCAAAGGTGACTCTGTTTTGATTCCCTCCTTCACTTTCGTTGCTACAGCGGAAGCTATTATTGAAGCTGGCGCAATTCCCATTGCTGTTGAGATAGATGAATCTCTGACCATGGACCCGGCGTTCCTCGAGACTGCGAGTCGGGCCGACACGAAGGCCGTGATCGCGGTTCACATGCTTGGAGTACCTTCCGACCTTCGCCGAATTTCTGAATTTTGCGATGCCAAAGGTTTAGCGCTTATTGAAGACACTGCTTGGGGATGTGGGGCTACGCTGGACGGACGATTCCTTGGGACCTGGGGTCGCATGGGTACTTTTAGTTTTGACCACGCCAAGACCCTGACGACGGGGGAGGGCGGCATGATCACTTTTAATGAGGAAGAAGATTATGCGCGTGCTGCAACCTGGCATGATCATGGTCACGAGAACAATCCTGATGTACCTCGCTGGGAAGATACGCGTATTGGCAGCGGATTCAATTTTCGAATGATGGAACTGCAAGGAGCTGTAGGTAACGCCCAACTTCGCAAACTTGACCTCATTCTTGAGAGTCAAAGGGCTAGACATGAAGCCTTACGCCATGTTTTAGAACCTATTCCTGGGGTTGAATGGCGCACCGAGCCTGAGGGATCTGACCCAAGTTGCGATGCCGCAGTCTTCTTCGCACCCACGCCGGTTAAAGCGCTCGCATGTCGAGATGCTTTGCTGGCTGCTGGATTTGGCACCAAGATCTTGCCTGAGGCCATCACCTGGCACTTTGCTGGCACATGGACACACATGCCTGATTTGGTAGATGCCCATGGTGGTGACCTGTCAACGGCCTTCCCGATTTCGAGGGCTCTCTTGGATCGCGCGGTAGCGCTACCCATAAGCATCGCTGCGGGGGCGCTGCCGCCAGAGACAATTGCCGCAGCTGTCTCCAGCGCCTTAGCGGAGTGATATGAAGCCACCCGAAATCTCCGTGATAGTGCCGGTACACAATCAAGAAAAATACATAGGAAGATGTATGCGATCGTTACTGGATCAGGATATCGATCGAAACCTTTATGAAGTCATCCTTGTAGATGATGGGAGCACTGACCGCTCCGCATACGCGATGGACATGTTCTCCGACGAAATTCAAATTATCTCGATGCCGGCCAACAAGGGACTGCCAGCTGCCCTCAATGTTGGGATCCGGAATTCTCGTGGAAAATTCATGGTGCGTGTGGATGCAGATGACTATGTGAATGCCCGATTTCTGTCCATTCTTCACTTGTGGCTCACGGAGAACCCGGAAGTCGATGCAGTCGCATGCGACTACCTTCTCGTCGACAATAATGAAGAGGTAATTGGTAGAGGCTTAGCAGAAGAGCAGCCCATCGCCTGCGGAATCATGATGCGGATGAATCAATTGAAGGACGTTGGACTTTATGACGAGAGTTTTTTGTTACATGAAGACCTTGAGTTCCGCTTCCGTTTTCTTCTGCGACACAATATTACCCGGATTCCGCTTCCCTTATATAGATATCGTCGCCACGAGTCTAACATGACTAATGACCTAGACCTGCAGGATATTTTTCTGGATCGTCTGCAAGAAAAACATGGCAAAGACGCGCTGAAGAGTGCAAAATGGACACAGTGAAACTTGGCAAGCGCACAATTACTGAACTCACGAGCCCTTACGTCATCGCCGAGATAGGTGTCAATCACGAGGGCTCTCTAGATGCAGCTAAGGAACTCATCCGCATGGCAAAAGCTGGCGGAGCTGATGCGGCAAAATTCCAGACCTATCAGGCAGATCTACTTGCTGTCAAAGATTCCCCCGCCTACTGGGACATATCAGAGGAAACTACGCCTTCCCAGCACGCGCTCTTCAGCAAGTTCAAACACTTCACATCGAGCGACTACGTGGAATTGGCTCGCTATTGCGCTGAACTGGATATCGATTTCTGCTCTACTCCGTTTGATCTTGGTGCAGTCGAAATGCTCGACCCGTTGGTCCATTTCTTCAAAGTTGCATCTGCAGACGTGACGAACGTGCCATTGTTACGGCGTATCGGCGAATGTGGTAAGCCGGTTGTGCTGTCTTCTGGCGCCTCCACTGTTGACGAGGTTAGGGCTGCCTGTGTGCTACTCCGCCATTCAGGGTCAGGACCCATCGTTATCCTCCACTGCATTCTTAACTACCCCACAAGAATTGAAAATGCGCACCTTCGCATGATTCGTGGCTTGCAAGCGCAGTTTCCAGATCACTTCATTGGATACTCGGATCACACTAAGCCGACGCCCGATATGGAGGCCATGGTGACCGCTGCCATTTTGGGTGCCGTCGTTATTGAGAAACACTTTACTCTTAACAAGTCACTTCAGGGAAATGATCATTATCACGCTATGGACCGCCGTGACTTGGCTCGCTTTCGTGAGCGGATGGCTGTCGTAGATTCACTTCTGGGAGATCGGCAAGAGAAGGTGCCCCTAGAAAGTGAAGAGCCCGCTCGAAGGTACGCACGCCGGTCTGTCGTGATGGCTAGATCGGTCCGTCAGGGGGAGGTCATCACAGATCAGGATTTGATCAGCCTTCGTCCAGGCACGGGAATCGGACCTGAGCACTGGGACGAAGTAGTCAACAGAAGCGCAGCTCGCGACCTTAACCCCGGGGAACAATTGGGCTGGGATGACCTTACATCCGAATCCTGATATCACTTACATACACCAATTAGACCGTTAGACCTGAACTTGTCTTTTCAAGCGAGTGAATCGTGGTCTTGTAACGAGACTTGCCAGAATCGCTAGGTACACAGGGGCCTTCGTAAATCTTCACAAATTTGGATGGATAGGTGAAATTATCTAAGGGAACCTCCGTGTGGTTGCCAGTGTTTAACACCGGTTTGTTGGAGTTAATTTGTAGCAGAACACTTGCAGACTCCGGAAGACCTCTCAGGTAAAAGTCAACGGTTTCTGAATCCATTTCAGAGAAGGAGGCAAAATTACACACCAAGTCTAATCCTGGCCAATCATGCAAACTCGCATAAAAAATAGACGGAACAAGGTGGATTCCAGTTCCGCCCTGAGCTTTTGATTGTTCAAGACTCTCCTGGTTTGCATGAAGCACGACATTAGAGCCTTCGGGGAGCGAACGTTTTAGGAAGTAAAAACAAGTCAGAAGGTTCAACGGAATATCCACGAGGACAATTGTTTCGACTTTTGGCGTGTTGGCTAAGAGGTAAGCTAGGCCCCCATATCCTGAACCGATTTCGAGTACGCCACGACAACTACGGCTACCAAGTTCTGCGAGATTAAGAGCATTCAAAACTAGTTTTGACTGGGCAAAATGCCAAGGATCCGTAAATTTATAAGAACCTCTCCCCCCCCCCCACCGAAAAACCAAAGCCCCACCATGACAGCGATGAGGGTGGTGAATAATCTGCAAAATCCGGCCAAATAGAAAGAACCTCTTCGTAGCCACGCTGAAAATTCAGCGACGCCTGCGCATCCACTTTTCCATCATTGATGTAGCCGTAGTTCCAAAGACCAGCAATTAGCTCGTTGAAAAACATGTTCTCATGAAGCTGGGCAATTTTGGATAGATTTCCTTCTTCGTAAGCCACAAACTGTTGATTTCTTCTCGACTGGAGGTCTGTCAACCATGCGCCTCCGATTCGAAGCGGCTGAGGTGCGGCATTCCATCGATAAAACGGGTCAATGTCGCTCAAAAATGCAACCATCTCAGCAACGGCTTCTAAATCTGGCTCGCCAGTGCCAGGAAACACCGTTAAGGTTCTTTCACCGGCCCACCTGACCCTCTGGATTTCGAGGCCCCTTGTAAAAAGCATTCGTTTTACATACATGAACATGACAGGAATTGTAGTGTGCTCAACCTTCGCCTCGCAATACACCGAGCAGAGAGTCAGAATGGCTTGGAACTTGTGTTTTGTACAGTGGCTGGAGGTTGCTACGCATGAGGGGCTTAGGAACTTGGGTTGAGAGACTTTCGAGAGGGTATTCAGGCGTAGCTGTTCGAAGTCGACATCGAACAGGGAATAAAGGGGACAGTCACGGGAATCGGACCTGAGCACTGGGACCAAGTGGTCAACAGGTGCGCAGCTCGCGACCTTAACCCCGGGGAACAATTGGGCTGGGATGACCTTGCATCTGAATCTTAAATCACCTACGAGCCTTTCGATTGTATTGATGTACCCCCCCCCCCGGAAAGCACGTTCGGCAAGTCCTGTGCAAATCCATTGGGTATTTTCATGGCCATTTAGGTAGGAGAATATTCAGGCAGTTCGCCGAAATACGAAAAAATATGGTTTCACGCTAACCGTTCTCGACATTAAAAAGAAGGGCTAACGGTTGAACAAGATAACGATACGCTCAGACGCCCACGGGTCTAGCCTGCAAGGAGATGCGGTTCGTCGCATTGAGCTTTCGCGTGCTTTGACTGAGGACCGCGAACGTCATTCGTCCTCCGTATCCGTGTCGCTGGTAGCCGCCACTTGGGTGCTGCTTCTTTAGCCGCAAGCACGTTTAGCTGCCATGCTTTGCCGCCCGCAACTCGCCTTGTGTCTCGATGGATACCCAATGGATTTGCACAGGACTTGCCGAACATGCCGGAAAGTGAGAGTTGACAATGAAAATAGTCGTGCATGGCGGACTTGGTAAAACTGCGACAACTTGGCTTCAAGGAACAGCACTGCCAAGTCTTGGGGTCACTTTGCTGGCGAAGGGTGGGGCGCTGGATGGATCTGAAGGACATCCGAATGATCATCTACGAGTTCTTCAGTATGAAGTTTTCTCCCCAATTTATGGCCCACCGGGTATGTGGAAAAGGTATTAGGAACTCCGCAAATTCGGTCAAAGAATATGGCGATGCTCCCGTGCGTGAGGTTCGGAGCTCTATCCAATCCAGTGAGTTGTCAAACGAAAAATTCGTAGCCGTACTCAGTGACGAATCACTACTTTCATACGGCGGATACGAAGTCAATGCTGTCCCATTGACACTGCTGCTTCGACATATAATGGAGGCCTTTAGCCAAGATCAAGAAGTTGAACTTGAGGTAGTTCTCACTATCCGAGAGCAATCGTCATTTCCCATCTCTTACTACTCTTATGATTTTGCCAATTTGATATCCCAATATCGCTCGTTCGATTCGTTTATCGAGAGTGGGATCGACTCTCCCTCGAAAGAGATTTTCGGAATGCTCTTCTACGACGACGCGTATGCCATGCTGAAGTCTGTCTTCCCGGAGTACGTCAAGGTGCGTTTCGTTCCTTTCGAAAGGCTACGTGTCGAAGGGGGCCGAAGTTACGTCGAAGATTTTCTGGGCCTAGGTAGAACTGAATTGACCCGAAACATTGAGTCCCTTGCCATCTCCGTGGTGAATGGCACCCAATCTGCCGAATATCGGTGCAGGGACCAATACCGTCGGAGTCTCGTGGCTAACCGGCTTCGCATAGGTGTGTCACGCCACGCCACTAAGCCGGCTATCGGTGTTGTGTCGAAACTTCTCAGCAACCCAATTGCACTCAGGGTTGCTCCTACTGATCCAACTCGCATTCGGAAAACGTCGGTAAGTCTGACGGAAAGGCAAGAGGACCGACTGCGCGAGATCTACGGGACATCTAACTCTAATATTGAGAAAACTCTCGGGCTGGGACTGGGCGAACTCGGGTACACGCTCTCATCGGTCTGTGAGTAGCCCAGACATTTACTGGCTAAGCCCAAGACTGCATAGGGTGTATCAAGGTCATAGAAAATCTTATCCCTTATCGAGCGGATAGGGTCTTGTTCCAAAAAATATTCGATGCGTCTGCCCAAACGATAGTCGGTTGGTTACAGGGGATAGATACTCGCTGAATTCGGCACTACGCTTTGCTCCTTCATCCGCTGCCCACTCATTGGCCTCATCAACCACTGAAGCTATCTGTTTCACAGACCCAATAGTTGCGCTTGTCTATCGAATTGCGGTGCGATAGCTCGCACCTCACTAAAAGTTCCTTGAGCCTGTGCGCGCCCGCCCTCGAGGTAGACAACGAGGTCACAGTGCCTGATGGTGGCCAGACGGTGGGCGATGGTCACGGTGGTGACATTGCCTTCAAGTTCTTGCAGAGTTTTAGCGATCGCCTGTTCCGTTTCAGCGTCGAGGGCACTGGTGGCCTCGTCGAGGACTAAGAGTTTGGGACGCGTGTACAAAGCTCTCGCAATACCGAGGCGCTGGCGCTGGCCACCGCTGAGTTTGATGCCGTGCTCACCTATCACGGTGTCGAGTCCTTCTCGGGAGTCCCGCAGAAACTCGCCAAGGTGGGCTCTATTCAAAGCGTCCCAGACCCAATCATCATCGATAATCTCAACGGGAAGCCCCAGAGCCACGTTTTCTCGGACCGTGCCATTTGCCATGGCGACATCTTGGGGAACGTAGGCCACGGCTCCGGGCCAGGTCGCTAGCGCCTCTGCAGGAGTCAACCCGCCGATCAGGGCCATCCCGGAATCGGGAATGAGTACCCCGAGGATTACGTCAGCAAGGGTGGACTTCCCCGCACCTGTTGGCCCCACGAGAGCAAGAGATGCTCCGGCCGGGAGCGTCAAGGAGACTGCGGCAAGTGCGGGGGTGCTGGTGTCCGGGTAGGAAAGGTCGACGTCAGTTATCAAGATAGATGCGTCAAATCCTTGATGCCCCTTCTGGAGGTGGGCTCGGATGGTCGTAGGGTCGATCGAGCCGAATGAATCCGCGGTGGCTGACGTGAGTTGTGCCAGGTCAAGTTCTCGGGCGAGTTCGTATGTAGGTGCGGCCTGACCAGCCGCACTTCGAATCGATATAGCCGCGTTTTGAAGACGCAGGATTGAGGGAACGATGCGTGAGCCGGCCGCGAGGAAAACAGCGATGATGGCAACCGCCGCGCTGAGATCTTTGGTGAGGAGTTGAGAAGCCGCGAGAAGTCCTGCTCCACAGACCAGAGCGATCTCGAGAACGTACTTAGGGATCAAGCCTATGAATTGCATATCAGACTGGTTGACCGCGCCTTGCCAACGAAGATTCTGAAAGCGCTGGACGTATAGACCTCTTCGTTGTGAAACAACTGCTTCCCGGTAAGTGCGTAGGGCCTCCTGAACCGTTGCGATGCTTTCAACCTCGATGTGTGCAGCGCGCTCGCCGATACGTCCTGCCCTAGCGGCGAGAACCTTCTGTAATGTGAAACTGATAATCAGAAAAAAGATGATGGTGAAGACGGTCACGGCTGGGCTGATGGCCAACATGCCGGCCGCGAGAACTACCAGAAGGGTTATTTCACTCAGCGCGATTGTGCCTTGGCCCAGGACGATGAGAGTCGCGGCACTCACTCCACTGGTCAGGGTATAGACCGTTTCCTGACTCGAGCGTTGTTGCACCTGCAAGAGCGGCCTAGAAAGCAGGCCCGCGGCGAGGCGGCCAGAAACCAGGGCCTGTCTGTTAGCCAGGAACCTCAGAATTCGCCTGGTGAGTACCATGTTTAAGGCGCTCTTGGCGATCAGCAGAAATCCGCCAATACCGGCAAGTGCTAGCGCAACGGTCACCGGATCCACCTGATTCAGCCCAAGGGTGTCTATCACACTTTGAACAATCGCCGGTAGCGGTACCGAACTCATAATGGAAAGAGACAGGGCTGTCACTAGCCCGATCAACAGGATTCCTAAGAGGTCAAGGAAAGCCGTTGACATTTGGGCGATCGTGATGAGACCTAGAAGCCGGCGGTCGCGTTTACTCAGTAGCCTCAAACTGGCAATGATGGCTTGACGAACTGTCATTTGTTGCCTGCGCACATGTTGAAAGCGTACTGAGTTTCCTCCTGTCGAATAACGGGGGTTAGTCGCTGTGAGCTATCTAAATTTTACCGCGTCTTTTAATCGCCGGGTACTCGATCTTGTGAACGGGAAGTGATTCTTCTTCTAGGCGATACCGCCTCGCGGAGAGACCGTTGTGGATCCTGAGGTGACTTACTCCAGTTTGCTTCATACCTTCATAAGTGTCGAAATCAAGCGAGATAGAGTTAGGTGATTCGTTTAGACGCTAGGAGGATTAAGTGGCAGATGTGAAGCGAGCCTTTATTACTGGCGTAACGGGGCAAGACGGCTCATACATGGCGGGGCAGTTGCTTGACAAGGGCTACGAGGTACATGGACTCGTCCGTCGGTCCTCTACCTTTAACCGTGGTCGTATTGACCACCTGCATCATGATGAGCACTTGGGTGGTCGCAACCTTCACTTGCATTATGGGGACGTGACGGATGCGGCTCGGATGCATCAGTTGATCTCTGAACTTCGGCCCCATGAGGTCTTTAACTTGGCGGCTCAGTCACACGTGCGGGTTTCCTTCGATGAGCCGCTATACACCGCGGAGGCGACTGGGGTTTCGACCCTGAATTTGCTTGAGGCGATTCGTTCGGTGGATAAGTCGATTCGGTTTTATCAAGCTTCAACTTCGGAGATGTTTGGTGCTTCACCTCCCCCACAGAATGAGGACACGCCTTTCTATCCTCGCTCGCCTTATGGTGCTGCAAAGGTGTATTCGTATTGGATCACCAAGAATTACCGTGAGGCGTACGACATGTTTGCGGTGAACGGACAGTTGTTTAATCACGAGTCACCTCGTCGCGGTGAGACTTTTGTTACGCGCAAGATCACTATGGCGGTGGCAAATATTGTGAAAGGCACTCAGAAAGAAATCTGGATGGGCAACCTTGATTCGATTCGGGACTGGGGGTACGCGCCGGAATACACCGAGGGAATGTGGCGCATGCTGCAGGCTGACGAGCCAGATGACTTTGTGCTTGCAACTGGTTCCGCTTACACAATCAAGGATTTCCTGACCTTCGCTTTTGAGCATGCTGGATTGGAATGGGAAAAGTACGTGAAGTTTGATCCTAAGTTCCTGCGGCCAACTGAGGTTGACAAGTTGATCGGGGATGCTTCCAAGGCTGAGCGGGTGCTTGGGTGGAAGGCAAATGTGTTGCCACCTGAACTAGCTCGGATCATGGTGGATGCAGATATTGCTCGACTTGAGGGCGCTAAAGAGGGCCAGTTCTAATTGAACTTTTGTGAGATTTCATGCGTGCGCTGATCACGGGTGTGTCGGGGCAAGATGGCACGATTCTGGCTTCCATGCTTGCGTCCCAGGGGTATTCCATTGTGGGAATGGTCAAGCCAGGAACTGGGTATTCGCGGTTGCTGCGTTACGTGCCCAGCGTTGAGATCGTTGAGGTTGATCTCGCCGATCACACTGGAATTCGATCCGTGATTTCCTCGGTTTCTCCGAGTCACATGTGGAACTTCGGTGGTTTCACTGCTCCGGGGGACTCGTGGGATCACTCGGAGGAGGTCTTCGCGGTCAATGTGGACTCCGTTCGAGTGATGCTGGAGAGCCTGGGTCAGGTTCGTGATTCACCTCGGTTCTTTCAGGCGTCGTCCGCTTCGATTTTTGAAGGTGTTGATCGGGCGCCTCAATCAGAGTCCATGCAACCTGAACCTAAGAGTCCTTATGCTGTTTCAAAGCTTGAGGCAATGCAGTTAGTCGCCGCGGCGCGGAGCGATTGCGGTTTGTTCGGGGTTTCTGGGATCTTTTACAACCACGAGTCTCCTTTGCGCGGGGTTGGCTTTGTTACCCGCAAAGTCAGTCACGCGGTTGCTCGGATTTCGGTAGGTTTGCAGGACCGATTGGAGTTGGGCGACATTGAGGTTGCCCGGGATTGGGGTTGGGCGCCAGATTACGTGCGAGCCTCAATTCTGATGTTGAATGCAGAGATTCCGAAGGACTACGTTCTGGCAACGGGTATCTCACACAGGCTTTCGTTTTTCATCGAGAAAGCTTTTGCAGCCGTCGGAATTACCAATTGGCAGGACTACGTATTCAGCACTAGTGAAAACACTCGATCCGTCGATACGAACCTCATGGTGGGCGACTCACGGGCTGCCTACCTAGATTTGGGCTGGCGCCACACGGTTGATTTTG
>Ga0209390_10008659_pt1 | contig 12479 bp, 25 predicted proteins | sample BON01_FD_187212 | JGI IMG/M metagenome (GOLD analysis project Ga0209390, IMG submission 187212) | Freshwater microbial communities from Lake Bonney liftoff mats and glacier meltwater in Antarctica - BON-01 (SPAdes) (version 2) | ecosystem: Environmental > Aquatic > Freshwater > Ice > Glacier... | reverse complement strand
GTACACCCGCCCTCCCTCCCTCCCTCCCTCCTTTCCTTCCTCCCACCCAGACCAAAGCTTCACGGCAGGCCTCTCCCAAGTCCTCTTCTCCATGACCGTTATCGAATTGGCCAAGCCCGGCCAAGAAGCCACCGTCTACGAGTTGCTGATAAGGTACGTGTATGTTTGTTCTCCTTGCTCGCCCTCATTTTTTACATTGCCCCGTCCCTCCCTCCCTCCATTTTCTTCTAGCCCTATAAATCCCCCCTCATTGGCAAACCATCTCACCGTCCCTCCTCCCCTCCCACCCTTCCTCCCTCCCCTCCTCCCTAACAGCGTGGCCAACTCCGCCATGACCGTCTCCTCCATCCTCTCCACCCAGCTCCTGACCCCCTTGCACGCCGCCACCTGCCAAGCCCCCTCCTGCCCGCCCGACACGATCGACATGCATAATTTCGACGCTTCGGGGGGCCCGAAGAAAAGCACTGTCTATTTACTTGTTGTTACGGGTATCTCTCTTTTTTCTACTTGTTTATTTACGTCGTTTTTGCCCACACAAAAAGCTATGTGTGCCGCGTGGAAGAAGAAGGGGGAGGAAGCGGGGGAGGGGCATCGAGATAGGAGAGCTGTGGTGACGTTGGGAGTGGCGATGCTGATTGTCATGTATGGCATTGTGGGCTCGGTGTTGTTGCTGGACCCCAAGTTATCGTGTAGTAAATTTATTGGTGGCCCGGGATGTGCGAGGGAGGGAGGGTAGATGGAGAAGGGGTGAGTGGGTAGATTAGGTAGCTTGATGGGAGGAGGGTGGGAGGGTCGGAAACGTAAAGATGTCTTTCAATCAAGGCTTCTTTCCTTTCCCTCGTTTTCGAGGAGGAAGGGGAGGGAGAAGCGGGGAGGAGGGAGGGAGGGAGGGAATTGAGTGTCGATTAGATTCTCAAAAGGATGAAAGAGAAGAATGCATATATAGGCGAGTAACATACAAATGAAAAGAAAAAGTACACTCTTAGGGCCGAATGATCGAGCAACGGACACCCCTCTTCTTGTGCTGGTGGAAGATTAATTGTCTTTTTTGATTTCTTGCATCGTTCGTCTGATTATTCCTTGTCTTGCTGGTGCTTTCTCTTTCTGATGTGCTCTCTTTCTTCTTCCCCGCGCGTAGTCGTCCGTCGTCCCCTTTTTGTTCTAAATATGTAGAGATGACACACTAACTTTTGACACTAGGACAATTTTGCTATTTCTTTCTCCACGCCCTCCTCCTCTTAAATCTATCCCCCTCTTGTCGCTCTCTCCTCCTCCAACCCCATTTCTCTCTCTCCCCACCCACCTACTCCCCTACTTCCTCCCCTCCCCCTTCCGCTCCACCCCACCCAAAGCCCGGCACGTGGCCGCCACGCAATCCCTGATCGTCTCCTTCTCCACCGCCGACGGGTCCGTCGCGTCATGGTCCGACGAGTCCCCCTCCTCCTCTTCCTCCCCCTGCGACCGAGCCCCCGAGGCCAACGCCGAGGCGGAAGTGCTGCCCGAAAAAGAGGAGGACGCAGCAGGAGGACGGCAGCAATATCCTCCCTCTATCACAGCCACGAGCCGACCCATGCAATGCCGATTCGCCAGGTTCACGACACGCGACACCACGTCAAAGGAGTCGTCGCTGCTCAAACGCCCAATCGGAGCAAGGCTGTATTTCCCTCCACCCACAAAAGCCTTGCTCCCGATCGGATTATTGATATGCGCATCAAACCCCGCCGACAGCAAAATCAGCTCCGGAACAAACGCATCCACGGCCTCGTCGATCTTGCCCCAGACCTTGCGGTACTTGGCATGTGTAAGCGGTGCCTGGACGGGGATATTACCGAGGTGGGGCCAGCGCGCCCTGTCCGCCTCGCCCGTAAGAGAAAACATGCCCGCGACATGCACGGAAATAAACTGAAACGCCGGGTTCCGATGCGTGGTCAAAATCTCCTCGATTCCGTTCCCGTGATGCAGATCTATGTCTACAACCGTGACGCGCGAGAGCCCCCACTTCTCCACCGCGTGCAATGCTGCGCCAGCCACGTAGTTGAGGAAGCAAAAGCCTCACCCCACGTCCCGAGCCTTCTCATCCGCGCTGGGATCCAAGGCCGGTTTGCCATTCCTTCCAGCATGGTGCCCCGGTGGACGGCAGGCAATAAAGGCATTGCTAGCCTGGGCCTAAAGCACGGCATCGACCGCCTGGAGCGTCCCCGCAAAACCCACGCTAGCCGCCACGAAGCTCTCCCGGTTGCCAAAGGTGTCGCCATCTACTTCCTCCTTCTTCTTGCTACTAGGGCCACCATCGCCTCCTCCGCTCGGTCCTCCCCCCCGACCACCGCCGCCCCCGCCACCTCCATGCCGTGGCGAATGGGGGATGAGAAAAGGATGACGATAGAGATGACCAGGAGCACCCTCCCCGAGACCCACGCCCAGGATGGAGGAGAGAGAAGACGACCCTGCAGCGGTGGAGCGCAGAAGGGGACGGGATGAGGACGCTGCCTGAGCACCACCACCGCTGCTGCTGCTGTGCTCCTGCTGCTGTGCTCCTGCTGCCGGCTGTCTGCTTGGCCAACCACGCTTGGACACCTGCGGTGCAGCACCTGCGGTGGCAGCACACCTGCAGTGGCAGCACACCTGCAGTGGCAGCCGCGGCGGCGGCGGCAGTCACACGAGGAGGCGCCGAGAGGCGTGTCAGCTCCGAGCCCGCGCAATCACAACGAGTGCGAATGCCTTCGAGGTGGGCCGCCGTGTGAACGCGCAAAATTTCGTCCGTATACCCTTCCCGCGGCCCGCGCCATAAAGGGAAATATTGGGCGCCGATCTCGGTCCGCAGCACAAAGACTTGCGAGTGCTCTCGAGCGAGCTGGCGCATGGCCTCCGAGGCGTGCAGGAAGCGTTGCGGCTGCTCCACGTGGGCCTCGGGCACCTTGTGGTGGGCACAGCGCACGTCATAAAGCAACAAGGTCTTGGAAGCCGCCTCGTTGCCTTCAGTATGCTTACGCAGAGCTGGCGTCGCAAAGCGCCCCATTGCACCAAAGTCAGCCGCGCTGTTGGGCGGCACTCGCCAAGGCAAGGCTGCGGGCATTCTCCACGCGCTGGATCAAGGGCTGCAACTGCTCCGCAATGCGGGCGCTCTGCTGCTCGCTGCTGCTCCCCAAGAAGCCACCCACCGTCGTCGTCAGCGTCGTCGTCGTCGTCGTCGTCGAAACCACCATACCATCCCCTCCAGCCCCACCTCCACTCTCTCCGTCGCTTGCCACCGTCACCTTGGCCAAGGCTGCCGCTGCCTCCCGGTTTTTCCAAACCGCCGCTGCCTCCTGGAGTTTCTGCTCATATTTGACAACCGTCTCGCGCAAAATCACTAAGCCCGGGGCTAAGGAAAGGCTGGGCAACAGATTCTTCACCTTTTCCAGGTCCGCCTCCAGGGCTGCAGCCGCCATCCGTTCCTGTCCCATGTCCCATGCCCATGTCCCATGTCCATGCTGCTACCAGCGCCTGCCCAACCACCGCCACCACCCGCCTTCTCACTTCCCCCCTCCGCTCTTCCAGCATTGTTCTTCTCACGATGCTGCCGCCATTGTTCTTGCTCGTCTCGTTTGTACTGCTCCACTAGTAGAGTTAGAACATTTCGGGGCTCCACACCTTCATCGAGGGCCGCCAGCGCCCCATCCGCTTTGTCCCCCAGCTTCACCACCGCTCCGCGAAACTCGGCCTCGAGACGCTCCACCTCCTGCTGTCGCTCCTTCCCCACCTGCACACCCAAGGCCTGCACCTTCTCCATCGCGCTCATTACCAGCCGATGCGCCAACGTCAGGTCCCCGGCCACGTCCAACTCCTGGGCCTCGCATCGCGCTACCAGCGGGAGCACAACACCTTCCACGGCTTTGACCGACAAAGGCGCGTGTTGCCAATTGGCAGTTGAGGCGGCGGCAAGAGACGCCGCTTGCGAAAGTAGAGTGTCCCAGGCTTGCTGAAAGGCCGAGACGGCCGCGCCCAAGTCCTGGGGCTCCTCCACGTGAGGCAGCGGCGGGCGGCGCGGCGGTGGCAGGACGAGCGAGGGCGGCGCCCGCGGTGGAACAGACGAAGCCCGGCACTCCTTTTTGTCCTTGTGCTGGGCCGGCCGAGGGGTGGAACAGGAGGCCGAGGTGGAGGAGGAGGAAGAGAAGGCCTGACCATTACCATGGCCGTTCTTTTTCTGATTCGTCTGACCCGGCCGCTGCGGCGCCGGAAGCGGCCGCTCACGCCCTCGGCGCGCTTGTTGCTCTCCATCTGTGTGCCCGTGGAGGCCGCCCCCGCTCCCCCGCTGTCATCCAAGGTGCTTCCGACACTGCTGCTGCTACTCCTGCTGCTGCTGCTACTACTGCTACTACTACTGCTTGCACCACCAAGGGTTCGCGCTAAGTCACGAGTGCTGGGCTTGCGCTTGCCCGGCCCACCCAACCCTTCTACTTCATTCGGTGTCGCGCCATATTGCAGCGGCAGAGGGCAGGGAAAGGTGTAGCCCTTGCGGGTCTGAAGGTAGTGCAGGGCGGTCGCCACCGTCTCCGGCGCATCGCAGGACTCGCTCGACGCCGCGCAGCGGTTGCAGGGTCGGAGCTCTGGAAACTCGTGGGCAAATTCAAGGCCCACCTCTTCTGCTTCTCCTTTCTCGTTGACTCCCGCATCATCCTCACTCGCCATGCTGCTGGTGCGACTCCCAAACGCCCACGGATTTCCCAACTGCCCGGAATTGAAGGCTGTCACGCAGGCTTCGTTACGGATGGGCCGTTCCACCGACACATTGTGTCCGCCCCCAAATGCGCAAACGCTGGTCATGTGCTTTGTGGTGTAAGTCAAAATGGCCTCGCGCGTCTCAAAGTATTCACGTCCTTCTTCGATGGGCAGTGCCAGGATGCGCTTGCGTTCGCCTTCCGGAGTGTAGTAAGCATCTGCGAGGTGCATGTTTGTCGGGGCATGGGGTGAGAGGTCTGAGCCTAGCAAGGGATGTCGGGGCAGGAACGAGCACCGCGCTTTTGGAAGGATCATTTTGAAAGAAACACAGGATCACCCTCAATCACGCCTCGCCCCTGCGTTCCCCCCCGCTCCCGGTGTCGTGTTTGCAAAAGAAGAAATGAATCGACGATTACGACACGCGTACTCAAGAGCCCGTCGTGACGGCACTGGGGAATAGTATCAGGACGTCCAATCTGACGCCAAGTCCCCAGGGACTTGAAGAACGCGCGTCTTTGACAATGCCGTGGCAGTAAAGGATTCATTGCGTGCAGATCAGTGGTGTGGGCCATGCACGCGTTCGCGACTGCTGGTGATGCTGCTGGTGCTGCTAGCGCTGCAGCAGATGGAGGCTGCGGCTGCGACGTGCCCTTCACATCAAGCCATCCCAGGCTCCCCATCGCAGCGTCCACAGTCTCGCGGCCTCGGTGCGGTGGCGTCCAGCTCGAAGGGAGATGAAGAGGGGGGGTGGGAGGCGAAAGAGCATCAGGGCACCGACCACCACTCCTGGTCAACTCACGCCCAGACCTTGCAAATGCCAGCAGCCTCGAGTTTGAATGGTGACGCACCTGTGGAGGGGTTGTCGTAGGTCGGTGAGGGCCTTGGGGTAAAATGGGGACCAAGGGCAGGCAATGGAACGCTACCCTCCCTCATGCCTTGCTTCAAAAGCAACGCGGGGCCTTCTTCCTTCTCTCACTTTGGTGAAAGGCGGTCCTAAGATCAGTGAGTCTGTGTGACCCTTACTCACGCAATGGTTCGCTTGCTTGGGTTGAGAGACTGCATTCTCAGGCTGCAGTACTGACAATCATTCATGCATGCTTTTGGAAGCGAATGGATCGCGTTTTTGTTTGTTGCTTTGATGCTTGCGAGCGCCTCTTTATCTCCAGCAGAAGCAAGCAAGACGTTGTTGGCCCATGCATCATCGAATTTGTAGACAACATGTCCACCATCCCTCACCGCTTTTCTGCAGCCACTGGGACCACTACAAGGCCACTTTGGGCGGAAGCAGCACTATGCTATGAAGTACCATGGACAGCCCACGAAGCGGGCGCTCCATTGGCCTTGTAAGGGTGCCGCAAGACCCTTGCTCATGCTGCGCAACGCCGCCAAAATACAACCCGCTTCCATTCCCATAAATCGACCTCTGACCACCTCCCCTCATATCAGTAATCCCCCTCGCTAACATCCATGAAACAAACTAACACCAAAAACAGTAGCGACATGGTTAGGCTGGTCCATCGCACAGGGCTCAAGGCCTCGGCAACATCCTCCTCCCCCGCCTCCCCCCCCTCCCTCTCGTCCTCCCCCTTCGCCACAGCCTGGTTCTCGGGCAAGCGGCGGCCCGCGTTCCTACAAAGTCGGTCCATTGCTTTTTGGGCTAGCTTGACTTTGTCTGCCTTTGGCACCCTCCTGGTGCTTACCCGCAGCGGAGACACGCGTTTGGGTTCCTCCTCCTCCAAGGGCTACGCCCAATCGCTTCGGCAGCTCCTGACGGCCGTGCCTCCCAACCACTGGAGCCGCCTGCCCCACAAGCGGCTGCTCGTCACCCAATTTGCCTCGGGGGATCGAGCCCACCAATTTAACCAGAATTGGCAAAACCACGAGGAGAAATTCATGAAGCAACAACACGAGGCGTCCCTCCTCCTGACCTGCCCGGCTGACGATAAGCAAACACTGCTGGATCAAGTAGTGGTGCCCAATAATTGGACTCTCGTGGGGAGCTGGGACCAAGCCCATCCCTTTGCCCACGGGCCTTTGCTGCAGTATCGAACTCCGGGAGAGGGCACTAATGTCTTCTTTCAACCCATGAATTTAACTCTCCCGAAGTACTACGAGGAGAGTGACCCCAAGCCCGTCCCTACGTGTGCGAAGCGGCCTTTTTCGTGGCAGTATGCTTTGTACAGCGGGGCCGTCTTTGCGTATCAAATGATTCATTTGCCCTTCCTGGCGAAGTTTGATTACTTTATGAAGATTGATGGGGACTTGATGTTTGCTGATCCTTTTCCTTTTGACGTTGGTGCAGATATGGAGCAAAAAAAGTGTGTGGTAGGCCACGCGGCTATTCATGGGTCAGGGGATTGTGAGGCCCGAAATTTAGAGGCATTGCTGGCGGCGGACCAGGCGTTGGGGTGGCCCAAGCCCAAGAGCTTGGCGTACAATTGGTGTAATGAGGAGGGGAAAGGGGAGAAAGGCAACTTGATGTTTTTTGGGAATTTTGAGATTTATAAAACGAAGGGCTTTTTGTTGTCTCCTGAGATACAGAGTATTAGTCGGTATATGTATGAGGAGTGGAGGGAGGGGTATTTCACGCATCGGTGGGGGGATCAGGGGCCATTTGTAATGTATTTGTGCCAGATGTTAAATGTGGAAAATTTGGAGAAGGATCCGCAAATTTGTTCGTATGCCGAGCATAGGGAGAGTGGGTTGATTTTGCATTGAGAGGGAGGGAGGGAGGGAGGGAGGGAGGGAGGGAGGGAGGGAGGAAGCAAAAATGGAGAATGAAAGGACTAGATGTATAAATTGTATGTGGAAAATAGCGAGAGAGGGAGGGAGAGTAAATAGAAGGGGGAATAAAAGTAAGCAGCTCCTACGGCGGGTCAATCTGATTTTGAGTCTCTTTGCTGCTTTCCGTAATCCTCGTCTTGACGATTTGCGCTTGCTTTACTGAGAGGTGGTCTCGATCGAGTAAATGTGAACAACCCTTTTCAATATCTCTTCCCCCTCCTTCTTCTCCTTTTCCCCTTATTTACACCCTCACCCCCTCCCCACCATCACCATCATATTCACACACAAGCATCACCACCCTTCCTCCTTCCCTTCTTACATACACAAAATCAAAACAACAAAAACATCTAAAAACGTGCACTAACCCTCTCCCCACACGCTGTCCACAGCACCTGGGCGCTCGCATCATCAACCGAGTTATGGGTCAGGCAAATGGAACGCAAGGCAGGGAAAAGACCCTTATCCACCGCTTCTGCCAAAGCCCGTGCTCCTTCCCTTCCAACATAATTATACGAAAAATCCATCTCGGTGAGAGAAGGGCAGGGGGAGAGAGGGAAGGAGGATGGGGTGGGTTGCTCCTCGCCGCCGGTAAAAGGAAGGTGGAAGTGGAGGTAGTGCCGCTGGTAGACCGACAGCTGGAGTGGCTGCGGATTGACTTCATCATCATCCTCCTCCTCTTCTTCCCTGTTACCGACCCGCACTCCTCCACCCTCCCTCCCGCTGCTACGCTCCTCCTCCTCTTCCTCCCTTCTCTTTCTCTCCCTCTTCTCCACCTCCAGTAGCAAGGCCTCGACAAAAAAACACAGCCCCACGCTCGTGATCCCGTTTCCTTTCACATCTAACACAGCCAGCTTCCGCATCGCCCCAGAACCTAGAAGTCCTCCCACCTCCTTACTTCCCATCACTCCAATCCAGTTCCATGATAAGCTTAATTTCCTCAATTCCCCACACGCGCCTCCTCTCAGGGAGGCACACAAGGCAGCGCACGCGTCGTGATAGATGGAATCATCGTTCAGAATGAGTGTGCGGAGTGAAGGCAAGTGCTTCAGACATTTTCCCAAGGCACGCCCTCCGTCTTTCCTGAGAAAATTGCGCGAAATGTTGAGCGTTTGAAGGTGAGCGGCGAAGGGAGGGGGGGGAGTAGATGCTAGAGCCACAGCCAAGGCCGCGGCGTCCTCGCATCGAAAATTACGATATTCGAGGGCGAGGTGCGTGAGGGAGGGGAAGAAGGGGAGCTGCTGGATGAGCAGGCCGACGGCCGTGGGAGGGGGAGGTGGAGGGGCGGCACAACCGCAAAGGCCGACGGTCAGGCTGGTGGGGAGGTGGCGTTTGAGAAAGCGGAGAGGGGCAGCGAGAGCGTGCAAGGTGGAGTGGGTGGCTTGGTGGTTGTGGGAGGGATTGGCAAAGGTGGAAGAAGGAGAATGCGTGCGAAAGAAGGCCCATGTCGCGCAATGGTCGCCTCGTGGCGGTGATCCGAGCCCTCCGGTAGCGGCATTATTGATGCTGCTTCTCCTACTGCTGCTACTGCTGCTGCTGCTGCTGCGGCTCTTCCAAAGCACAGGAACGCACGAAGAATCTGCCGCGGCTGCACTGGCAGGAACGAAAGCAGCCGCCCCTGTGGGTCCCAGGCGGACGGCGTCGCTGTCAATGCTCTGGACGTGAGCCCGGGCTTGGTGGCAACAGTCATGGGACACCGTGGAGAGACGTATCAAGGAGGGCGTATCGAGGAAGCTCAAGACGATGTCATCCGCGTCGGGGGAGAGATACCGGTCCAGATTACTGAGCGTGGGCGGGGTGTTGGCAGTAAGGGTGGAAGGCGTGAAGGCTGGAAGGGAGTCGAGCGGCATGGTATGTGGGTTGGTTGCAGTTGGCTTTCTTGAGTTTGGCGGCGTTGTTGTAGTCGACTTCCCGTCTCTTGTGTTTGTGAATTGGGAAATAGCTTTGGGCGTGGGCAAGAAAGCAAGGGCGGCACCAAGCAAAAAGCCCACGCAAGGATCAGCGTCCCCTGTGTCGGTAGAGTGGGAGTGTAAAGGCGTCAGAATTGCGTCTCTGCACGAGGCAAATGGCAGCTTTTTTGGCTTGCCGCTCGAGCGGATTTCATTGACCTCCCCACCCTCCTGCCTCTTGCCCTTCTTTTTTCACCCAAAGCAAAAACAAAAGCACCTAGAATTTCAGCCAGTTTCACGCTTAGGCTCTCCCTCTAGTAGCTAGAGTACAAGGGAAAAGACCTGTCTACTTCTTGGGCTCCGTGTGGTGGGTGTTCTGGTGTCTCGTGTGTGCTTCAACTGCTGCTTGCTCGCCGAAGCGGCAAAGTCGTCATGATCATCATGCATGCATGCTGTGTGCTTTCTCGCCCTTGCGCAGCCACTCATTTACACCCACCCTGACACATACGGACACGCACAGAGTGCAGCAGCAGCAGCAGCAGCAGCAGCCATGAGCGCCGCCGCCGCCGTGAAGGTCGAGACGGACGAGGACGAGTTTCCCGAGGCCTCCCTGCGCAACATCATCGAGTCGGACCTGAAGTGGGTCTTTGTCGGGGGCAAGGGCGGGGTGGGCAAGACCACCACTTCGTGCTGTTTGGCCATTCAGGTGGGTGGAGAGGGAGGGTAGGAAGGAAGGGGGGCAGGGAGGGAAGGGGTGAAAAAATGGCCAGGAAGCGGCGTGACTTGGTGCATAACGGGAGGGAGGAGTGGCGCATAAGGGGAGGGAGGAGTGGTGATGGAAGGAAGGAAAGAGCGGCTGGCGGAGGGAGTAGATAGGTGGATGGCCGGACGATCAAAGAGAGTGCCATCAAAGCGGTGATGCCTAAAGGCGGACTGAAATACAGCGCATACCCCTTTTACCCCTTGCTCTCCTACTCACCCCCACCCCCCGCCCCCCCTCCATCCTTCCTTCCCAAAATATACAGCTGGCCAAGGTCCGCCAAAGCGTCCTCATCATCTCCACCGACCCCGCCCACAACCTCTCCGATGCCTTTGGGCAGAAGTTCGGGAAAGAACCGGGGAAAGTCGATGGGTTTGACAACCTGTATGTGATGGAAATTGACCCGTCCTTTGACTGGGAGGAGATGAATGCCATGGTTACTCAGTCGGGGGCTATCCCGGGCGCGGACGGTACGTTCGTGCGTGGCTTGCCCTTCGTTTCCCCCTCTTTCCTCTCTTGGTTTCTCCTTCTTTTCGATCTGATCAAAAAAGAATCACTTCTTCTGTCAACGCCTATTCGTGCTTAAGCAGCCCTCCCTTCCTCCCTCCCTCCCTCCCCTTGCCTCCCTGTCTTCTCCCAGGCGCGGAAGGCGGCGGTCTTCAAAGCATGCTACAAGACCTGACCTCCTCCATCCCTGGCATCGACGAGATCATCTCCTTCGCCGAGCTCATGAAGCAAGTCGAGCAAATGGACTACAGCACCGTCGTGTTCGACACCGCCCCCACGGGTCACACCTTGCGTCTCCTCTCCTTCCCCTCCACCTTGGAGGGGGCTTTCGGGAAGCTGATGGCATTGAAAAATAAGTTTTCGGGGCTTATGTCGCAGTTTGGGGGGATGATGGGACAGCCTCCGGGGGCGGAGGATGCGTTGATGGGCAAGTTGGAGCAGACGCGGGATACGATTGAGAAGGTATGCTTTTTATTTCCTGCCTAGACTGTTTTCCTTTGTTGTTTTGGAGCCTCAGAATGAATAAGAAGACGAGAAAAAATAAAGTATGACAAGCAGATATATGAACAAAGGAAGACTCACTTCATCACTCTACTTTCTTTCTCATTCCAAAGGTGAACCGTCAGTTCCGCGACCCCACGGCCACCACCTTCGTCTGCGTCTGCATCGCCGAGTTCCTCTCCATCTACGAAACCGAGCGACTGGTGCAAGAGCTGGCCAAGTTCGGGATTGACACGCACAACATCGTCGTCAACCAGGTACACCGCTTTCCCTCCTTCCCTCCCTCCCTCCCTCCCTCCCTTTGTGCGTTTTTGTTTCTCTGGTTTTCTATCATAAGTTGGAGATGATCGTCTCTCATCCTTCCTTCCTTCCCTCCCTCCCTCCCTCCCTTCGTCCCTTCGCTCAGGTCCTCTTCCCTGACAAGGACGCAGCAGAGATGGCTGCCTGGCACGAGAAGGCCAAAGGCACTCTGCCTGGGGAAGCGAATGAAATCATTGGTAAATTCCTGGCGCGGAAAAAGATGCAAGACAAGTATATCAATCAGGTGAGAAGAAAGAGTTGGAAAAGGAGGGAGGGAGGGAGGGAGGGAGGGGGAGTGGTTGGAGTGCTGATGAACAAATACAAAAGTTAAAAGAAAGTCGGGGGGACTCACTGAAAGGCAAGCTTCCACTCCACTACAAGGATAGAATGACGAATAAAAACCAAGAAATCATTATCATCGTCATCCCACATCCCTTTTTACCATCAATTGAAAAATAGGTGTTTGACCTGTACGAGGATTTCCACGTGGTGCTCATGCCCTTGTTAGACCAAGAGGTGCGAGGCGTGGACAGCCTGAGGCGGTTTAGTGAGGCTTTGCTCACCCCGCCCGATGAAAAGTAATAAAATCAATAGGCACGGTAGAAGCTGGGGGAGGGAAAGAGGGGAGGGAGGAAGGCCCTTGGGGTAACGAAGAATAAATGATTAACAGAAGGACGAAAGAAGGGATTGCTTTTGATACCTCCTCAAGGAAAGCGCTTTTGCTTTTGCTTTGCGTTTTGTCGAATTCTCTTTCTTTTCTCTTCATCCTATCAGTTTTTACATCATATCATTTACACGCACTAAAATGCCTTCCTTCTCGCAATCTTTCTCCCTCCCTCCCTCCCTCCTCCCTTCCCTCCCTCCCTCCCTCACCCCACCCCCGAATGCTGCTTACACGGCTTGGACCCCCCAAAATGATCGCTCGCCTTCCTGAACGTACAACACCCACACACCGCACAATAACTCCTCCTACAAGCTCCGCACCTCCTATGGTTATTACTATCCGTCTTCAAATTTATCGCATTGCAAGCACCACACCTCAC
>Ga0209390_10008658_pt1 | contig 12480 bp, 12 predicted proteins | sample BON01_FD_187212 | JGI IMG/M metagenome (GOLD analysis project Ga0209390, IMG submission 187212) | Freshwater microbial communities from Lake Bonney liftoff mats and glacier meltwater in Antarctica - BON-01 (SPAdes) (version 2) | ecosystem: Environmental > Aquatic > Freshwater > Ice > Glacier... | reverse complement strand
TCTCTCGCAGTCATCAAAGCGCTACCAGGGTTGGCGTCGAATCGTTTGATTCTCCATTCCTCTCAGGGCATCGAGCGATTGCATCAATCTCGACCTTGATCCCATTCAACAGACCGGCTTGCAATGTCGCCCGGGCCGGCGGAACATCCGATTTGAAATATTCCCCGTATGCTTTGTCGAATTCCGAAAAATCCCTCAGATCGGCGAGATAGCAGGTGCACTTCACCACATCATCACGAGTGCATCCCGCCTGCTCAAGAATCACCCCGATATTGTCCAGCGTGAGCTGCGTCTCTTCCGCGATTGTGCCGGAAACCACCGCCTTCGTGGTCATATCGAGCGGGCCTTGCCCACTCACGAAGAGCCAGCCATCCATAACAACTCCTCCGGAGATATGTGCGGACGAATTCTTTAACCGTGGATCACTAATTCTATTTTTCACAAACCAAACAATATGACGATTCAAAGGGCGATAGGAAGGCGATTTTAACTACCTGAAATTCAACGTTTTCATTGGTCGAAGCATAGGATCGATCAAAAATTCCACAATTCCCAATCACGTGGTCACTCAAACTGACCACTTTATTGGCTCGAAATATCCACCGGCACGCCGCCCGACAAGATGGCATCCAAAGCGGGTTTCATGACTTCCATCCATCCAAACCACCTCTTGAGAATCCAGAGGCATGGTGTACGATGCAATGAGATACCTTTTCGGACCATCAGCGAGGCCAGAAGGCGTGTTCACAGCTCCGTTCGAAGACAAGCTGGGACCATCCGTCCGTAAGACCCCGTCACCGTCCAACACCCCGCGTTGCAGATTGCGCCGTCCGCTGGGACTCCGACTCTCCACGATGGTCAAATCGCTGTATTTTGCCACCTCTTCCAGGGGTCCGGCGGGGTTCCGGGCGAACCTCCAACCTTCCGGATTCTGGTCGGAAAGGGCCGTCCGCAAAAAACTAGTGAGAACCTCGGATCGGGCTGCGACGACCGTGAACAAAGTGGCCAAGATCAGGACCGCAAAGCGGAAACGTTTTTCAAATGTGTGGCTGGTCTTCATAATTTAATCTCACTCCCCTCAGTTGGTGTCCGGATCGTCGAAATACTCAGATTGTCGGGCTTCAGCTGTGAACACGCGTACGGATTTGACCTGCATCGGCGTGTAGGAGTAGAGCCCAATCCGGTCGTGACCGGGGCCGAGCAGGGGACTTGTCTCCTCATACTCGAGAACCGTTTTTCCATCGACGGTCATGCGCACATGCTTGCCGTCGAACTCCGCCACGATCTTGTAGAAGCGCCCGGGTTCGACCTTGATGCGCACTTCTGCCGCGTCGGTCATTACCGTTTCGCGGTTCCGGCTAATGACGTTGGCACTATTGAATCGGGAGCCGAACTGAAGGGCATAACCGCTCAGTGGCTTTTCGGCGCTTGTGTGGAGGCCCGCGGCTAGGTCACTGGCATACCCGGTTTTGTCTTGTGGGTCCTGTTCCCAGCCTGGCGGGACGGATGCGGCGACGAACTCGATCCGTTGTAGGGCCGGCATGCGGCGAGTCAGCAAAAGGACATTGCCGTCCCCCCCGCCTTTGGCAACCAGCTTCCCGTCTTGAATCTCCCACGAGCCCGAAACCGCCTCCCATTGGTCTCCTAAGCTTGCGCGGTCAAAATTGTCGTGGAAATCCTCCCGCCAACTATCCGCGACCGCGAGTTGGCGGGGAGCTTCCAGAACTTCCGCCTTGAGGAACTGCGGGCTGGGCGGCCCGATATAGTCGCCCATCCGCCGCGAGGTCATGGTGGAGTCAGCCGCGACAACCCGGTTTTGGAAATACGGCACATCAATGGCAAAGAGCGGTGCCTCGGTCAGCAACTTGTCCCTTGCGGCGCAAATTTCGATCGCTTTTTCCACAGCTTCACGATCAGCCCCATTGCTGCGCCGCACCCGCTCCATGCTGGCCGCCGCTTCCATGTTCAACGAAACGAATTCCAATCCTGTGCGGACGAAAGCCACGCGCTCGGCATAGACGGGATCGACCCCTTCGGCCTCCGCTTGGACCCGAGCACGCTCCAGTGCTTCACGGGCCTTCGCAATATGCTGGGGCGTGTGAATCTGGCGCAGCATTTCGAGGTGCTTTAAACGGTCGCCCGAGGATGCCCGCCAAGCCGGGTTTTCCACCAAGTCGATGTGGGCTTTCTCTTGGAGTTCGTAGTAAGCCCGCACGTCCTCCGCCGCCGGGCCAAAGCCACGCTCGTAATAATCGCGCAGGATGGCCCGCCCATCGGCACCCAGATCGTAGGCCAGCCGCGCCATCAGATAGCTCTGCGGTCCCTGCGTAGCCGAAAACTGGAAGACCGAATCGATGTCTAGGACGTGGCAATTCATCTCCGCAAGTGTCTCGAAAAGCGCGTGGGTCTTCTCCATCGCCACTGACGGCATGCCCCAGAAGCCGCCATCATACCAAGAAAAATTTGGTCGGTAACCGATCAATTTGGCACCAGCCGCCTTCCATTTGTGCATGTCATCCCGAGTCTGGCCCCATTCGGCTTCTGTGCTGAAGGGGTAGTGACCGACAAACGAAACAGCAATGCCGTCCTCGAGTCTGGTCTCGATGGGGGCGGACTTGTAGACGGCGTAACCAAGCACATCAAGAAAGACCTTCTTGTCCGGTGCCCGCTCCCGCAGTCCGCGAATCAAAGTGTTCCAATACTTGACGTAGCGCTCGGTGAGGACACCCGGCGGGGCCTTGGGATGGTCCATCGCCACGCAAGCTGCGCACACGCACCAGCCGCCCCCGTCGTTTGGCGTGGCACCCAGCGATTCCACCCGGGGGTTGTCACGTAACACGTCCATCTGGTTGTCCAACCATTGCTTCGCCACGGCGGGATTGGACACGCACAGTTTTGCATCGCGGCCCCGGCCGCGCATGCCGTCCGACAACAGCGCAAAATATTCGGGGTGCTTTTCCCAATACTGGTCGGACCAATCGTTGTAGGCGTGATCGCGCGGCAAGACATGTGAGCTGCGACCGTTCAACCGGTGCGCGTTTTCCCAAAAATAATTCACCGCTGCCACATCTTCGCCCTGATCGGTCCGAGCGTATCTCGATTCCAAACGGAAGTATCGCGAGCGGGCCGGCGGATGAAAGCGGAAGGTAAAGGGCTCAAAGGCAATCCGGGCGCGGCGCGGAATGTCCGTGCCCAGCTCTCCCGGCCAGAGCCAGCGCACTCCCAAGCGGTCATGGATGAAGGTGCTCACCGCGTTCGCAGTCCCGAACTCGCCCACGGGTGTCGAGCGGGAAACGAGAGGTTTTGGAATGATAAACGATTCGCGGTCGCGCCCAGCGATGACCAAGTAACGGTCGTTCGCGGCAATAAGAATCTCCTCGGGATGTTGGAAGTCGAAATCCAGTTCGGGGAAAAGTGTGTTCAAAATCGGCTGATAGCCAACCCAGACCGCGCGCTCCGGGAGAGGGTCTGGAGTACCCTGAATGATTTCCGGACGCTGACCGGTAATACGTTCCACGTAGCCAGCGAGGTCGTTGGCGGCTCGGTGGACTTCTTCGGTTGGATCTTCCACCGGCACGATGATCGGTGCGGTGGAGATACCCTCCGCCACCCAGACCATGCCGGAGGGTTCTGCCGAGGCGGAAGAGTCACTCGCTGCGAGGAACAGAGCGAGAAGAGCACCGCACAGAGGGAAGGAGGTGTGATTCATGGTATGGTTTTGGGGAATGGTTTTGGGGTGGAGAGCCCTCGTGAATCATCTCTACCAAGGAGCTCCGTCATCTGTCACTCGCCAAGGGGTCATTCCGCCCGGTCACTTCTCAGGACCAGCTCGAAGACGGAACAGAAAGGGCTCTCGACAAGCCCTAAAAGCACGCAGCGAAGATGCCTAATGAAAGACGGCGAAATTGCGGAAGTGCTTAGAGCGAAGATTAGCAGGTCCGCCACCCCTCCCGGGACATTGGAATTCTCGAAAGGCATGAACCTTAGTCCGCCGTTTTCTTCAAAGGATGACTCGTGAGGAGACGCTCCAGGGTCGGCTTCATCGCTTCCATCCAGCGGAGGAATCCCGGCATGGCCACATGCAGACGGTCGGGCATCACCTCCGGGCTGATGCTGCCATCCGGCTCGACCAGACTTGGCCCAAAATCTTGAAAAAACACTGTCTCGTTATCGGCCAAAGAGCTCAGTTTGGCATTAAGCGACTGAATCGTCTTATTGATCGGATCGTCCAGAGAGGCACCGCGCGGAAGCACTCCCTGCAGGAGAATTTTCGCCTGCGGCAGGTCCTTCCGAACATCGTCTAGCAGCAGTTTAACGCCCTCCGCTATTTCCTCGACCGTCGCTTGATTGGAAAGGTTGTTCGTCCCAATTAGAATCACCGCAAGCTGCACTGGTGCTTCCTTCAACCGCCCCTCGCGCACCCGCCAGCGGACATTTTGTACCCGATCTCCGCCAGCCCCGAGATTCGCCGGACGGTATTCGGCGAAATGTTGCTCCAGAAGCTCCTGCGGCCAGCGTGAGGTGATCGAATCCCCAAGGAACACCAATTGGGACTCACGAGCGACCATCTGATCCATCGCCGCGCGATTGCTGAACTCGTAGGTTGCGCTGGAACCAGCCGAAGTGAACTGAGGAACCATGGCATCAATCGAATGCCAATAGATATTTTGCGGAGGGGGCGGTGTGGAATCTTTTGGGTATTCCTCCAGCGTGAAAGCCAGCTTGCCTCCCCCTCGCTTCCCGTTGTCGCCCGGGCCGACCGCAACAACGACCGTGTCGCCTTTTCCGAGAGGACCCAGATTCTGCTGGAAGAGCGTGGGCAACCGGTCCTGCTTAGCCAGTGCTTCACTGACAAGCTGGTCGTTCACATAGATTTTCAAAGCTGTTCCGTCCGGAAACGATCTATTGTGAAGATTTCCGTTCTGAACCCAGACGTCTCCCTCGGAAGCGGCCGGGAGCGTATAGGAAACAATCGCATACCGAGGCGTCTCGTCATTGTTACGGATCGCGCTTACATTCCCAAACCGCGAGATGCTCGGAGCGTCTGCGGATAGTCCCCCCTGATCGTCCAAAACGCCCCGACCCTGCAGATTCACGCCCCGCTGGTCAGCCGCGACTAAGGGCTCAAGATCTTTATAGTTCGCGGGATCACCGATAGCACCGGTTGGATTCCATTGGAATCGCCAACCCTCCGCCGGATCCCGCGTCTCAGTCGCTTCCCCGAAGACAACTAGCATCTTGGCCTCTAAAGTGAAGGCCCCTCCAAAAAAAAGAGCCAGAACCAGGAGCGGACGAAAGCCAGGGGAAAGAAACATCCTTTCTTCGTACACCCGAGGCGAAGGGTATGTCATCTCAGAATCCTCGTTACCGGCCGGGCAATTTGCATGACCGGTTACCAGAGACCAATCGATTTACCCGCAAATTCGGTCAGGTTGGATGACCACAAATTTGACTCTTGCTGTTTCTATTGCTCCGAGAAGATCCTAACGTGAAGCAAGGCCTGTCGCTTCAAACCCATCTACCATGAATTCAATCTTCACGTCCTTTCGTCTATCACACCAACCAGGATTAACCGCAACTGCTCCTCGGCTCAAACTGCTGGCACTTTGTCTTACATCGGCCATCCTACTTGGGACTTCCATAGCCTCTGCTGATAATGCGTTCTACGTGGATTGGTCAGACAGACTTCCGGGATCGGTGCCCGAGCGCGTGGAGGGAGACCTCCGTCTCGCATTCGTCTCAATACTCTCTGACAAAAGCGCGCTTGTGAACGCCGGAACGGATCCCGTCAATCCGTTTTCCCACCTCGAAAATTCGCTTTATGTGAATTCCGAAGCGCCCGACGCCGGATGGTTTCGTCTCGTCGCACGTCCTTTCCCGGACGAACCCGCCCTCCAAGGTGCACTGGAATTCGAATTTAGAATCGTGTCCGGATCGATTAACTTATCGGTAGGGATCTGTGAGCTACCCTGGCAACCGGACGACTTTGCTACCTATGCTGTTGTGGCGGGTTCGGGATTCGGAGCAGCATTTCGCCCCGGCGAATACGTGAACATCAAGGGACGCCCCATGCGATCGGGAATGAGTGAACTGTTGGAGCCCGATAAGAACTACACGTTCCTTGTCAAATGGGATTTCGGTGGCACAACGGAGCTCTTCACGTTCTATCTGAACGGCGAGCAGCTTACCTTCGAAGGCGGCGGATCGCTCTTTCCGATACCCGCCGCAGGGGAAATGTCGGGAATCAATGCATTCCGCATTACGATTGGGAGTTCCAACGATAAAGCCGGGGCCATCTTTCTGGGGCGCCTCGCTGCAACTTCCGGGGACAAAGACATGTATAGCACAAAGGGAATCCTTCAAACCCCCACTAACAACCCCTCCCCGTCTCGATGAGCCGCCTCTCAATCGACGAGGTTGTTTTGCAGTCCCCACAGAACCCGACTTCTCCGAAGATCGATACCGGCCCGCAATGCTGGTTCTGGGCCGGATGGGAGCCGGCGAGACACTACCGCCGCAGCGGCAAATCGGGTTCGCCATTCTTCGGAAAAGGCGCATGGCTCCCGGAGTGGGAGAAGCGTAAGTTCAGCAATGAATTGATTGATGCTGCGCTGGATTTGGGCGCCACGGTTCTTATTACGGAGTTCCTCAAAGGCTTTGGTCGCAAGCTGGAAGAGGAGAACTGGCCCAAGCTGAAGGATTTTGTGGATCGGTGTCATGACCGGGGATTGAAAGTCTGGGGCTATGCTCAGGCCCGGAGCCTGTATTTCGAGACCCTTGCCAACGAGGTCGAGAACTGGGAAAACTGGACCGCAAAAAATCAGGACGGGACGCGCCAGGTTTTTGCGCAAAATTACTACCGCTGCGCGCCCTGTCTGACGTCCGCAAGCTACGAAGCCTACACTGCTTCAACAATCACCGAGGGAATCTCCCATATTGGTTTTGACGGCGTCCACCTTGACAACGCTTATTACCAACATTGTTGGTGCCCCCGATGCGCGGAACTCTTTCGGAAGTCACTCGCTGAGCGCGGCGACTTCGAGGATCTCCTCGGCATCCCGTTATCGAAGCACATTCAGCCGCCGCCGATCCCTCTCCAAGGTGGAGTGGGGCTGGATCCCCTTCAAATCCTGTGGATCCGTTTCGGGGTCGATGTCCGCCTCGGGTTTTTTCGGAGAATTCGAGAACATTTGCTCGCAACCCACCCGCAATTGACGATCGCAGGAAACCCCGCCTTTCCCCGATCCGACACCTCGTTTTTGTCCCGCTGCGTGGATCCTTCGCGCGAATCTGAGGCATTCGATTTTCTCTGTTGCGAAAATGGAAACCTTCCTCGAATTGATCAGGGCTGGATCAGCAGCCAGGCGGAGGCACATCTGCTCGCGGAGTCCGGCGGATATGGCATCTGGGCGACGGCTTGGAGAGAGACCGAAGACGGAGTTGCGCCGCCTCGTGGTCCGGGCGGAATCTGGGCGGGACTCGCAGAGGAATATTCGTTCGGCGACATGCTGGGCAACAACTGGGCGTTTCGACCAAGTGGCGAAGGTGCGCGATTTTACGTTGAGGACGAACCGGAAATGGCGGCGGCTTTTCGGGATGCCACAAGCTTCTTCCGACACCTCGACTCCGAGATCCGCCCGGGCAAGCGTCGAACCTGGGCAGAGGTCGCAATCCTGCATGACCCCCTCTCCGCGTCGCTGAGCGGGAGTTCCGAGATCCGATTCAACCAGGCGCTACAGCAATATTTACTCCAAAAGGGCATTCCATTTCATATCGTAATGCCGGGACAAGCGGTACCCGAAATGGTCCGCGTTCTCGTTGCATTTTACCTCGGTGCCATTTCGGATCAAACGATCGAGCAAATCCTCGAATTTGCGCAGCAGACCGGTCGTATCGCGTGGATGGGAGGCAACACCGCCCAGAACGATGAGTGGTTCGTTCCGAGAGACCGGCGGGACGTGGAGCGCTACCGCTCGGCACCCGGAGTTTACTTCTCACCGGCATTCGGAGACACCTGGCAAAAAGCATCCCGTCACCCGATTGCCGCGGCACCCAGCGAAAGCGGAGGCTACTTTGCAAAGCATAGCATTGATGCGGGCAGCGATGATTGGTCCGTTTTCGAGGAAGTCTTTTCCTCCGCTCTGTTCCAGGCGACGGTTCACTGTGACCGTCCCAGCCACATTTTGGTCCACTCCCAAATCGCTGAGGACGGCCGGAGGCTGTTCCATTTTCGTGATCAGTCCGGAAGCGGCGACCTCGTCAACGGCGTCACGCTCCGCGTCAGTTCTGCCTGCCCCGATCAATCGACCGCAAGAGTGATCTGCGTCGGAAAGGACCAGAAATCACATTGTCACAATCTGACAATGCAGCAAGGCTCCCTACACTTGCCGGCATTCCATCACTACGCTGCCGCGATTTTGGAAGGCTGATATCTGCCGACGGCACTGGCGAACTACCACCACTTCTACAGCCCGGACGAAGTGTCCGTTGATTTGATCGACTCCGGATTAGCAATCTCCCAGCGGACGCGCTCTCCGCGGCGCTGCTGGGCCAACCAATTGAGGGCTGGCGTATAAAGAATTTCGTGGGCTCCGTCAAAAATTGTCACCCGTGCATTTCCAGAGACTTTGCGAAAGAGAACCGGGTTATCTCCGTACAACGAATCCGCCTCCGGCCCCGCCCACGTTTGCGGGCGTCCTTGCGTTCGATAGTATTCCTCAATATCGCGATCCAAGAGCTGCTCCTGCGGTGAGGCAATAGCATTGAAAGCGATTAAGCTGTGGCTGAAAGGCACGCTTCCCCGTCTTCCATCGTGAACTCCATGATTGATGTCCAACGGAACGTCCTTCGCATGAGCGAGCCAGGTAACGGGAGATCGGTGAGCCGCTTCGGCCAGCCGGCGCCCTTGATCCGGCGGTCCTCCCAATGCCGACTCGATACGATCTGCGTAACAACTTCCCGGTTTCCGGGCGTGTTGCGAATGCCATGTTGCAATGTCTGCGATGGGAACCCACGCCGAGACTCCACCCCACACTCCCGGATGCCGCCCGGCTAAAAGAAGCGCCATATGGCCACCACCACTTGAGCCGATTAAATAAATCCGCCTCTCGTCAACGTCCGCCGTCCTTTGCAATTCCCGGACGGCATCCAGAATATCCTGAACCGCCAGGTCCGAACCCATCGACTCTGGCGTGTGATTGGGTCCCCGGAAATGCGGGTGAACGAAGTGCCAGCCTCTCTGAATTGCCCAGCGAGCATAGACGGCGCCGTTGACCGAAGAATCATATCCTGCGCTCCAAGTGTGCAAACCAACCAACAACGGCATTGGCTCGTTTTGTTGCGGCGCAACCCAAGCCATGGCGGGTTGCTCGCTGGCGTCAATCGAGCTCCTCACACAAATCCGCCGCACCTCTGGCGGCCAATCCTCAGGAGACCGAGGAGATGGGGATCTACCGGCAGGCCGCATAGGGTTGATGCGAACAAATATTCAAAACTCTCAACAAAATATACACGAAGCCCCATACTGTATGCCCCCCCTTTCCGTAAATCAAGCCAACCGCCAGTGGTCACGAAAATACGTCAGTCACGCCTCACCTACCCAAGGTTATTTCCTCGCGATCAAAGGAAAGCGGCTAGAACACCTGACCACCTCTTCGCCCCTTGACCCATTGTTCGGAGGCGCAGAGAATTTTATTATGTCCGAAAGTTGTTCCGCATCATCTCACTCCCCGAACTCTCAAATCCGGGTCCGTGAGCTATTCGTCCCGGACCGACTGGCCATCGCCATTACCTCGATGAAACGAATCGGGGATAAAATCTATTTGGGCCTCACGGGAGGATCCCGGCTACTGGCCGTTTACGATGTCGCGACTGATGAAATCACCATGCTCGCGGAGATTTGCCCATGGATCGGCGCCCGCGGTTATTGTGGAAAATTCCACAACGCCATGGGTGTGCTTCAGGATAATTCTTTGCTACTCGGAGAATGCAGTCACCTCACTTGGGACGGTCTACCGGTCACAGCTGACTACTTCAAAACGGAACTTCCCGAACGGATGTTGGCACGGAAGCGGGCGCAGGGGTTTTCCGACATTGGCTACACAGATTTTTGCCTGCCGGACCTCGATGGCTGGGACCGGCGCACCATGGATCCAGGTGGTCGCATTCTGCGCTACGATCCGGCGGCGGATACCGTAGAGGAATTCTGCTCACTTCCCCCGCTAATGTATGCGCAATCCCTGCTCGTCGATGCGACAGGCGTGCATGCGTTCGGCCATACCATCCCAGATAATCATTTTTACCATATAGACCTGCAAACCCGAAAGTTGACCGATCATGGACGCATCTCGGATTATGCCTTCCATCACATGGTCGTCGACCCGGACGGAGTTTGCTACGCCGCCTGGCTGGACCGCGCTAATGGTTCCATGAAATTGCTCCGCTTCGACCCGAAAACAGAAAAACTTGAGCACACCAGTCGCGTCATCCTGAGGGATCCGGGTTCCAAAATCGCCGGCAATCAAGGAGTGGATTACTGGCTCGTCGCTCGCGACGGCACGATCTACATGGGAACCGTCGCCAATTCACTTTTGTTCCGTTTTGATCCCCACACTCAGGAGTTCTCTCTGCTCGGGCGGCTCGCCGAAGGTGGCCGCGTCACATCCATGGATGAAGACGACGACGGCATTCTCTGGATCAGCGCCGGGTATCCTCACACCCGATTGATCCGCTTTGATCCGCACACCCCCGGACCAGAGGCTATTAAAGATTGCGGTCCGATCAATCCCACCTACGAGCGCTGCTACGTCCATTCCTCCTGCCTTTACCAAAACAAACTCTATCTCGGCGAAACGGATGGGTTTTCACCCTCGCTTCACATTGTCGATCTCGACAGCGTGCGCTAACTCGGTGCCAGGTTTTTCATCAGTCATCTCTCTCAGTTTTCAGGCGAGGGATCGCGTGGATGCCAAAGATCCAATTCAGCTAAGGTCAGTTTCCGATTAGTATCATGCGACCAGTCCGATGGAAGCGGTTGCGCCTTCCCCGGAACGCCTATGACTAGACTCAGAGGCGGCACGTCTTTCGTCACCAATACTCCGGCAGCACCAAATCCGGCTCGTGGCTCCCGAATGAATACTGATTCCGATTGAGCTTCACGCAGCAATGGTTGTGAGAAGAAAAGCACAATACCTGCTCGGGCGAAATACCCAGCACCTCGCCCACCCGCTCCCGCGCGATACTTCTAAAGCGGTAATAATGGGTCATAAAATGGGAGGTCAAGACCGCCCCCAGAAGATCTCCATCTCGCAGCAAGAAAATGCTGCTCGTGAGAGGCCTGAATATGGCTGACACCTGCTTCCCTAATAACGTTTGTCCTTCACTTCCCGCCTCGGGAAGGATGGAAAAGCTTTCTGCGGCTACTTCAATCATGGCACATTATTTTAGCGACGACCGCTCCGTATTGTGCCAAGCAACAAAAACACCGGAGGATTGAAGGCGTTGCGCCAGGGTCAGGACTCCGTGGAGGCGCGGGGAGCGACAGCGACCCAAGCCGTAATGTAGTCCACCCTCGCGGCGGCGATTTGGGGATGCACCTCGAGATTCGCGGGCTCTTTACTCCACTCTTCTTCGCGCTGATTCCAGACCGTAGTTTCAACAGAAACCACCCCGCGATCCGGCTTGCTGCGTGAGGCAATCACTTCAAGAACCTATGTCCGGGCATAGAGGATATTGCCATGAAAAGTCGGCAAAAAATAAATGACTTTTTCGTAATCTAGGTTGACAATGGCCGACCCGCTGATGTCGCTAATTGACGGTCATTCCCACTCCAATGGAAAATACCAGAGTGCCATTAACGACATTTTTCCAAATGGGGTCTGTTCCACGTAATGCGTATCAATGTGAAGGGGATGTTGGCTCAGGGTCTGAAGACTGAAAAGCAAATCGTCCGCCAGCGTGATAGTCCGACCCGGCAAGTGGTGAATCAAGTCGCCAACTTAAAAATCCTCCAAGACGCGACCGCAGAGGTGTGAATTTCTGCCATATTTCGTTAGTTCTCCGATTGAAAAGTTTCTCGCAAAATGTTTTTTTGCACCTTTCCCATGGCATTTCGGGGCAGTTCGTCCACCAGATGAATTCGCTTGGGCACCTTGTAGTTGGCAATCCGAGATTTGAGGACTTGCTGCATTTCCTTGGGATCCAGAACGGCGCCTTTCTGGGCCACGACCACGGCGACGACCGCTTCTCCAAAATCCGGATGGGAAGCCCCAATAACGGCACTTTCCGCCACTCCGGGTAAAGCGTCGATGACGTCTTCGATCTCTTTGGGATAAACATTATAACCTCCTGAGATGATGAGGTCTTTGTTCCGCCCCACGATGGAAAGGTAGGTCTCCGGCACCTCACGACCATCAGTCACACCACCCCAACGCCCCAAATCACCAGTTTTAAACCATCCCTCACTGAATTCCTCGCGGGTCT
>Ga0209390_10008655_pt1 | contig 12483 bp, 9 predicted proteins | sample BON01_FD_187212 | JGI IMG/M metagenome (GOLD analysis project Ga0209390, IMG submission 187212) | Freshwater microbial communities from Lake Bonney liftoff mats and glacier meltwater in Antarctica - BON-01 (SPAdes) (version 2) | ecosystem: Environmental > Aquatic > Freshwater > Ice > Glacier... | reverse complement strand
CTTCATGCGACTCGCCCATACAGAATGCCTGCAACATCGGGCATTGGCGTATGTGTTGCTCCGACTTGTTCATCGGCAGCACTTTCATGCTGGCCCCACGCTTGAGGAGCATGCCAGCCGCGATAACGTTGTTGTGCTGCACAGCAGCATGCAAAGCGGTGCGACGCTGCTTGGTCTGGAAATCGATGTCGGTAATATTGTTGAGCATGGATCGAACGCCATCCACGTCGTGCTCTTCAATCGCCAGGATCAGTCGCACGTCGTTGACGCCCATGTCTTGAAACTCGCGCTCTTCGTATGTCTTTTGAAGGACCTCAAAGCGCCACGACTCCTCTCTTCTGTTCGCGTCGTGCACAAAACAGAAAAAAAACAGAAAAAACACAGAAAAAAACAAAAAAAATCGCACCTAAACATGTTCGAGCGTTTTTGTGGCGTCACGGATCCTAAAAACTACGCGAACTCAGAAACAGGACGCGCGAACTCAGAAACAGGGTACGCGAACAAGACGCGCGAACCATAAGAACGAGCACAATGCCGCACGGGAAACGCAAGATCCGCTCGTCTCCACGATCGCTTGTGCATGGGGCGGTGTCCACGGAAGTGCTGCATGGCATGGGCTCTCGCAGCATTGGCTGCATGGAGGTGCATTCCGAGGACGGCATGACATTTTTCTTCGCGGGTTCGGGCTTGTTTTCTTCCTCGCGCAGCGGGACTGTGGGGCTTGTGGCGGGGCACGAGAGCGACGTCGGTTTTGTGGATGGATGTCGGACCGAGGCTCGCTTCGACCACCCCTGTGGCATGGTACTGGACCCGACATTCCAGTGTATGTACGTCTCTGACACCAACAACCACGCGCTGCGCAGGGTGATGTTAACCACTGGCAAAGTCGAGACTGTGGTGGGAGGAGCCGAGGGTGTGCCTGGGTTCGTCAACGGCGTGGGGTCAGATGCGCGGCTGAACTTTCCATGGGGGATCGCCATGGATCGCCACGGTGTAATTTTTGTGGCGGACCAATCCAACCACTGCATGCGGCGTGTTGAATTGCAGGGTGTGCACAGGGAAGCGTTTATCACCACGTTTGTGGGCGGTGTGCGGGATGGCTTCCGGGACGGCCCCGGCGATCAAGCGCTGTTTAGCTTTCCCAATGGGATCGCCATAGACCACGACGGGAACCTCATTGTCGCCGACTACTGCAACAACCGCATCCGCAAGGTCTTTTTGAACAGCGAGGCGCGCAAGGTCTCCACGGTGGGTGGCAATGACAGCAGCGGAGCGTACGATGACGACGACTGGTGCCGCGATGGTCCTTTTGCCTTGTCGCGTTTCAACGGGCCAAAGGACGTCGTGGTGGACTGTCATAACAACATTGTGGTGGCAGATGCAGGCAATCACACAGTTCGCACTATCCGGCGCTGTGGCGTGGTTCGCACCATTGCTGGCAGCACGGAGCTGTTGGCCAACGGAGGAGACGTCGAGGTCCCGCAGGATACTATGGACGGCAAGGGGGCGTCTGTCCGCTTCAATGGCCCGTGTGCCATGCTATTTGACCACGACGGCACACTTCTCGTGCTTGACAACGACAACGCAACGTGCGTCCGCCGTGTCAAATACCCCACATAGCGTAAATCCCTGGCCGCAGTTTACTTACAAATACGCCCTCGCAGGGGCCCCTGTGTAGAGATGTGCGTGGTGTTGCAGTGGTTGTTATAGGAATTCCACTTCTCTAGCAGGCAGCGCTACTGCACGCTACTGCAGATGCAAACACACCGATGCGCTTTGTAAATATGACTACGAATGTACATTTCTCGCTGCTTTTCAATTCTATGATTTCGTCACGGGGTCTGGTGGCGATTTTGGGCGATTTTGGGCTATTTTGGGCGATTTTGGGCTATTTTGGGCATTAGGGCGCCATGTCTTTGGGTTGCAAGAGTTGATATATAAATTGTCGCATAATCAAAGTCTGTAGCAAAATCCCACACACAATCGCGGCACGGGAAATATCTACAGCAACACAACACTCACACTGCTGCACACTGCAACACACACCACACCCAACACATTGCTAGACCTTGTGAGAATAGTAAGAATATGGCAGCGGTGGATTTGGTCCACGACGGAGAAGTCTTTGGGCATGGTGATATGTGCCTCACAGACCTCCCCGATGATCTCTTGCTACACATAATAAAGTCACACAGCATGACTGAAGAAATCCTGGAATTTATTTGCAATTTGAAAGCTACCAGCGTCCGTCTGCACTCGGTTATTTATCGAGAGATGCAACAAAATACATCCTACAACAAGCGTGTCCATCACCTATTGTTGGTGGTGAAAGGCACCAACATCCCGTGCGGTGCAATTGAGATGCAATCACCACCGTATCTGACGGGGATGAAAACACTGATACGGAACTTCAAAAACACTATGCAAATTGCCGACAACAACATAGGCATAGGAGGGCCATTCCAAATTGGTGGCAGTTTCGCTGAGCGCTCAGTGTTGGATTTTTTTCCGCAAGGAGAGCGGGACGTCAATGTTTCGACATATTTGGTGGCAATTCACATTCGCTTTCTGGCAACAGATTACCTTTCTAACTTAAGCCTCAGCAGCGAAAAAATGGTGGACTTGTCGCGTGTACCAAACATGGTGCGTTCTGTTTGTATCATGCCAAAGCTTACAGAGTATGCTGCCCACGTCAACAACTACATACAAAATATTGGTATGGGAATATACACTCGGATGGTCCGCGTCAATGCCGAGAACACCATGCAAGATATGCAAGATGCCATCGCCTGGCGAGAAGGCTTGGTTTTGGATTCGTTTGCAATGCAACTACACACACGTGATGTAGTAGAATCATTCTCTGCGGAAACAACTGTGGCCCAGTACTTGCAAATGAGACAAGATTCTACAATTGTACCTCATGTCACAATATGGTGGGATGGGCGGCTCCATCCTGCTGAGGAAATTACCGCTTGGGATAGTTCGTCCGACCACGATGAATAGGACGATGCCAGTATTCAACCGAAGTGAATGTAAAGTTTAATTTTATTGGAAATAAAACAAACTGTTCTTTTGAATGAAATCCAGCTTCTGTGCTCTATCGATCTCTTGTCCAACAAAATACGCTGCAGGATCCTGGAAAAGCACATCCGCTGCGTATGTACCACCAGAATGGGGAGTACATGTGATTTTTGCGCGTTATGGCAACGATTGCGGCCTAACACGGCGTTTCATATGCACATGTTTTTGAAAGTCATGAAGAATTCGGCCGTGGAAAAGGTGTTGTTTTTGGTCCAGAAGTCCATGTTCGCGACCAGATTGTGCGGAATGTTGCACGAAATCGTAAGTTCTTTGTTGGACACCTCGAGCCGTCGGTTGAATGTCTGCACAATCTGCTGGTAAAACTTTACACGCATGGGTGGCTCCAGATACGCCAAAATGTACATTTGTGCAAAGAAGGACAATGTCATGAGAGTGCGATGCACCTGGCCAAAAATGCCGGTGAAGCACTCCTCGACAAAGCGGTTCACCAGAATAATGAGCACGCTATTGGCCATGTCAATATTGTTGCTGATTTTCTGCAGCAGAGGTATTGTAAAGGCAATAATGCTCTGGATACGGAGATGCTGCACCTTGTACACATCGATATCCTTTGTGACGACGCCACCAAACAGCGAGGTGATGAAAGCATGTTTGTTCTGGATGTACGCTGGCTGTATGCACACTATGAGCAGCGTGATTTGCTGCTCTGTCGAGGACTTGGACGCCCAGGTGATGGCATGTATGGGCATATCGGGCGGGATGCAGTCATTTGTCGCAGACAGAGCCGTGTTTTCGTGCTGCAAGCTCTGTAGCACTTTGCGCAGCGACATCCTGCACTGTCGCGGCCAAACCTTGCTTGTCATCAGAGACCCCATCGTCGTTTGGGTTAGGGTGTAATTCTCGACGTTGGCACACAACGTGGCGTATTGCGGAATAACAATGCTCTGCATGACAAGACAGAGATCGTGCATGATGTCCTGTGAGGACAGGTTCGAGCCGATATGTCCCATGATGTGGAACACCATTTCAGAATAGTTGGGGATCTGCGCAGACTGTAGCAAGAGCGAGACCCCGTGGGCCCGATTGATTTCGCAGTTGTAGATGCCAAGGAAAAGGTGGACGGTAAGATCCGCAATAATGTGCTGTGAAATGTGGTTTTGCTGCGCACGCCATCCATGCCGTCAGTACAACGATCAATGGCTCTATTCCGTGCAAACACACTCTTTTAACGACCTGGAGGGTGTTGAAAATGATCAGGACGGGGCTGGAATTGCGGATATTTTCTTGGTATCGATCTCTCAGCTCCGCCACGATCCCTTCGAAAGACTCAATATGAAGCAGCTGAATGAGCTCGATCCACTCGCTGATCTGCATAGTGGTCAGATTGTGCGAAAGCCCAGTCTGTGTTCACACACATACTCCGTTCAGCGTGACAACCTGAAAAACACAGCATGTTGCACCACACACTGCAGCAATGGGGAGGGGCGAGGGGGTTGGCCTGAAACCTCCGTGGTTTGCTGGTTGTACAGGCCAATGTCGACTCCAGATTCCAAGAGTCGCTGGATGCAGATGGAGACATCCGAACTTTGTCCGAACGAATAGAAAAAGCGAAGTATAATAAGCCGATGTAGGCGTGTTTCAGGGGGTTTGATGGCAATGTTGCTGGTTTCCATAAAGCGATTGAGCAGTTCGGGCATGTTTGTGCGCTCGCCCATCGTACCCAACTGCGTTCAGCGTGTGTGGGTGGTGAAAATACGCAAAGAATACCAGGTTATATACACTTGACCCCGTGTCGCACCTACCCACCTCACATTCGACAACCGTCACCTGGGAGCAAGGCGATTGCGAACACAGAAGCGCGTGCCACTTTGTGTGTGATGGTGGAGTTTGAGAGTCGAATTGACCATGTCATACGCAAATCGACACTTGTTCAAAAACACACACTTTGCTGGATGGTGTGTGTAGGGGGGAGATGAAATTGCGCCAGGGGTGTATTTTTTACAGCAGAATTCGTTTTATTAATGTAAAAACGGGAGAGAATACGGTGGCGTTCGGACTTTGCAGGTCACCGTGGAATCCACACGTATGTACGGACCACGGGACGAGTGCTGGGTCCAGCGGATGTCAAGAACCAGGAAGATCTTAGTCGAATATCCCAGAGATACCAATGACGAATTGTCGCAAGTGTAGCTCGGGCACGACATACTCCACGCGCTTGAGGAAGTTGTCGTTCTGATATTGGCATTTCTCGAAGAAAATCGTGCACTCGCCAAAGGTGTCTGGCGTGTGGAAACACATTTGCGTCTGTGTTGACGTGGTTGGGGTCTGTCTGTACTTCATTTTGCCACTCTGAAAAACAATGTGTCTTGTGGTCTCAATGTCGATAATCACCTCGACGAAAAAGGACCCACTCTTGCGCATCTGGGTCGACAAGTGTCGGGCCGCCGATCCTCGTGCTCCTGCACCGGCATAATCGTGGCAAAGTTAGTCTTGCGCACATGCACACAATGATTGTCCCAAACGCGATTGCCACACCACCAATCGAGAGTGCGCACAGTATCCCCGCTTTGAACGAACACTTGCGCAGACAGTGAAAACATGCACGGGGAACCCCCGAAAAATACACAGAAGCGTGATGCTTGTCCTGAAATGGCTCACACCTGCACTGAGATTGATACAGCCAGGTTGGCCAGAAGAATGGGCTTCGTTGGAGGTGTCCACCGTCATTCGTATTGGGATCTGGGCATACGGCGTGCTTGCCATCGTGGGCGTGCTTTCTTTATACAGCACGAAAAGGATAACCCAAGGCATGCTCTGATACACGACGGCAATCGCCTGCCGTGAAACCTGACCCGAGAGAATGCGCTCTTCATTGATTTTTTCCAGCAAATCGCGCTTTCGCACCACATTCGCCAACAAACACATGGTGGTCCACACGTTGGGACACATGGTGCTCGGTGCCGGTGCCGTAATGTCGATTTCGGCATTGCCCCCGAAACGACAGATCGGGCACTTGAACCCCGTGGCCATAAACGCGTACAGGAGAGGAAGGCCCGAGAATTGGTGTCCACAGCCAACAACCTTCAGACACCCCACCTCGCGCGTGTTCTTTATGATTTTCAGCAAATTCGTCCAGCTCTCGGTTTCCATCAGCTTTGTTGCCACAGCGTATGTGTCTTTCTCGAGCATCTGCACTTTGCTGTGCATGAATTTGCTGTCATCGTGATGCCAGCAACTCGAAAGTGTCAACACACAGTTGTCGTCGGTTTGCTGTGTTCTCGGGGTGTCCTCGGACTGTGTTGGCTTTTTTTTGACCGACAGACGGGTGTCTACGGAAACGTCCAAACATGGCAAACGGAAAGACATCTGCTCAACAACAACACCGTGTGAAACACGTCTCGGTTTTATTTGCCATTTGCCACCATCTATTTATAGTACACGGGGGTCTTCAAAACACAGTACCGATCCACACTGGCGGGTGCCGTAACACGGCAGGTGCGAACTCGCGCGTTTTGTCGGCTCTTTTGCGTGTTCCGGGGTATTTCGGGCACTTTTTGCGGTCCCTTCTCTTAGACGATGGATCCGAAATAGACACACGGTAAAAGTCTATAAGTAGCGCTGTGTAGGCTACCTGTACCGAGGCAAAGGGAGACACACCATGGAGTCGACAATTTCGAGTGTTACTCTGCTCATCAAGGGCTGTCCGAATCGCCTGCTTGGCGAAGTGGTACCTGCCATTGAATCGTTTGGCTTTGACACGGGATTTCTGCTGACCCCCCTCAACGTGGCCACGGACCAGTCCGCTCCCTCTGCTTTCAAGCCGGACAGGGTGGCCAAGGCAAACAAAAAGATCAAGGGGCCTCTCAGCCATGTGGAAGTCGAGAGCGACGAGTGTGATCACATTATCTACATGAAGAGCAACGGAACGCCGGAGGCTGTGGAGGCTTTGCGGACGATTGTCGACGTGAATATGAACACATTGTACGGCATTTGCATGTACTGCTTGGAGGTGCGGCCGAGGAAGTATCAGACGTTGTTTCCGCTGGTGTTTAAGCACGAGGAAGTGCCGCATGAGAAAGACTTGAGGGATCTTTTCTCGCCGTTTGGAAAGTGTACCATCCGATCCAAGGACGAAAAGACGACGTATATCAATTACAAGTCATTCGAGCAGGTGCAGGCTGTCTTGGACGCCATGGAAAACTCGCAGCTAAAATTCCAGCACATGGTGGTGCACCAGGGTCTTTTCCCCGTGCAGAACTCGAAGCTGATGATTTTGTTTGATGAGATCTTCAACTACGACAACCACACCATCATCTCCAATAACTGTATCACGAGGCAGCAGCTTACAACGTGGTTCAGCGATGTCAAGAAGAAGGCGTCCTGTGAAAAGACTTGGGAGGAATTGGTGGACTTTCTGGGCGACCGCATCTGGGGGCGATTCGGCTGGACCTACAACGCCGAGATGGAGATTTTCTGCTCGATACAGACGGAGAATGTCGACGATCGCGCTGACGGCCCGTCCAACACGGTGATTGACGTCGCTGAGGAGAGCGTGCCAGAGCACAGTGGCGCTGAAACGACACACGGCAAAGACGCCACGTCATCGAATGAGCTGGACACGGGTGAAAATCTACTCGCGCAGCAAGCACACGCGCCTGACATTGTTGTAGCTCCAGCTCTTGAAGACATCCAGGATGAGGAGGAGACTACGCAATGCAGCGCAATGGTTTCCAATGCTACCAATTACACCATTTTCCACGAGGCAGCTCCGTGGAACCAAGAGATGCACCCCCCCCACGACAATGTCGAGTATACCTTGGCCGATGGCGAAATTATCCAAGATGCCCCCACTGCGTATGCCCCCCCTGCGTATGACAATTGCTGCTACATTCTGGAAAAAATGAACACCATCCCGTTATACGGCGACGAGTTGCATCCCCTGCACCTCAAACTTTGCAGGTTGGAGCAGCAGCTCTTCAACAAGAGCGAGCCATCGAACGTGGGCATCCACTACCGCCTTACAAACATGGAAATTATGATGAACACCAATGGCCAAAACCAACCACTCGCAGTGCGCCTCACGGATCTCTCCTACTGGATCGAGCAATATTTGCTGTGCCTCTAGTGGCACATTCTTGCTTATGCATGTGGCACATGGCCTACAGTGCAGTGTTTTTGTGTATATAAATCGTAAAAATAGACAATGCGTTAAGGGGGTGTTTTGAGAAAATAAACAAGTTTAGCCGCAATTTTTACTCTGAATCCACAAGCACAAAGTCGTTTTCGTTGTCAGTGTCTTTTTGTATACTTTCTATGGTGTGGACGGGATGGACTTGTAGCAAAGCCGGCGGCGCCGTGATATTGTTGTTATGGTTGGCATGCGGATCCCAGTTGTATACAAGCACGAAATCGTCGGGGGGGTGCGGTGAAACGGGGTTTTTGGTCGCTGCTGTGGCCTTTGCGTGTTTGCTGGGTTTCTTGGCACTTGCACGCTGTGTGGTGGAATCCGCACGGCTTGTACGGTTTGGAGAGCGCACAGGGTCGTCAGAGCGTGTCGCGGGGCACCACTCCGTGTTTTCTGCGGCGGCATTGGCGTTTCTGGGGGCATGTTTCAAGAGTGCGGGGTGGAAAGAGGCATTCATAAAGACAGAAAACATGTCATTGGGCGCTGCCTTGAACAACAGGAAAGGGTTCAGAATGCGTTCATGCATCGGGGGAGAATGGCACCGCATGCGCACTATATAGTATTCACGCCACACAGTGTCTGCCGGTTTTTTTCTTGGCGATTTGTCAAAACGTGTGTTCTGAACACCAGACTTGCTTCAGCAGGCTGCTTTCGCATGGGGACATGGATGTTTCAACGAAAATCTTCGACAACCATGTGTATATAAGACGACAATCTGCAAACGAGTAGATGTTTCGGAACACGGTGCAGCAATCGCAGTGCTCGCCTTATTTCTGCAACGAGTTCGAGGATGCTGGACATGGGATTTGTACGATATGCAAACAACCCATCTCCGACTGTCACAATTTGGAATATCCCACCCCTGCGAGCAGTGCGTTCGGGCAATTCCAGACCAGTCCCCGGAGGTTCACAGTCTTCAACACAGACAAGATTGCTCCCTCGGATGGGTCTTCCGGTAGATTGCACCAGTATGCACACAGAGCATGTATGTTGCAAGCCGGCATGGCGGTAAATACCACCCACGACCCTGTGCCATTCCAGTGGAACGGAATAAAGGGGAAAAAGACCTCTCAGGTGACGCAGGTGCACAGATTCATGTCTGAGAAAATGGGCATTCCAAAGCCAATCCAATATGACCCCAATGCCGCCGCCTTTTTGATGGGATTGGGGGATATGGGGCTCCTGGACAAGGGTCGGTTCAATCGCCAACCGCCCATGGCCACTGCGCATCGCATTTTTCTCGCCAAGTCACAATGCATGGAATTCGTGCACTTCGACAAATTCTACGGGCTACGCATGGCATACGATGCTGCTGACACTCAGCAACGAGCCCCGCTGATGCCGAATTTTGCCGCCGTGCCCGCAAAACAAGAGGCCATTCTGAGCAAACGCCAGGATGCAATCAAAAGAATCTACTCCGATGACAAAGTCATCCGGTACTACAACGAAACGCTGAAAACGTGGCAAATGCTGTCCGTGCTCGAGTCGGAAAGGATTCAGACGGAAGACTTTGACCCCGACCACCTGTTCGCACAAGAGGAGCACCACTCACTCCTGGACACGAGCTACCGGTGGTGGCACCACCCCAACACCTTCCACATACTTATTGACGGCGAGGAAGTTGGTCTGGTGGAGTTGTTTGTCAAGGACAACAATGTGGTGAAAGACAAGATGCATCGGGGGAAATCGCTTTTTATTTACAATATAATCGGGCATCGAAGCAAGTTGGTGTTGCTGCCCTATGTTTTCTGGTTCGCCAAGGCCCTTGGGCTGTATCTGAACAGATTTTCCGACATGCAAGAATCGGATGGAAGCCGGATTCAACGGGTGTATTTGACGACGACCTCGGGTAACAAAGCAATGACAAAACACGGCGAGCTGTGTGACTTCACCGAAGTGCCAAACGGGAACCAGCACTGGGATACTGACTATGTCTGGGAAATTCCGTTTGTACCCATGTACACACAGGGGAATGACAAGTTTCCCATGCACATTCGGGCGACCTTGGCCCCCGATACATTCATTCCACAAGAGTTTGTATGCAGCAGTGAAAATGTTGTGGACAGGAGCTTACTGCCGACCGATGAAGAGACAACGCAGCATATTGCATCGATCGGAATGTCCTCCAGAAACAAGGGTCGCATGGCGTTGGATGAGACGGCACCAGACAGCAACCCATCCAATCAATACCATTTCCATAGTTTTTATAACAACTCTGACACTGTGTAATACTTGAAAGGCGGTTCTTGCTGGTTGGCGCACACCAGCACACCCGCTGTGCTCTGCGCATCACAAACACTCACGTAGTGGCTAGATATAGGCATATCAGAAAAAACACAATATACAGCGTAGAAAAAAGCAAATATCGTGTATGAATCTGCGCCCTTTTCTGGCGCCGCTTGAGGCTCGGAGCGTCGTTACTTATTTTGATGGTGTATTGAAAGTTGTAGTATGCCATCTGCGGAGATCGTGTGCTATCCGTTGACAATATAGTAGCACTTTTTGCTGCTCGAAATAGGCGGGCAGGAGCAGCACCACTCACCCCTGGACACGTGGATTCGGGGGCTTTTTGCGTTATATAATAATAAAGTGCAGCGCAGCGTAGTTTGTGTCACGGGATGTGTATGTGTTTGACTGGCGTTCGTCTGCACAGATGTCTCCGTCTACCCTGTCACACTCTGTTTATGTTCTAGATTGGCTCGAAGAAAACGTGAACAGAGGAGTTGCTAAATCGGTCAATCCAAAGAGAGTGTCGTGGGAACGCCAGGAGCGAGACGGGTATTGTAGAGGCGTAGCGTCAAGGGTATATGAAATGCTATTTCCGGCACTTTGGGTGTAAAAGTGTCGGTAGCTTTGGGTGTCACACACTCGCCGTTTTCATGGTTTTGAACGCACGCACATGCTGTTCTTTGATTGTGCACGAGGAGACGGCTCCAATTGCGGTTGTTACGGAGTGTAGCGAGTGCGATTGCATTTGCCGTTTCAATGTCACCCAAAGTATTCCCATCCCCCCCGTGGAATGTGCTGAGCTGAGACAAAATGGGGCGTGCGGGAGGTGTGAAACCTGCAAAATCATGTCTGCAATCGCACGCACGCCGGGATTGTCCCAGCTCACGCACGTGTATTGCGCGGGCATGATAGTCATCCAGCGAGGCTATCTCATTCCCGATTATTGCAGCCCAATCTTGAAAGGACTTTTTCTGGCCACATGCACTGCGAATGTGTGTGATATGGAGGCAATTCTGTACAACAAGTTTGGCGATTTTATGAAGCGCCACATCATTGCCAAGACACTGGAGAGGTTCAAGTGTGGTGTGACAGAAAATCCTCACAAGCCGGTGTGTCCAGAACAAGCCAAACCACGCTGTTCCGATTTGCACACAAAACGTTCAAGGGATGACGATGGCAGCGTCTCCGAATGTCTGGTGGAAGAGGCTCGAGTGTGCGCACCCCCCATGCACACCTGGGACTGTATCCGGTCGCCCACCCATTGCAAGGTTGTGCGAAAAAAATCCAGCGTAGACGAGAGGATTCTGCCTATTGACGCCAGGAAGAACACCAGTCTCTCACATGCGTCGTGGAGTCACGGGGTGCATCAGAAGCTCGTTGACACACAAGGTATGAGATGTGATGTTGCGCTTTGTTGCAAAAACTGTTGATGGATGTTTTTGTGGAGTTGGCGAGTTTGGGTAAGGCTAGCAGCCAGCGACCTTATATGTCAAGTGATGCGCGCGTATGTTTGACAAATACGTATTTGCCACAGAAATTACTGCCGAGAGGAGCTTGAGCATGGTCGGAAGCGCCTGGATGGCATTGCAAGGACGCAAGAGCCTGCACCCTAACAACATAGTATTGCTCGACACAAATGCACATATGCCAATAGATACCATAGGAGTTGAGCAGCAATTTGAAGAGCAAAATGTCGGCGAGGGAAGCTCAATTTGCGTTGGCGACGGAGAGGTCTCAATTACGTTTCCTGCTATTGCCATGTTTCACACGGCTGTCGGCGACGCCAGAAGCCTGAAGTCGTCGGCCTATGCCTTCCCCCTTTTCATGAGCAAGGAGCATGTAAAGTTGCGGGTCTGCTATGACGCGTTTGATACGCACAAGGGGATGTCTGCTCGCAGCTTCATGTGCTATCCTTTGCGTGTGCGCAGCAAGACCCGGGTCAGTAACGCGGCGCTCACGAGTGGTGTTCGGGACGCAGTGTTATGGCCCGAGATGCTGTTTCGCATTGAAAACAAGTTCACGGCCGA
>Ga0209390_10008652_pt1 | contig 12486 bp, 12 predicted proteins | sample BON01_FD_187212 | JGI IMG/M metagenome (GOLD analysis project Ga0209390, IMG submission 187212) | Freshwater microbial communities from Lake Bonney liftoff mats and glacier meltwater in Antarctica - BON-01 (SPAdes) (version 2) | ecosystem: Environmental > Aquatic > Freshwater > Ice > Glacier... | reverse complement strand
AAACAGAACGGCATCCATTACAGCTGGAAAACGATTGTAGAAAAAATGCAAGCCCAGCGGTGTTCCATGATCAGCATGGATGCCAAAGACAACAAACGCATTTACACCAAGCTGTGTACGCGACCGAGTGTAGCGATGAAAAAAATATATGATGCGCTCAAATTTAAGGACAGACCCTATGTGAGGAAGTCAAAAGTTGTGACCCAATTGTAAAAATAATCAGCGTAAATTGTTGTATTACATAATGTTGTCTAATTCGATTTTCAAGTTGGGTTAAGACTTGAAACTTGAGCATTCTTAAAACGCTCAATACAAATAATCACCGTAGGTTTATTTGATGAATTTCCCGGGGTTTTCCCCACACAAGCAATAATTTAAATAATCCAAAATAAAAACAATATGTGTATCCGCTCAGCGGCACATAGCAAAATTTATAACTGATGTAAGATGAAAAATCCTTCCCGATATTTGGGATGGCCTTTTGCCTCATTTGATCCAGATAATTATCAAGATGGGGAATTTGATCCGATTCCAATCAAAATCTTGTTTTGACTCCTTACGTGCACTAATGAGGATACTTACATTAAATAGTCTCAATTTAAAAGGAATAAGGCCTAGCTTTTATATTTTTGCCCAAACACTGAATAAATGACAAACGCAATCAAAGAGACTCATTTCAAACTGCCCGGACAGCAGGGGTTTTACAAAGGGAAAGTTCGCGACGTTTATATTTTCGAGAAAGAGCTGATTGTGGTCGCCTCGGATCGAATCTCGGCCTTTGATGTCGTCCTTAGTGAGCCTATTCCTTACAAGGGTCAAGTATTGAATCAGATTGCAGCAAAATTTCTCAAAGCCACCTCAGATATCGTTCCAAATTGGGTGACAGCTGTGCCGGATCCTAATGTAACGATCGGTAAGCGATGCGAGCCTTTCAAAGTAGAAATGGTCATCCGAGGCTATCTTGCAGGTCATGCCGCACGAGAATATCAAGCCGGAAGGCGGATTATATGTGGTGTGGAAATGCCCGAAGGGATGAAGGAAAATGATGCCTTTCCAGAGCCGATCATTACTCCTACTACCAAAGCGGATCAAGGCCACGACGAAGATATTTCCAGAGAAGCAATTTTAGAAAAGGGAATTGTAAGTGGAATGGATTATGCAGTGATGGAGAATTACACCAAGAAGCTGTTTGCTAGGGGCCAGGAAATGGCTGCCTCCAAGGGGCTTATATTGGTGGATACCAAATATGAATTTGGTAAATACGAAGGCAAAATTATTTTGATAGATGAAATTCATACTCCCGATTCGTCTCGCTATTTCTATGCTGAAGGTTATGAGGAAAATCAAGAAAAAGGTCTTCCTCAAAAACAGCTTTCCAAAGAATTTGTCAGACAATGGCTGATTTCAATCGGTTTTCAGGGAAAGGAAGGTCAAACCGTACCTGAAATGACCGATGAAATTGTAGAAAGCATATCTGATCGCTATATTGAGCTCTTCGAGAAAATAACAGGTGAACGCTTTCAAAAAGCTGACACATTAACTATCGAATTGCGAATCGAAACCGCAATTCTTAACCAAATAAACTAAAACCGACCATGAAATATATTATTGATAAAAAAGAACAATACGTCATCTTTACCCCGATGGAGGATAAGCTTGATTCGCTCTTGGCTCCAATTCTGAAGTCTGAATTATTGACAATCCATGCCGAAGGATTCATGAATCTGGTGCTTGATCTGAGTCATGTAAAGTACGTGGATTCCTCAGGGCTTAGCGCCCTATTGGTGGGAGATCGTGAGTTTGGGAAAAATGGTATCTTCTTAATCTCAGGAGTTCAGGATCACGTGATGAAGCTCCTCAAGATCTCTATGCTGGATAAAAAACTCAATCTTGTTTCCAATCTCGAAGAGGCTGGCGAGGCTATATTCATGCATGAAATCGAAAGTGGACAAGAAGAGGAAGAGGAGGAAGAAGGTTGAAACCAGACTTTGACGTCACCATATTAGGACATACCTCTTCTATCCCTGTGCATGGAAGAAATCATACTGCCCAAGTCATTCGATTTGGGCAGCATTGTTTGCTTTTAGACTGCGGAGAAGGTATGCAAATCCAAGCTAGAAAGTATAAAATCAAGGTTTCACGCATCAATTATATTTTTATCAGCCATTTACACGGTGATCATTACTTGGGTTTAGTTGGCTTGCTTTCCAGCTTCAACTTAGCCAAAAGAAAAACTCCGCTTACGATATTTGGCCCAAAGGGATTGGATGAAATAATCACTACCAATTTCAGATGGAGCAATACCAAACTTGGCTATCCCCTCACATTTGTACAGACGAAAGCAGATGGAATGAATCTCTTGGTAGATGAAGCGCTCTTCCAGGTCTATAGTTTTCCATTAATACATCGGGTTCCCACCACTGGATTTCTTATTCGGGAAAAATTCGGTCTTCGCAATCTTATCAGAGAAAAGCTTGAGGAAAAAGAATTAAGCGTAAATGCGATCAAATCACTTCGATCCGGAATAGACTATTATTCGGAGCAAGGTGAAATATTTAAGGTAAAAGAATTCACCTACCCCCTACCTCCTCTTCGATCTTATGCCTTCTGTTCGGATACGCTATTTGATCCTAGGTTAGAAAATTATGTAGGCAAAGTGGATTTACTTTACCATGAATCGACTTTTATGGATCAGGATGAGGAGCGAGCAAAGTTTACACTTCACAGTACTGCACGTCAAGCTGCGGAAATCGCAAAAATTTCTAAAGTTAAAAAACTTTTATTGGGACATTTCTCATCCAGATATGGCGATTTAGGAGAAATGCTACTCGAGGCCCAATCTGTCTTTCCGGAAACAAATTTAAGTGAAGAAGGTCAAAGTTATAATCTATGAACCCGACTAAAAGCTCTCGAAAAACCAATCTTTTCATCATTCTTTGTAGCATTTTTTTAACCAATGCAATATTAGCTGAGATCATCGGCGTCAAGATCTTTTCTGCTGAAAAAACACTTGGTTTCAGTCCGGTGAGTTGGAATTTCTTTGATACCTATATACTGGATTTTAACCTGACCGCAGGAGCTGTGATTTGGCCGGTCGTTTTTATTGCCACCGATATCATCAATGAGTATTTCGGGAAAAAGGGCGTTCGGAAAATCAGTTTTCTTACTGCAGGATTGGTTGCCTATGCATTTCTGGTGATCAGTTTTGTGACTTGGTTGACTCCTGCGGACTTTTGGCTTGACGTCAATGCCACGACTCCCGATGGCAAAAGCTTCAACATCAGCTATGCTTTCAATACGATTTTCAGACAAGGACTTGGAATAATCTTGGGATCACTGACTGCTTTCCTGCTGGGTCAGTTGATCGATGTTTATGTCTTTCAAAAGCTTCGTGCAATCACTGGCGAGAAAATGATTTGGCTCAGAGCCACAGGATCTACATTTGTTTCCCAGTTTATAGATTCATTTGTCGTGTTGGGAATTGCATTTTATATTTTTGGAAACTGGAGTTTGAGCCAAGTTCTTGCGGTCGGAATCATCAATTACATCTATAAGTTTACTGTAGCATTAGCTTTGACGCCTCTTCTGTATGTAGCACATGATATGATTGATCGCTATTTGGGAAGAGATCTTTCGGAGCAAATGATGAAAGAAGCAAGTGGTGATAAAGCGTTTTTGTAAAATTGATTTTTAAATTGAGAGTCCCGATAATCATTGATAGGAAATGATCTAATCCATGATCAAATGGAGCATTAGGTAAAATAGAATAAGTTGAAATATATATTTTCACAAGACAACAGTTTAGGAACTTACTTAAGTCTACTTTTTAACCAAATAAAAAACAGATCGTCCATTCAGGGCATAAAATACAATAGGATCATTTATATTCAAAATTAATTTAGGGATAGTAACCGAACTCGCCTACAGGGTTTTTTCAAAAGATAAAAAGGTACCAAAGTAATACGCTATGATTTCACCTTGGAAAACCAACATTGGTGAAGGCAATTCTCGTAAAAGCCTAGAATAAAATTCTAGATGAATAAATAAATATTTATTCTTTAAAAATGATGAAGGCACGATCTGTAAGATATCTAAAGAAAAGCCTAGACGAAAAACGGACTATATTGAAATGGTGTGAAAAATGAATTATTCGTTAAAAAAGCCAAGAAATCTGGAAGACCATGTTGTTCCTATGAGAAATTATTAAATAAAGATTGGGTTTTGCAGAAAGAAAAGACTGAATGGATATAGTTAAATAATCCACCCTGAATCAATAGAATCACTTGTAAAATCAGATTTCTCGAAGCCTGACAAAATTTATTTCGCTCAATTCGATTATTTTTTTAAGATTATTTGGTAATGTTTAAAGTTAGGTTTGGTATATAAAATAATTAATCTTACTTTTGCACCGTCAATAAGACATAGAACAATTTTTCATGCCGTGAATTCCTTACTGTCGCTTGTCGGGATATTTATTAGGACCGAATGGCAGGGAAAGTAAGGAAACATCATGGATCAAACAATCAAGTTCTCCGACTTGGGAATTTCTGACGAAATTCTTAAGTCCGTGGAAGAGATGGGATATACCCAACCTTCCGAAATTCAAACTCAAGCTATACCTTTCGTCTTACAAGGAAGAGATGTCATTGGACAAGCTCAGACTGGGACAGGTAAAACTGCTGCATTTGCAATTCCTATTATCGACCTAGTCGATCCGGATTTGAATCAGCCACAGGCTATCATCCTCTGCCCTACTCGCGAACTAGCAGTTCAGGTAGAAGGAGAAATTCAGAAGCTTGCTAAATTCCACCGAAGAATCAACTCTGTTGCAATCTATGGTGGAGAGTCTATCGACCGTCAAATCAGAGCACTTCGTAGAGGTGTTCAAATCGTAGTCGGTACTCCAGGGCGTGTACAAGATCACATCAACCGAGGTACTCTTAAATTAGAAGGTGCTGGTATCATCGTATTGGATGAGGCAGATGAGATGTTGGACATGGGCTTTAGAGATGATATCGAGGCTATCCTTCAAGAAATGCCTGCAAAAAGACAAACTGTCTTTTTCTCTGCTACGATGGCAAAGCCAATTATGGATTTGACCCGCAAGTATCAGACTAATCCTGAAATCATCAAGGTCGCCAAAAAAGAATTGACAGTAGATTCAGTTTCACAAGTCTATTATGAGGTTAAAAACAACCTAAAAATGGATTTGATGGCGCGTTTGATGACTGTTAATAACTACGCACTAAGTGTGGTATTCTGCAATACCAAACGGATGACAGATGAAGTGACTGAGACTTTAGGAGCTAAAGGAATCCTTGCTGAGGCACTTCACGGTGATCTATCGCAAGCACAGCGTGACAAAGTAATGGGTAAGTTCAGAAAAGGGCTTTGTACTGTCCTTGTTGCGACTGATGTAGCAGCAAGAGGAATTGACGTGGATAATGTGGAAGCAGTATTCAACTTCGATCTACCATTGGATGAGGAGTATTATGTACACCGAATCGGTAGAACCGGACGTGCCGGCAAATCAGGAACTGCAATCAACTTTGTATCAGGACGAAGAGATGCGATGAAAGTGAAAGATCTGGAGCGATTCACCAAAGCTACTATCAATAAAATGTCTCCTCCATCAGTTGCAGACTTGATCGAATTGAAAAAAGCACAATTGGTAAAAGATGTAGCTGCTCAGGTAGCTAAGTCTGGCGACAATCAAATCTTTGAAGCGACTATCGGACAAATGCTTGCTGAAGGCATGACCTTGGATCAAATATCAATTGGCCTTATCAAAATGGTGATGGGCGATACGGTAAAAGAACTCAGCGAGCAAAACTTCAGCATTGATACATTCGGTGGAGATCGCAGAAGAGAAGGTGGTCGTGACAGCAGAGATGGCGGTAGAGAGCGTGAGCGTGGTGGAAGATTTGATCGCAATGAGCGATTCTCTCCTCGTAGTGAGCGTGGCGATCGTACCGAAAGAGGTCCAAGAAGAGAATATGCTGGAAGAGATGGCGGAAGCAGAGACGGCGGAAGCAGAGATTCAGGAGCAGCAAGACCGGAGCGTGAGCGTGAAGCAAACATGACTCGTCTATTCTTAAACCTTGGTAAAAAAGACAGAATTCGTCCAAATGATATCGTTGGAGCCATTGCTGGTGAAACTGGTATCTCAGGAAAAAATATCGGTGGAATTGATATCTATGACAACTTCTCTTTTGTAGATGTACCTACAAGAGACGCTGAGCAGGTTATCAACGGAATGAAAAACAATACCATCAAGGGTAAAAGCGTAAGCATGGAAATTTCCAAAGGATAATTTTCCAACCTTAATAATTTCAAAAGCACATTTCTTCAATGAAATGTGCTTTTTTTGTTTTACCCTAAGAGAGAATCTATGCAGTTATTTTTCCAGGAAAATTGTAAACCACCAGAGATTTGGTTTGATGCGGAGGAATCAAAGCATCTGACTAGAGTTCTCCGTAAGAAGAATGGCGATCCCGTTGCTGTCACCAATGGGAAAGGGGATTTATTTGACTGTGTGATTACCGATTCCAATGCAAAAAGTGCTAAGCTTTCCGTACAAAAAACCACGAAAATACCTGAAGATGATTTCTACATTCATCTGGCGATAGCCCCTACGAAAAGTTCAGATCGGATGGAATGGATGATCGAAAAAATAACCGAGATCGGCTTTCATGAATTATCACTAATCGAAACCTCGAATTCGGAGCGCTCATTTTTGAAAACTGATCGACTTCAAAAAAAAATCATTTCGGCCTGCAAACAGAGTTTAAAATATCAGATTCCAAAACTGAATCCTATCCGTCCCCTAGCCGACTTGATCAAAGAAAGTGATTGCATGGAGACTAATTTATTTATAGCCTATGTCGATGAGAATAATACCCATCATCTTTTTGATATGGCAAAGCCAAAGGGGAAATATCTTATGTTGATCGGTCCTGAAGGGGATTTTTCACCTGAGGAAATTCAATCTGCGCTATCACATAATTTCATTCCAGTTTCTTTGGGAAAAAGCAGACTTCGAACAGAAACAGCAGGTCTCGTTGCCGTAGATCTACTCCAACTTATAAATCGATAATTTTTTTAGGTTATAGCCTGTTGAAGCTTAGTAAAGAAGTGCATTTTCATTAATTTAGAACTTAAGCTAATTTTACCGTGCCATACAAAGAGAAAGACATCGAGAAAAAGTATCATTCCATCGGAGAAGTTGCCACGATGTTTAAAGTTGCGCCGTCCCTGATTCGATATTGGGAAGGTGAATTTGATATAATCAATCCGAAAAAAGACCGTAAGGGAAATCGCCGCTATACCCAACATGATATTCAGAAAATAAGATACGTTTATCGTCTGGTCAAGGAGAAAGGGTACACACTCCAGGGTGCCCAAGAGGTGATCCAATCGGGAGCCGACCAAGGATTTGACAAAGTATCGGCTGTTCAAAAGCTTCAAGAAATCAAGGACTTTTTAATTTCCATCCGTGACCGATACAACACAAAATCCGACTCCTGAAGAATTACGATACTTTATTGCGCTTGCATTAGCGCCCAAGATTGGGCCGGGCATTTTCAAAGCCATATTTGCCTATGCCGGGTCGCCCCGTAACTTTTTCATTTTGCCGAAAGGTAAAGTCCTTAAAACACCAAAAGTAGGTTCGAAACTACTTGAACTACGAAATCAAGAACAGCAACTTCTTAGAAAGGCTGACGAGCTGATTCAAACCTGTGAGAAGTCTGGTTATCGGATTTTCACTTCCTTAGACTCAGATTTCCCCGGCAGATTGAAAGTTCAAGAAGATAGCCCAGTTCTGTTTTTTGCCAAAGGCTCGGGAAATCTAACTTTCGAGCGATCGGTAGGAATAGTCGGAACACGCAGTGCCACATCCTACGGTAAAACTGCGACACGGAAGATCATCGAGGACTTAGCGATTTATCAACCAGCTATCGTTTCCGGATTGGCTTATGGAATTGATATCGAAGCGCATCGGACCGCGTTGGCGGTAGGATTGCCTACGATTGCGGTTATGGGTTCTCCTATCAACCAAATTTATCCAGCTATTCACCGCAAAACAGCAGAAACAATTTTGGAATCCGGCCTAGTCATGAGCGAATATGCTCCTGGGTCCAAAATGACACCTGGGAATTTCCCAGCACGAAATCGAATAATTGCAAGTCTTTCAGATGCATTAATTGTGGTCGAAGCTGCTGAAAAAGGCGGTGCATTGATCACTGCTGAAATCGCCTACAGCTATGATAAAGATGTATTTGCAGTTCCCGGAAATCTCCAATCTCCCTTCAGTGAAGGATGTAATCAGTTAATCAAAAAGATGAAAGCTAATATCTATACAGGTCCCGGAGATATTGCAGAGGCACTATTCTGGGCTAAACCTGGGGAACAAGCACTAAAAAGTCCAAAGCTTGATCTGAGTAAGTACGAAGGTGAGGAATCAGTAATTCTAAACTATTTGATAGAAAAAGGAGAATCAGAAATCGATCTCATGTCATATGCTACCAGTATTCCGCTAGGTCTTCTTTCTTCGAAGTTACTTGCCCTAGAGTTTGAAGGGATTCTCAAATCACTCCCTGGTAAAAAGTATAAGCTTTTGGGATGAAACTGTGTATTCGCAAATACACCATTGGCTAAATCAAATTTCTTGCACCTCGACTCCGCAGGTGTCAGCGTGGAATGGATCTTTAGTGGTTTGGGTCAAATACCGTCCACGGTGACAAGGTCAAATAAAGATCGAGATTAGGCCTCTTGGTGATGCATCTAAAACCGCAAATAAAGTAATAAATGATATTGATGATTTGTCACATCGGAAATATCTGTCAAATGCTACGCTGAATTTTTTACGAACTATATTAATCAGTAAATTATAAAAAATAGTCTGAGGAATGGCAAATTATACTCTCCAAATAAACGAAAAAACTTACGAAGTAAGCGTGGAAAAAGGCACCTCACTCCTATGGGCGATTCGTGAGCATTTGGGACTTACGGGCACCAAATATGGTTGCGGTATCGCTCAGTGCGGAGCCTGCACAATCCATGTGGACAATGAACCGATGCGAGCTTGTGTCTTACAGGTGGAGGATTTTTCAAGTGGCCAAAAGATAAAAACCATCGAAGGACTTTCTGAAAATGGCGACCATCCCCTACAAAAGGCTTGGATTGAAGCTCAAGCACCTCAATGCGGCTATTGCCAATCTGGCCAAATTATGCAAGCAGCGGCTTTATTGGAAGAGAATCCCAATCCAAGTCGAGCAGAGATTAAAGCCAAAATGAATGGAATATTATGCCGCTGTGGCACCTATCTGCGAGTAATAAAGGCAATAGAAATCGCAGCTTCAACTATTTTAAAGGCTAAAATCGTGAACGCATAAAAATTAAGTTTTAGTAGGGGAGAGTTTTTGAAGTATTCTGGAGGTGTAGAGATTTCGGGGCTTTTATCGCAACAATTTTCAGGACGTGTCCTTATCTCATTCTCCTCATTCTCCTAATCTCATATTCTCCCATCTCTATTCTGTTAATCTCTACTCTTAATTCTCCGAATCACCTTAGGAAAATACCACAAATAAAAGCCACTAAAACTCATCAAAATCAATCCTAATGCTGTCCCTGTGGAATAAATCAATTTGGAAGTTTCGGTTTGGCCAAAGTAATAATCCACAATACTTCCATCATGAACTTTTTCGATCCAGTCTGAATGACGAGTTGCAACTGAGAGCACCTCACCTGAATATCCATCGAGCTGAACTTCAATGAAATGAGTTTGAAAAGTCACTTTGGCAACACCCTTTTCGGGCCGAATATCGATTCGATCTATCAAATTTGATTGTCCCATCGAATCCATTTTATCCATTGCTATCCCAATCATTTCATCTGGAGATATCCAGTTTTCACGAGATTCAACTCTAGTTTTGAGCGTATTGGGAAGTAATTCAGCTTTTTTTTTCCAAGCCAATAAGAGGGAAGTAATCCCAATCACAAAGAAGAAAATTACCAATGGAATCCCTAACCAACGATGGAATATCCGCAGCCACCGAAGAGATTTTACTTTTTGTTGAACATCAATTTTCGCCATTATGAAACTGGATTAAACACATAATTGGCAAGCTTCATCACCTCAGCAAGTTCAGTTTTATTGAGATTTAAATTTTCCCCAGCTTGCTCCAAGGTTTCAATTATCAGCTCTGTAGCCATATTTCCAACCAGTTCATCTTTCGCCATCGGGCAACCACCATACCCTTTCAGAGCTCCATCAAATCGGGTGCAACCTCCTTTTAAACCTGCCAAAACTTTTTCTGCAATAGCTTCTTTAGTGCTGTGAAGATGTGCTCCAAACTCGATTCCAGGAAATGAGCTGACATTAACTTCAAAAAGTGAGGTAATTAATTCAGGAGTTGCCACGCCAATGGTATCAGAGAGAGAAATAATTTTTATCCCAAGCTCATCCAATTTTTCCACGAATTCAGCCACCAACTCTGGGGAATAGGGATCCTCATAAGGATTACCAAAACCCATACTTAAGTAGGTCACCAGCGTCTTGCCACTAATTTCACAACGATTTTGTATTTCCTTGACGGCATTAAGCGCCTCAGCAATACTTGCGTTAGTATTTCGCTGCTGAAAAGTCTCAGAAAGTGACAGCGGAAATCCTAAATAGTCAATCTCTGGAAATAATAGGGCGTCTTCCGCCCCGCGGACATTAGCTACGATTGCGAGCAACTTACTTTTCGAATTATGAAGATCCAAAAGACTCAAAACCTCAGCAGTATCTCGCATTTGAGGAATCGCTTTAGGGCTTACGAAACTCCCAAAATCAATCGTATCGAAGCCAACTGCCAGCAGCTGATTAATATACGCAGCCTTAATCGCAGTATCTATAAACTCGGGAATACCTTGCATCGCATCCCTTGGACATTCGATTAGTTTAATCATAGCACGAAATTACGGATAAAAGCGAGGCTCAAAAAATGGAATTATATGAGTAGTCAATTTTAGCGCTATAGCGTAGTGTTTGCTAGAAGATTAGACGGGCTAACTCAATTTGAACCGTATTGAAAGTTTCACCTTGGAACGAACTGGAATCCCATTTTCGTTTTTATGAGTCCATTTATGAGGCTAAAATTCGACGATTCTCACTACTTACTCCTGATATAATTTATGGAAAAATTCTGAATTATTAATCACGATATCTTGAATCCTTCCATTTTCATCAATTTCAAAAATAAAAAAACTGATTCTTATGTCTTGACGGATCTGGCATCCGAAGGATATCTCAGTACTCCAGCTAAATACGAATGACATCCTTTGGGGCCTTCCTTTGGGGAAGCTTGTTCAATGGTAGGTTTAGTAATTTGTTTCTCCTTGTCTGAGTAGTAAATCTCTGACATAACCTCCCCTCCTTATGGAAAAATGTCAATTTCTATTCAACCACTTAGGAAATAGTGTTTTTCTAGTGATTCATCTTTTTCATAGTCAAATCGCATAGTGTACAACGTATTACCGGTTGGATACTAGCCGAGCGTTCTCCAAACTTTTCCTCCTCTATTTTTCATCCAACATAACAGCTTTGCGCACAATCTTCACTGCGTCACGATTGATAAGTTGTTTGTGAATTACCAAGTCTTGCTCCGATGTGATTCTCAGATACTCATAATCATATTTACTAGTATCCAAAACCGGACATCACATATAGAACCCCGGCAATCAATAGTTTGGCTGAAAATGAAAGCGGCAAATGATTGAATGAAAATCAAGAAGAAAAAGAAAATGACTTTCCGCATAAATAAATAATTCCACTGAAAAGGTAAAAGCTGTTGAATTTTAAAAACTCAACAGCTTTTTTATTGGGGTTTTACAAAAAAATAATCTGTATTTCCACAATTGGACCGGTAAAAGGCAAAAAGCGACTTAATATATGATGAATACTAGCATTGCCGGGACTTCTACCGATGGCTATAGGGATTCATCCGCCTGCCCCGCCGTGGCGGGTCTCCTAGCCAGATAAGCAAAGAGGAAAAGTTCACTGACATCATTGCGGATAATCAGAAAAATTAAAACACTTCTTTTGCTATTTTATAGGTTGTATCCGCCTTACTCATCGTATAGAAATGTAGCGATGGAACATCATTTTTAATCAATTCCTTGCATTGCTGAATCGACCACTCGATTCCCACTTCTTTTACTTCAGCATTGGTTTTACACTTTTCCAGTTCATCCATCAAATCATCTGGAAGATCTAAGAAGAAGGTGCGAGGAAGCATGGTTATTTGACCAAGAGTTGTAATCGGTTTGATCCCGGGAATAATCGGTACCGTAATTCCCGCAGCTCGAACATCTTCTACAAATTTGAAAAACTTGGTATTATCAAAAAACATCTGCGTCACTATGTACTCAGCGCCTCTATCGACTTTTTCTTTCAAATACTTCAAATCAAATCGCATCGAAGGCGCTTCAAAGTGCTTCTCG
>Ga0209390_10008651_pt1 | contig 12489 bp, 12 predicted proteins | sample BON01_FD_187212 | JGI IMG/M metagenome (GOLD analysis project Ga0209390, IMG submission 187212) | Freshwater microbial communities from Lake Bonney liftoff mats and glacier meltwater in Antarctica - BON-01 (SPAdes) (version 2) | ecosystem: Environmental > Aquatic > Freshwater > Ice > Glacier... | reverse complement strand
AATGCTTCCGGAAAAACCTGATGCCATTTTATTAGCTGACATTTTTCAACAAATCGCTCGCTTGGGGGCTATTCACCCACTTTTACAGCCTTCCGCCTCCCCTTAATTGGCAAACGTATTATGTTTAAATTTCTTATTGTTTAAATTTCATAGTGGCTTGAAGTACAGATGCAAGGTAAAAGGTGAACCTGATGGCCTATAAAAATTATGAAAGCTGGAAGACCATCCCCAACAGTGGTGATATTCTGCTATCAATTGTTATTCCAGCCTACAATGAAGAGATCCGGATTTTGCCCACCATTGGTGCGATTACTTCGTACGTTTGCGATTTAGGCATTGTCTGGGAATTGATTGTGGCCGACGACGGCTCAAAAGATAAGACAGTTGAAATCGTCGAAGAGCAAAAATTTGCCAATGTACAGATCCTCAAGGCGCCGAAAAATGCTGGCAAAGGCAACGCTGTCCATCGCGGCATGTTGGCGGCGCGCGGTCGCTATATCCTCTTCGCCGATGCGGATAATTCAACACCAATTGAAGAGATCTCTAAATTGCTGGCAAAAGTGCAACAAGAGGGCTACGACATCGCGGTCGGTTCACGCGCGGCCACCGGCGCCGAAGAAGGTCATAAATCATTTTTACGCCATTTATTAAGCTGGGGTCTGCGCTGGATTGTACATACCCTATTTCGGATTGGGGTTCGCGATACACAGTGTGGGTTCAAGATGTATACGCGTGAAGCCGCCCACCGTTTGCACCATGCGCAAACGATTATGGGTTTTTCTTTTGATTTAGAAATTCTTTATCTAGCCTCCAAATGGGGGTATCGCATTGCCGAAGTACCGGTTACTTGGATCGACGCACCTGGCTCGAAAGTGGACACAGCGAAAGAAGTAAGACGCTTCGTGCGTGATCTTTTTCTGATTAAATGGAATGATCTACGAGGGGTTTATGCAAAATCGTAAGCTGCGGGTTGGCGTGGTTACCACCTATCCGCCAGGGCGAGGTTCGTTGAATGAATATGCTTTTCATTTTGTCCGCGCCCTGGCAAAAAAACAAGAAGTCGCCGAAGTTATTTTATTTGTCGATGAATTGCCAGCAGGCGAACAGTATCAGGCTAACCCTGTTGATGTTCAGCCGGTCGATATTAAGCTAGATGGGCTAGCAAACGCTAACGGGACAGCTCACACCAGCGCGCCCCTTCATTTTATCCCTTGCTGGCAATTCAACAGCGGCCTGAACAGTTGGCGCATTCTGCGCGGCGCGCAGCAGAGCAAGCCGGATGTAGTGATCTTTAACATTCAATTTGCCAGCTTTGGCGACCGGAAAATACCGGCCGCGTTAGGATTGATGGCACCCGCGCTCTTACGTTTATGCGGTGTACCGACCGTAGCGCTACTGCACAACATTATGGAGACGGTCGATCTAAAGAGTGCGGGGTTTGCCAAATCCGCGCTGCTCGAGCGGCTGATCCGCTTGATTGGCTGGGTCATCACCAATATCTTGCTGCGGGCGAATTTGGTTGCCGTGACGATCCCCAAATATGTTGAGATCCTAGAAGCGCGCTACGGTGCGCAAAATGTCTTGTTAGCCCCGCATGGTTCGTTTGCTAGCGAAACGCTGCCCCCGTCGTTTGATCTGCCGCAAGGCCCGTTGCAAATTATGACATTCGGGAAATTTGGCACGTATAAGCGCGTGGAAACGTTGGTTGAAGCTTTCCACATGCTGCAAATGAAACATTCGACGGCCTTGGAACTGGTAATTGCCGGCACCAATAGCCCCAATGCCCCCAGTTATCTGGAAAATGTAGCGAAACAATATGCAGATGTACCCAACGTCCGCTACACAGGCTATGTGTCAGAAGAGGATGTACCCACGATCTTTAATGAGGCGGCGGCGGTCGTATTTCCCTATTCCAGTACAACTGGCAGTTCGGGGGTGCTCCACCAAGCCGGTGAATATGGCAAAGCGGTGGTATTGCCCCAGATCGGTGATTTGGCCGAATTAATTTCGGAGGAAGGGTACACCGGCGAGTTTTTCAACCCTTCGGATCCGCAAAGTCTGGCCGACGCGATTGACCGCATTATTGACCATCCAGAACGGCGGATCGAGATGGGGCGCCAAAATTACCTGGCAGCACACGGTTTGCCACTAGCAGAGGTTGTTGATTGGTATTTACTACATATCGAATCGATCGTAAAGAATTAAGGAGTCATCATATGGAAACACGCGCACGCGTCATTAATACAGTTCATGTTGTCGATCTACAAGGGCGCTTAGATGCCCACCAGGGCAAGCAGGTGGATCAAAAGCTGGCCGAAGTGATGCATTCCACCAACCAAACCGTGGTCAACATGAGCAAGGTTCACTTTATCGACTCCACAGGACTCTCTGTATTGGTCAAGGGGGTAAAGCATCATCGTGAGAAAAATGGCGACTTGGTGTTGTGTGAACTCCAGCAACCGGTGCGGATTATTTTTGAATTGACGCGTTTAGAAAGGGTATTCCAAATCTACGCGACTGAAAACGAGGCTGTTCAGGCCTTTCAGTAAGCGTATACAAACGTGGAAAATGCTATGTTGGAAACAATTGTCGATACCCATAGTGCGATCTTGAACGATCTGGCGATCGCCTGGATCGATAGCGGCGCACAGGCGGTCTCGATTACCGATAGCCAGGGCTGCATCATCGCGCAGTGGCCTTTATTGACACTCGCCGGGTGCTCGGATCTCTGCGCGCCGATTCAACTGCATGGCCATTCTATCGGTGCACTTCATATATGGGGCAAGTTTGAGCTGCCTGTTGCCATGCGTCTCTCCGCCGACGCCCAGTTTCTAAGCAGTATTGTTGCGTTAGAGTCTGAATTGGCCGAGATGACGACCGATGTTATTGACCAGCAAGACCAGCTAATGGCACTACACCAGCTCGCGCAAACGACACGGGTGGATAATGACATTCGGCAAAATCTGACCAATCTAGCCCGGATCACGGCGCATCTACTCAAAACGGAAACCGCCTTCATGGTGCTCCAAGCCGATGGACAGGCGCCATTGCCCGTCGTATACCCAACGGAAGATTGGCCCAGCGCGATGTGGCAGGCGTTGATTCAGGAACTTGAGCATAGGTCGAATAAAAATCAATGGCTCCTCCATGAGAATGACGCCCTATTACATAAGCTAACCATTCCTGTGCGCAACCTGCTTGTCAAGAAAATTGCCGTGCGGCCGGGGATATCGTTGATCTTAGGTGCGGCGAATAAAATGGCCGGGGATTTTTACGCGCCCGATCTCAAACTCTTCAGCACGATTGCAGAACCGGCCGGCGCCAATTTAGAGAATGCAATTCTGCAACAGGAAATTTTGAATCAGACCCGGATTCAAACCGAGATGGAGTTAGCCAAACAAGTCCAGATGCGGCTTCTGCCACAGCACACGCCCGAGCTGCCAGAGCTTGAACTAGCCGCCCAATCCCTACCTGCCTTTGATGTTGGGGGCGATTATTATGATTTTATCTTGGGACAGGGCAACTTATTAACCTTTACGTTGAGCGATGTTTCCGGCAAGGGAATGCCGGCCGCGCTTTTGATGACGATGCTGCGCACGGTGCTGCGTGGCAAGGCTAAAGAGATGACGGTTGCTGCACCAGAAGAGTTGCTTGGGGTGACCAACGAAAGCCTGTATGACGATTTCTCGGAAGTTGATATGTTCGCCACCGTGTTTATCGGCCAATATAATTACGACCAACACATTCTCTATTATGCCAATGATGGCCATGCGCCAGTTATCTATCGACCTGCTGCCGGACCGGCTGTGCTCTTACCGGCTGATGCCCCGCCCCTCGGCGTTCTGCCGATCAGCCTGGCCGAACGGCAAATGATCGCATTTCAGCCGGGCGATCTGTTAGTGGTCACCAGCGATGGCTTTAGTGAAGCGGAACGTTGCGATGCAGAAATGTTTGGCTATGATCGTCTGCTGCAACTTATTGATCAGTTAGTCGCGCTTCCGGCGGAGGCGATGATGAAGAGCATGTTCTCTGCCATACAAAATTTCTCGGGCGAACATCCGCAGTCTGACGACCAAACTGTGCTAATTCTAAGGAGAAGGGACTGATGAGCTATCAAGCTGCGCCGGATGTGAACCAGATGGCAGATAACAGAGACCTATCTTCAAACAGCGGCTTGGCCTCAGCTATAGAACCCAACTCCGCTTCAGCCGATATGATTATAGTAGATATTCCCGCTGATTTGCGCTATGTGAACATCCTTGGTGCAGCGGTTTCCGCCTTTGTAGTAAATATAGAGGGGCTAGTCGATCGCGAAGCAACGCTTTATAACCTGGAACTGGCGATCCAAGAGGTCAGCGTCAATATTGCCACCCACGCTTATGCCATTTATCCTGGTAGGATTCGCATGTCGGCGGCGCTTTCTCACCCGTTGCAGCAGCTCACGATCATATTGCACGACACCGGGGTTTCATTTAATCCAACAGAGGTGCCCGATCCTGCACTGGGCGAGTTACAGGAGCATGGCTATGGATTATTCCTCGTGCGTCAATTGATTGATGAAGTTGAATATATACCAGCCGCCGGTGAAAATATCTGGAAATTAATCAAAAACTTACCCATAAGTAGGGCTGCATAATCAAATAGGAAACCAACAAGATGACCACTGCAACCAGTATGAACATTCGTGAAGATGTGATTCGGATCGTTACGATTGTCCCGGAAGGCCGCTTAGACGCTTTTAGCGCCGCAGCCTTCCGCGCAAAAGTGCATGAATTGATGGCGAACAACATCAAACACCTGGTCCTCGATCTGAGCCAAACCCCTTTCCTCGACAGCGCTGGCATGGCCGCGCTGGTAAGCGCGTTGAAGCAGTGTCGCCAACAGGGTGGCGATGTACGCATGGTGTGGCCCCAAGCCGAGCCGGTCAAACGGATCCTGGCGCTAACCAAGTTTGATCGCGTCTTTGCCATGAAGATGTCGGTGGAAGAAGCTGTGGCTTCCTTTTAGATTTCTAGTTAACAAAATATCACGACCCCTGGCCTAAACATACTTGTACGCCCATTATTTATCCGAAGTGCAGAATTAATAGAGAGGGAACAATGGAGACGGAGCCCAATAAAGCGCGCCGAGCTATCCTGATTGTAGATGATTATGCGGTGACGCTTCGTATCCTTAGCATGCAGTTGCGTAAAGGTGGCTACGAAGTGGTAACAGCGGGAAACGGCAAAGAAGCAATCTCCCAACTAACCGAACGCAATTTTGATATGGCGATTATCGATATTGCGATGCCGGATATGGATGGCATCACACTCTTGGAAAAACTGCGTAAAGAACATGGTCAACCCACCTTGCCGATTATCATGTTAACAGCGAGCGCACTTGACGAAGACAGATTACGGGCTCAACTCGCTGGCGCGACAGATTTTTTAACCAAACCGATCAGTTCTTGGGAATTATTAGATGTCGTTCAGCGACAGTTAACGACAGTCCACTAGAATAGGGAGAAGCATGCAATGTACGGTTTAGTGAACCGAGCAATTGAGGAATTGGTCTGCACAACATGGAACGAAAATATCTGGGAAGCCATCAAAGCAGAAGCCGGCATTGATATTGAGGCCTTCATTAGCATGGAGTCTTACACGGATGAAGTGACTTATAAACTTGTCAATGCGGCGAGCAAGATCTTGGACATCTCGCCAGAAACAGTCTTAATTACTTTTGGCGAGTATTGGACGCTCTATACCGCCAGCGAAGGCTATGGCGAGTTATTGAAAATGTCGGGTAGTACATTGCCGCAGTTTCTTCTGAATCTGGACAACATGCATGCCCGGGTTGGCTTGCTCTATCCTAATTTACAACCGCCTTCTTTCCAATGTACCAATATGACAGAACAAGGCATGTTGCTGCACTACCGCTCCCATCGCGAAGGCATGGCGCCGCTCGTGGTTGGCCTATTACAAGGGTTGAGCAAAATGTTTGCCACCAAATTGGAAATCGAACATGTAGGGAAACGGCATCAACAGATTGATCACGATATTTTTAAGTTAACTTATTTATAAAAAAATGTATTCATAGGATCCCGGATATGCAGCACGGACTGCCGCCCTACGCATTTTCTCTTGCTTTTCCCTTTCACATCACCCTCAACACTAAGCTGGAAATCGTTCAGTTGGGCAGTGCGTTGCAGCGAATTTATCCGCAGCTACAGGATCAGCTTCTTTCCGATCACTTTCAGATTCGGCGCCCATTAATTTACCTCACATTTGAGGCGTTATGTACGCATCAGCACTCGATCTTTTTGTTGGAATCGCTCCAGAATCAGATGCGCTTAAAAGGACAGATGCTTTATCTTGAAGAGGCAAAAGTGATTACTTTTTTGTGTTCGCCCTGGATCACAGAACTTGCCGAAATTGGACCATTGGGTCTTTCTTTGAGCGATTTTGCCGTGCATGATCCAATCAGCGACTATCTTTTGCTGCTGCAATCCAAACATGCAGCCTTGCAGGACACGAAAAGATTGGCCCAGAAGGTGAGCGCCAAACAAGAGATTTTGCGCGACACGAATAATAAATTGCACCAAGAGATCTCGGAGCGCATTCGCATCGAAGCTGCCCTTGCCCAGGCCAGAGATCAGGCCCTCGCATCCTCGCGGCTGAAGTCGGAATTTCTTGCCACCATGAGCCATGAATTGCGCACACCCATGAATGGCATTATGGGCATGGGTGAACTTTTGCTCGACACCGCATTGGACGACGAACAACGTGACTATGCTAATGTCATCTATCAAGAAGCAGAAATATTGCTGGGACTCTTAAATGACATCTTAGATTTTTCAAAAATTGAAGCCGGCAAGTTAATTCTAGAAGAATCAGAATTCACTTTGGCGACGGTTATCGATAGCGTCACAAGTCTTTTGCGACCCAAAGCACAGGAGAAAGGATTGGCGTTCATCGCGTTTATTGCCTCGGATCTGCCCAAACGGTTGATTGGTGATGCGACGCGCCTACGCCAAATCATCGTTAATTTAGTGAGTAATGCAATTAAGTTTACCGAACAGGGTGAAGTTGTCGTGGAGATAAAGCGGGCAAACCATGAGCCACACCACCTGCAACAGCCGGCGATCAAAAATTTCATTCCAATCCAGATCGTTGTGCGTGATACAGGGATCGGGATTGCCCAAGCCATGCAAACGCGCCTCTTTGCGTCCTTTGTGCAAGCCGACAGTTCGACGACACGCAAATATGGCGGCACAGGATTGGGGCTGGCAATTACCAAACGCTTGGTAGAGTTGATGCAGGGGTCAATTGCGGTGCATAGTGAGTTGGGCAAGGGATCAGTTTTTACGACAACATTACGCTTGCTGTGCTGTGAAAGCGAACCAGAAAGCGCGATCGATGAACAATGGCGTAATCTTCGCACGCTACTTGTCAGCTCTAATCACGAACAGATCGATACTATAAAAGATTATCTAGCCACCTGGAAGATGCAGGCCGAGACAATCGCAAGGCCAGACATAAACAATATCCTGGTGCTCCACCAATTACATCACGCAACTCAGGCTGGTCATCCCTATGCATTAGCAATCGTGGATGAAGCTTCAACAAAAATTGACGCATTGAGCTTTATACGCTCTGTGCGCATGGATCCATTATACGACAAGCTAAAACTAATTCTTCTGACTTTAGAAAAAAATCCAACAAGCAGCAGGCGCGCGCTTGAAGCAGGATTCAACGGTGTGATGGCCGCACCTGTTCAACAATCGCTGCTCTTTAATCATCTCTCCGATTTGCTATCGATCAATCTCGCACCAGCAGCCGAACCCGGGACACGACATGCCGCAACTGATACACAAGCTGTCAATGCCCAAAAGCTTGTGCTCGTGGTGGAAGATCATGAAAACAACCAACGGGTTGCGTTGGCGCGCCTACGCCATCTCGGTTATGCCGCCCATGTCGCCACAAATGGGCTTGACGCAGTCAACGCCATTACCAATGCGGGCGACCTCTACAAGCTTATCTTAATGGATTGGCAAATGCCCATTATGGATGGAATTGAGGCCACCCAAACGATTCGCAACATTGAAGCCGACATCGGACGTCACATTCCCATCATTGGGATGACAGCCAATGCGATGAAAGGGGATCGAGAGAAGTGTTTGGCCGCCGGCATGGACGATTACATTAGTAAACCCGTCAGTTTGCCGGATTTGCGCCGTGTTCTTGAACATTGGATCACAAGGAGAGTATAACTATGCTTGAAACACAGCATACGGACAATCTGCATGATGTGGCTACGATCAAGCCGGCGCGCTGGTTTTCCAAACGGTTGGCCGCCAATAGCCTGCTGACCAGCAGCGCACTCTTCTTTGTGAGCACGACGCTGGTCAATGGTGGTAATTATCTATTTAACTTGCTGCTCGGGCGCTGGCTGGGGCCGGCCCTTTTTGCCGATGTTAGCATTATCATCACGCTTTTTCTTTTTCTGACCTTTATCACGGCCGGTTTTCAGCAGACGGCGGCGAAATTTTCTGCCATCTACAGTGCGGAGAACGCACCAGAGCGGCTTTTTGCCTTACGACGCTGGCTGAATCGCCGTTCCTGGGTAATCGGCGCGCTCTGCTTGCTGATTGTGGGCGGCGGTGCGCCTTTTTGGCAGACATTTTTCCACACTACCTCGCCCTGGATCTTTGTGATTTTTGCCTTAGGTCTCCCGGTTTACTTTGTTCAAGGCATCGATCGGGGCATCTTGCAAGGGCAGATGCGGTTTGGGGCCTTGGCGGCGAGCTATCAGGCTGAAATGTGGGTGCGCTTGCTCGTGGGTTTATTGCTGGTAGGCCTGGGATGGGCTGCACACGGCGCGGTCTTTGGCTTAACTTTATCACTGTTAGCAACCTGGTTTGTATCACACCAAGCGCTGCGAAATATGCGGTCCCAGCGTGCACAAACTACCGCATTTACGCACGTGGAAACCTTTTCGCGCCGCGAGCAGCGAGCATTGCTAGCATTCGCATTTCCAGTATTGATGGCCGAGACGAGCTTGATCTTGATCAACAATAGCGATGTGCTGATTGTCAAACACTTCTTTGACAGCATCACGGCTGGTCAATATGCCGCGCTCGCCTTGATCGGGCGCATTGTTTTCTTCGCCACTTGGTCGGTGGTGATTACGATGTTTCCCTTAGTTGCGCAAAAACATCAACGCCAGGAACCCCATCGTCAGCTATTATGGACTGGATTGGGCATGGTGCTTGGAGTCTCAGTGGCCATTGTGACAGCCACCTTCATCTTACCCAACACTATTGTGCAAATTTTATTTGGCGCAGAATATTTGATGATCGCGCCGCTACTGTGGCTCTATGCAGTCGCCACTGCTCTTTTCGCCTTGGCCAATGTGTTGATCAACTATCGTTTGGCACTGGGTGATCGCAGGGGAACGATTTTTGCACTGATAGCTGGCATTTTACAGGTTACCGCCCTCTTGCTCTTCCATGCCTCCCTCTTCCAGATTGTGATCATTCAGATTGGACTGATGGGCGCCCTACTGCTGTGCCTGATTGGTTGGGAGATATTTACCCATCATGAAAGCTGAATCCTTATCCCTTATCGGTAAGTCGGTTGCTGTAGCCGTGCTTGCCTGGGTTGGCCTAAACCTACTCTTATTTACCGTCTTATACAGTGATACATTTACACCGTTGAGCCTACCCTATAGTGAAGATTTCGAGCAATTGACGCGTTTGGATTATCGACAATTTGGTGGCACATGGCGCGTCCGTGATAGCAGGCTCGTCCAAAGTGACACCAATGGTTCCGATCTGTTAGCCGTGCTTCCACTTAGCTTGTCACAAAGTCAGCCCTATCAATTCGGGGCGCACATGGAGATCTTGAACGGTCCTAATGGCGCAGGTTTGATGTTCAACCTACAACATGCGGATAATCGCCAGCAAAGTCACTTGGTCCGTTTTGGCGCCAATGAAGGGCGCACTTATCTGGTGTTTGGCTATTTTGATGAAAACCTGAAATTTATTGAGCAAGGTTCGGTCGCCCCCCTCGATATTGCGCAGAGCATCGATCTGGCCGTACTCGTCCATAAGAAAACCTATGATGTGCTCGTCAATGGCCAACCAGTACAGCGTGATATTCCCCTCCAATATAACGGCGGCAAAGTGGCACTGACAACCTGGTTTTCTAATGTTGCCTTTGATGATGTGTACATCACACCGGTTGGGTTGCAGCTAGAGACCGCGCCTATTGCAGATGCACCCCCAGCGCCCATCACCGCAAACTCTCCAGCGACGATAGTGGGGGACGCTGCACCAGCACGCACAAGTGACTCAACCAGCCTATTATCTGGATCATCATTGACAAAGAGTACCCCTGTTGCGAAGAATACCTATTTTTTTGAAGACTTTTCCAGTGACGCCACTCTAGCCCAGTGGAATGCGGTGATTGGCGAGTGGCGCTTTGAACCAGGTGCGCTCGTACAGCTACAACTTCAAGGTTATGACTATAGTACGATCTATACCGGGTCCTTTTCACAATTTACGTTGCGCGTTCGCTTCAGCCATCGGCAAGGAATTGGCGGCGGTCTGCTTTTCAACATGCCGGACGCCGCATCCGAAAAGAGCGGGCATATGGTGCGTTACTTTGAAGATAATGTGCTCGCTTGGGGTTACTTTAATACCGAAGGTGTCTTTTCTGGCCAGGGTAATATCCGTGTCGACCCGCCCGGTATTCAGGCGCATACATTACAAATTTCTGCCGATGGCGCCGTCTACTCGATCAAGTTGGATGAGCAATTGGTGGCAGAGAACATACCACTGATCAACAAGCAGGGTCACATCGGCCTGACGGCTTCGCAGAGCGTTGTCGCCTTTGAAGAGGTGGAAATAACCGCGCTGACACCTATCCAGAGTGAAGTTCAGAAATGAGTAGACCATGACTATTGCAGAAAATGTTTACACCCAACCCAGCGCAGAAGTGAAAAGCGCAGAAGTGAAAGAAGTCGCCAAGACTGCAACTGCGGTGCGTGCGGATGAACAGGTCGTCTATGCCAAAGTGGTGCGCACATTTGCGCTCTTTGTGATTGTCACCTTGCATGTAGCGTTCCCATTGATTTATCTGTACAACAGCATCGGGTACGCCGATTGGTGGATTGCCAACAACTTTTACATCTTGGGCAAAATCGGATCCCCGCTCTTTACCATGGTGAGCGGACTGCTGCTCCTTAACCCGACGAAGGAACAAACAATTCCGATCTTCTTCAAAAAACGGTTGGTCAAGGTCCTAATCCCCTTTCTAGCCTGGTCAACCATTTACTTGCTGTGGCGAATTTTTCTGCGCGACGAATCCTTTACGCCGAAAGAAATCCTGGTTTTATTTGTGCAGGGACCGGTTTATTATCACCTGTGGTTTATCCAAATGATCCTGGGGCTCTATCTGGCTACACCGATTCTGCGCATCTATATTCGCCATGCTGATCATAAAAACTTAACCTACTTTCTGGTCATTTGGCTGGTAACAGTTTCCGTGTTACCAGTTGTAAAACGATTTTTGGGGTTTGAAATTGGCATTGATGTGGTCATCACGACCGGTTTTGTCGGTTTTTTCGTTTTGGGTTATTACCTGCGCAACGTCACCTTGATGCCTGGCCAGATGATGCCAACGTTGTTGATTATCGTTGTCGCACTCTGCTTCACCCAGTACGCCACCCACGCGTTCACAGTGAAAAACGAGGGATTATATGATAATTTTTTCGTGCTCAACGACAGCCTGAACTTGATCATTGTCGCGGTTGGCCTGTTTCTCTTCTTCAAATCGCTAGATTATGAATTGCTCTTTCAGAAAATACCCCTGCTCCAAAAAATCGTGCTTTACGTAAGCACGTGCAGTTTGGGGGTCTATTTTGTTCATGTCCTTATCATCGAAGAATTGGCCGGCGGCCGTTTCGGGTTTATGCTGAACGCCAGCTCTTTTCACCCATTAATCAGCATTCCAGCAATATCGTCGTTGGTCATGGCGCTCTCGGTTATCGTAACTATGCTCCTCAAACAAATCCCCTACGTACGTAATATTGTGCCTTAGTCAGCGTCTAAGGGTAAGGTAGAGAGAGTGGAGATTAGGAGAGTGGAGATTAGGAGAGTGCAGGACAACAATCTCCTAATCTCCACTCTTTTATACCTCGTTTACTTATTTGCGCTATCACCTCGATAACGTGTATAGCCTAAAGTAACAATCCGCCGCCCCCATTTGCGCCAGAGCCACCCCAGCAAACCGAGCATGACCAAAGCACCGGCCATCACCGTCCGCCAGAACGGCTTGGTGAAACGCTGCCAACGCGGCAACGGGGCTAACTCATCTAACGGCGCGCCGGGGTGGATGAGGGCGGAGGCCGGCTTCCATGAACCGTCGCCGCGCCGCAACCCCATATTGGCCTGGGTGGCTTGTTGCCAGGGCAGGCTAAATTCGGCGAGTGGCACACTGTCAAAGTCAT
>Ga0209390_10008649_pt1 | contig 12493 bp, 12 predicted proteins | sample BON01_FD_187212 | JGI IMG/M metagenome (GOLD analysis project Ga0209390, IMG submission 187212) | Freshwater microbial communities from Lake Bonney liftoff mats and glacier meltwater in Antarctica - BON-01 (SPAdes) (version 2) | ecosystem: Environmental > Aquatic > Freshwater > Ice > Glacier... | reverse complement strand
ACCCCCCCCCCCCCCCCACCTATGCAGCATTTTGGAGGGCATATCAAACATATGCCACCTGTTTTCAAGGGCGTCGAAAATCAGCTGCTTCGGAAACTTACAGGATGTAAATGCGGCATATCATGTGTATAACACAAATTGTATATATAATGTGTAGCGTGGTCGTGTTGTCAAACACTCTGCCTATCTAGGTACGAGTTCCATGCATGCGACATGGGAAATGTATTCGCTGCCCCCACACTCAGCAAAGTCGGCAAATTGAAACATATTGTGAATATATTGGACGAGCAAGAGAAGAAATTGAAGCGGTCCAAAACAGACGCACAGAACCGGGCAAAACGAACATCCGTCAAAATGACAAAATATCTCACCAGAAAACGGGCCAGAGACCATGCATATTCGGTGATGGAGGATGAGGAGATTCGAGAAAGTGCTGAGGACATTTCACACCAGCGTCGTCGTGTTACTGATCTCAAAACGCACATAAATGTGCTGCGCACGTTGCATCACAAAGTACAGGGCATCATCCATGCACACTTTACGCACAATGCACTGCAGACTGTCAACAATGCAATCAAACGAAGTAATATTTCCAAGGAATCTATGGACAACGAACAAGGTAAACTCGCAAATGCACTTGTCCCAAGGTGGGGTTCGCAAACACATTTTCATTTCACCTGTTCTCTGCGTGGCCACAGGAATTGAAGCGCTGGTTGACGAACTGATGCACACGGAGCAGCTCAACAAAAAGGTGTGTCGCATACGTGTTTCTCCACCTGCATCCCTGACACATGCGTGCACGGCGTGTGCTGCGTGTTTTGCGCAATAGACCAAGTCAAGTGCTTCCTCGCCAGGACAGCACCGTAGTGTAGAGGATGGAAACGCAGGCCTCTAGGCCAAAAAAAAACATACCGCTCCTATTTTTGTGGTGTATATTGCAACCTGTTTCTACAATAAGTATTCATGTCAACACAGCCCTAACACACACTGCCCACACAGCCACACCACACAGCCCACGCAGGTATTGATGTACACACAACACAGCTCACAGCAAGTATTTATGTACACACAACTCAGTCCAAAGCAAGTATGGAGGGGCTCAATACGTTGAGTACCGACGACGTAGATGGACCAGCAAATATTGATGCAGCAAATGTTGGAGACAGAATGCTTCCACAATTTGAACCAGATATTGAGCATATTATTCGGGAATTCGAACAGAAGTTGCATGTGCAGGTCGGTCTGTGTATGCTTGGTGTGATTGATGGTCATGAATGCGAACATCTGCATGCATTTCGAGCAAATTGCACGCAAAATATGCCCTGTTTTTGAAAAACGCTAATCCTCTGTTACTCACAGCCACATGCGCCATTGTCACATCAGTCCGATCGACTGAAGAAATTGGAAGATTTTCTCAAGACCAATCAACCTGTCAACCGAGCAGCAGCAAGAGATTCTATACGATATCCACAAACATAAAAGTCCACAAACATACAGGGGTTTCAAAGTATGTTTGCTAGACAAATTTTCGAGGCTGTGCCCACGCTCGAAAATCAGCTTTTTGCATTAGGCCCCTCTGGGGCTTAAAGGCCCCAGAGGCCCCTCTGTGACGGCGCAGATTACGCGTCGAGACAGTGTGCACTCTCGGAAAATAGTTTTGCATACAGTGTTCGCCCTTCGGCCATTTTGGGGCCCTCTTGGGCTTGAAAGTCCCCGTGTACGTCACAGGGAGTTCGGGGAATGTGCCCTAAACCCCCAGAGAGACCTAGAAGTTACACGCAGACACAGACGCTGTTTTCACGTCAGTCCGTTTATCTCCACCTCCACCTAGTTTCAAAGTACACTTGCAAAACAAATTCGAGATTTTTTCCACTCTCGAAATGAGCTTGTAGCGTACAGAAGGTACCTTTCAGCCGTACAGGACCAACTGGGGCCTGTAGGGCTGAAGAGCATCGTAAACTGCACAGAGGAGGTTCTATGTCATGTGTGTGGCATGCGTTATGTAGAACCCAAGAATACACACAGCATGTGGTGTGGAGAGACATAGCGTGAAAGAACAGGAAACATATTGACCGCAAGTCACAAGAAGACGAGATAAAGCCACATTTCACATGCATAGGCTACATTGTTTCTTTTCAGTGATAACAGTAAAAAAAACAATCATTATTGTACACACCTCGTCAAAACCATACAGATTGGAGTTGATGCATTCTACACAACGGTGCACCCCCCCATCCCCAATCCCCCCCCCCATTCCTTTTTTCGTTTGCGAATAAAGCACTAGGGCACATTAGGAGAACAGCTGAATGAACGAGGATGCACATTCATACAATATTTCAGGGCATACTATGCTGACCACTGCAGATCGAGCCATATGCACAATTGATATTCATAATGTGTTCAAATCCGTCTCCACCCCGTATAAAGTCCAGTACATGTTTGGGACTGGCATCTAGTGGCGGCAGTATGCAAATACCGATAACATGGCAGCAGTGTACACACATGCAATGTCAGAATATATTTCATGTACAGATATGTTGAATTATTGCAAGGCCATGTAAGCATATCACACGCCAGACAAGCCACATTTGGCTTGTGGTATTCGATGATGGGCAGTGCAGGAAGCAATGCGTGACTTGTGGTATTCGATGATGGGCAGTGCAGGAAGCAATGCGTGGCTTGTGGTATTCGATGATGCGCAGTGCAGGAAGCAATGCGTGACTTGTGGTATTCGATGATGCGCAGTGCAGGAAGCAATGCGTGACTTGTGGTATTCGATGATGGGCAGTGCAGGCAGCCACGCGTGACTTGTGGTATTCGATGATGGACAGTGCAGGCAGCCACGCGTGACTTGTGGTATTCGATGATGGACAGTGCAGGAATAAACACGTGGCTTCGTTATATGGTGGTGGGCAGTGCTAGAATTAACGCGTGGATTGTGGTATTCGATGATGGGCAGTGTTGGAATCAACGCGTGGCTTGTGGTATATGGCGATGGGCAATGCTGAATAGACAGGTGGCTTTTTTGTATATGGTGGTGGCCAATGCTGGAATAAACACGTGGCTTTGTGGTATATGGTGGTGGACAGTGCTGAAATTATCATGTGGCTTATGTGGCAGTATGGGCAGGTGACATGTGACAATATGTTTGCCTATTTACATATACAGAACGACGGGCAGTAATGTAGTATTAAATGCATGTGGCAGGTGACAATATATACATATGAATGTTCTGAGTATATCTCCTGTGTGGAGATAGACGTGAGTCTTTATTGTGGTAGTATGAGCAGGTGACATGTGGCAATATATTTGCCTGACAGAACGACGGGCAGTAATGTAGTATTAAATGCATGTGGCAGGTGACAATATATACATATGAATGTTCTGAGTATATCTCCTGTGTGGAGATAGACGTGAGTCTTTATTGTGGTAGTATGAGCAGGTGACATGTGGCAATATATTTGCCTGACAGAACGACGGGCAGTAATGTAGTATTAAATGCATGTGGCAGGTGACAATATATACATATGAATGTTCTGAGTATATCTCCTGTGTGGAGATAGACGTGAGTCTGTGTGGAGATAGACGTGAGTCTGTGTGTGTGGTAGTATGAGCAGGTGACATGTGACAATATGTTTGCCTGACAGAACGACGGACAGTAGTGTAGTATTATATGCATGTGACAGGTGGCAATATATACATATGAATTTTGTGAGTTCATCTCCTGTGTGCAGATAGACGTGAGTCTGTGTGTGTGGTAGTATGAGCAAGTGACACATGACAATATGTTTGCCTGACAGAACGACGGGCAGTAGTGTAGTATTATATGCATGTGACAGGTGGCAATATATACATATGACTTTTGTGAGTTCATCTTCTGTGTGCTGATAGACGTGAGTCTGTGTGCTGATAGACATGAGTCTGTGGTGCGGTAGTATGAGCAGGTGGCATGTGACAATATGTTTGCTTGTTTACATATCCAGCGCGACGGGCAATATTGTAGTATTATATGCATGTGACAGGCGACAATATATACATATGACTATTTCTAGTATATCTCCTGTGTGGACATAGACGTGAGTCTGTGGTGTGGCAGTATGAGCATGTGACATATGTGAATATGGTTTACCTGTACCGCGCGACGGACAGTTGTGCAGTATTATATGCATGTGACAGGCGACAATATGTACATACGACAGTCTGAAAGTATATCTCCTGTGTGGATATAGACGTGAGTCTGTGGCGTGGCAGTATGAGCACGTGACATATGTCAAAATGGTTGCCTGTTCACCTGTACCGCGCGACGGGTGACAATGTATACATATGACAGAAAGATTATCGTGTGTATTGAAAGAGGTGAGTCCATGAACACATGACATGTGTGAATATGTTGGCCTGTTCACCTGTACCACGCGACGGGCAATTGTGTAGTATCATATGCACGTGACAGGTGACACTGTATACAGGTAACACACTGAAAAGTATATGCCCTGTGTGGAGATAGACGTGAGTCTGTGGTGGCAGTATGAGCATGTGACATGTGACAATATATTTGCCTGTTTACCTGTACAGCGCGATGGGCGGTAGTGTAATATTATTTGCACATAACAGGTGACAACGTATACATGTGACACGCTGCAAGTATCTCTCTAGTGTGTAGACAGAAGTGAGTCTGCCGTGGCGATATTTGCGATGATGCTACAATGTCAGCACATGATAAATACACAGTATAGGTATTGTATGCCTGAAAAAAAAGGCCCTAGGCCAAAAAAAAACGAGCAGGCATGAATTTGTTACGATACACGCACTCATACAGACAATAATGTCTGGCATAAATCATTGTTTGACACTCCACACCATACAATAAAACACATTTTCAGCTTACAAACTTTATAATATTCAAACAAACACCCTACTCACGGAAGGTGAGGTGAAAATACAAGCCTGCCGCCGTTGGGGTCTCAACACCAGCCTTTACTGATGCTTATACAACAATCCGTACATATCTCACTGGATGCATTGTATCATACATTCTCAACTCCCGTCGATAACCATCACGTCATCCAATACAATCTATACGACAATCATTCCATCCATTTACATATACACACAGACTCTTTTGGGACGCGGTCGTTGCCAAGGACGCTACAGGCCATTCACCACAACATCACCGTGCCCTTGAAACGTTGCATTGTGTCTGCGGAGAGCAAAACTGTGCCAGGTGGGATCATAAGTTCAAGCATCTTCATAATAGTCAAAAAGCATCTTCATAATAGTCAAAAAGTATTTGCATGTCTAACGCAAAGCCCCCTCCCCCCATAGTTGTTTTCACGTGGCAGGAATACTAACGAAACACGATACCTTTGTATCCATGCATGTAAGCCCAACGAAGAGTCGATGCATGCCAACGCAGACATATGCTTATATACTATTTGTCTCGTCTGGTGAAAATCTCGTCTAGTGAAAATCGAAACCGTGACGAAAAAGGTCTGTCCGGACGCACACCGCACATTTTGACGCGATAAAAATTGTTTTGGCCTACACATGAGAGGCCATCGGGCGATATACACAGTCAGGACACCATTGATACAAAATGCAAAACAGGTTGTAAGAGATGGTTCTTTTCGGTACAGGACGCTGTTCTAAACCAGCCAAGCCCACAATCCAGATCTGCTGGGTCTAAATCTGCTGGGTCTAAATCTACTGGGCCTGTTTTACAGGGCCCTAGAGGAGGGGCGGAGGGGCGTGAGCCTGACAGAAATCAACAAAGTCTGTCTGTGTTTATTGCACCATCAAATATTTTTCCTAATGCTGGCGTTTCTTAATGGTCATCCATGACTCTACAGTCAGTATGGAAAAAAATAGACACAAGGTCAGAGTGTGTGCGGAAAGCCCCGATACTTACTTGAGCTCGTGAGGCCTGATTGTCCTGTGTGTACAAGGAACAGATATGTTTTCGCCGCGCAAGAAAAACAAACTTTCAAGCGCTTCGTATAGTGTGTCAAAACCCGCAAAGGCTGACACGGCCCTTGCGGCGACTTGCCGAGCTGCTTTTGCAATTTTCGTCGAGTGGCGTGCACAACAAGAATTTGCTGCCATGAAAAGACAAGTATTAGAGCTCAGAAAGGAACTGGCGCTTTTCGGCGACTCGGTCGGATGTATCAAGAACTGCTGCTCCGTGTGCCACGAGAACCCGAGCGAATGCAACTGCAAAACTTGGACGTGTCGCTGCGCAGCATGTATACAAATGCGGCATGTTTACAGGGCTACACTGTCCAGCACAGCGTGTCCTTTCTTCAGAATGATTGGCGACAGACCGCCAAGCAGTGTACCGTGTCAACGTGAGCTTACCGGGGCTGTGGGCTCCAGGGGCTAGGGTCGGTGTGCAGTCGTGGATGCCCATCAAGAAAACAATGTTTCTGTGTGCTGGCGTTGTGTGAATGGTCATCGATGACTGTAGGTCAGGCGTTTGCTTGCAGGTACGCGGTACATAACACACGACACGCGTTCATACTGGCGTGTTCTATCTGTTTGAGCTTATGTTTGGTGACGCGCATGTCTGAAGTCAGGGCATCCATCAAAAAAAACGTATGCACCATTGCGTTCATGTACTCTGTTGTTTTTACACTTTGTTCCAGGCCACCGTAGATGTGACCAGGATACAGTGATGACATGATCTGGCTACATGTTGAAAAAACTATAAAGTATGCGAGGTTTACCAGTTCGAAATTGCGTGGTTCGTTTTTCGGCAGTAACCCTTTTTTCCCATTGGTGATTTCCAACACTTTGTCAAAATTATATCCTTCGCGAAACCTGTCTGGCCCTTGCAACGCATGCTTTTTGGCCGGCTGCTGCGGATTCACTTTTTCCTCCAGAACGCGCTTTGTACTGCTGCTGTAGGACTGCATGTCTGCACGCGCATTCGACGTGTCAACGGCACATACAGTCGTGGATGACCACCACGAAAACACAGATTTCAGCGCAGCACGAGCTTCTAAGCCCATACCTTATATGTGCATGGAGGTATCGTATATCCATATGTTCGTAGGCGTACATCAGAACTGGTAGCATATGTTCCCTAATGCTGGTGTTTCTTGATGGCCACCAGGACTGTACTTTCTCCAAAACTATATACATACGCACTGTCGATAGCACATGCGTGTCTACAACGTGCTGTGTGGCAAGTTTTGGGCTGGTGTGGGGCAATAGCTAGTTTTTCGGGTCTCTGCTACACTGCGGGGGGCCTGCGGTTATAGAGTCACACACTTAAATCCTGCCAGCATGCCTGCCAACACCACTTTTGACTTCTACTATCAGAATCATGTGAACGACGTGATTCTATTGGTGTACTTTTTGGCAACATACATCACGTTCGAATACTATCTGCAAAGCAACATCACCTACGTGTGTGTATAGACTGGTTCCGGCCCTTACGATTGGGATGCTGGCACTCTGCTGTGTTGGGCCCTTGCAATACACGCTTCACGCACATGCAATGGGTGAATATTACCCGACTCCGGCTGAAAACCCGTGAGTACGACCTATCGCTTGCATAATCAAATATGTATATAGTTTTTGTGGCTATCTACAGACACTCCCACACATACATGTCCAGTTCAAGTCCATATCAAGTTCAGCTGGACAGTATACGCCAGGCCATAGACTGTTCACACGTCGATCTGTAACGCCTTCCCCACACGGAGAGAACTTGCTGTTTTGTTGTTTTATTATTAAAATACGATTCTCTCTGCTTCATTTATTGTGTCGTGCTGGGCACCAGGGTTGTCTCACTCCACGCCTGCCTTTGCTTCACCAACAGCCATGCCCCGCAACATGCCCGCGGCCCCCTTGCAGCCCTCTGGGCCAACAGCTATAAGACGGGTCAGAACAAAAAACCACAAGTTCCTATGTTTTTTGCATGGCAGGGTGTGGGGCCATGGGCCCTGTAGTGGTGTGGTGTCGTTGCAAATGTTACGAGGGTGCAACGCTTTTCCGCTGTTTATTTACAATGTGCGAAGAAGAGCAGTGCTGCTCGGCATCCGCATGCTTTCGTTTGACGGCGAGCGAGCCCGACTCATGCACTACCACATTGGCAAACTTGTGTACAAAGCGATATACTAGTTGGTATTGGCCTGTCAGGTGTTGGGAGTGGACCGCAAAGTGAATATTATGCGAACCTGGTAACACGCGCACGACCTCGGCATGTTTTCCATTTTGAACATTATGACTGAGTTCTCCAGCCATCGCCATCAAGTTTGAACAAAAAATTGGAGCTCTAGTTGTGCCCTGCGAGGGCTCGTTTGCTATGATGTCTCGTAGCGATTTGAAAATTGCGACGACACTGGTGTCAACCTCGAAATCAAACACACCATATGATATATGTGACAAGCCATTGTTTGCAGGTGCATCTGGGTCGTCACTACGGCTCGCACCCGTCAACATCGTTTTGTTGACCGTGGCTCTGTTTCGCAAGTACACGAAATCGGGCAGGGATTCGCAAGACAAACGTTGTTTATTGCAGATAAATGTGGATATATATATATATATACTGTTGCCACAAGTATGCAAACCTTGTTTTTGCGATGCGATGCGTGGCGGCACGCATGCTGATACATAACAAGATCACTAGACGTGGCTTTGTAGAAAATAGATATATTTGATCCATACGAATAAACAGACACACACGCAAACAGAGGTGGCCTGCTCGAAGAGCAACCATAGTTTGTTATTTTGTATAACCTGGATAGACACGACGATGCCATTCAGATTGTCAGTATCACTGCTGATGGAGGCGTATATTTGCGTAATTAGCTGGTGTCTACAGGCATTTTCCAGCATTTGCGCATCCTTCCACAACCACTCGTCAATGTCCTGTATGCAAACCTTGTTTTTGCGATGCGATGCGTGGCGGCACGCATGCTGATACATAACAAGATCACTAGACGTGGCTTTGTAGAAAATAGATATATTTGATCCATACGAATAAACAGACACACACGCAAACAGAGGTGGCCTGCTCGAAGAGCAACCATAGTTTGTTATTTTGTATAACCTGGATAGACACGACGATGCCATTCAGATTGTCAGTATCACTGCTGATGGAGGCGTATATTTGCGTAATTAGCTGGTGTCTACAGGCATTTTCCAGCATTTGCGCATCCTTCCACAACCACTCGTCAATGTCCTGTATCATCAAGTGTGTATCTGAAATTTTCTCGACTTTGGCCCCACGGGCAATGATGTGTGGCAAACATTTTTTGATTGTGCCATATAGTACATGAGATGGCGAGATACTTTGGGCGAACAAGGCCCACATGGCGGGGTGTGGTGCTGGCGTGTTCGGGTTCAACAGTTATACACCACACTCATCCCATTTTCTTATATATGTATAATGAATGCTAACACTGTCATATGACGGCGGCAAACGCGGATGCGAGGGTGTGCTACCCTGCAACGGTCCAGGTGTATGCATCAAAGCAGTACATGCAAGGCAGCTGCTGTAAAGGTGCATGCATCAAAGCAAGGAGAACGACAGGATGCACCGTATGGTGTCCTCAGAAAGTCCGCCCCAAATGCCACATGAAAGCCGGTGGTTTGTAATTAGGAGGAAAGTTGCTTTTCGCAATAGACAGTTTTCCTTCCACATTTTGATCATGTCATAGTTAGTTGGCCGCAGGCCCTTGTCTCGCAGGACCTTGGGCAGCATTACATTAAACATCGAGAGGTCCCACGATGTGACATACAACGAGACACCATGCACGTATAGCTCTGTACACGCCCCCGCCGCGCATATCCTGGCTTTCACCAGATTCGACACTTGCTTCGAGTACTTGAGTGCAAAAATGCTGTTGTTGCCGACATTGAGTATCTTGACATGACGGTTGGTATGCATGGCCTGTAGAATGCAACCGATGCCAATGTTCCCTATGAGGTTCCCGGACAGGTCTAGCAGAGATAGCGTTGCGTTTTTCCGCAGGAAGACACCAGCTTCGTACATGCTTCGGTTGCACAGTCCGTTGTTGCCCAGCATGAGACTACTCAGGACGGTGTTGTGAGCAACGATGCTCCAGAAGCGCTGGTCGAGTCTGCGTGTGCAGTCGTGGAGGCCCATGTTGTTGGCACTGAGGTCCAGTGTCTGCACGTGCTTGTTGGTGCTCAGGAACTTGCTGAACTCATAAACCATGTCCAACGTAAGATTGTTCTTGGAAAAGTTTACGTAGAGCAGACTTGTGTTGCTGGCGAGTCCGGTACTGAGTTTTTCAATCAAGTGCATGTCGAGCATGACATTGTTGAGACTCAGCTTGGCCAGCTTGAGAAACATAATCGAAGTGCTGATTGCTATGATGTTTAGCACGTTGCTGGGCTCTGCCGCAAACACGGCACTCACGTCCAAAAACGTCACACTTCGGGTGCAGTGCAGAGCGTGGCAAAGGCGTTCCGTACAGTTGCGGTCGATGGAATTGCCCGCAATTGACAAACTGTAGAGACAGTTGTTGGTCGACAGTGCAGTCGCCAGCGACTGCATACCTATGCTGCCGATATCATTCGACGCGACGTCAAGTTGTTTCAGGGTGGTATTGTGCGACAAGGACTGCGCAATCTGTGCCATGCCGTCGTCACCCAAATCATTGTGCTTGCATATCAGCTCATCCAGCGCAGATTGTCTGTCCAGAAGCCCACACATGGACAAGACACCCTCGTCGCCAAAGTCGTTGCCTGATACATCCAGATGACGGATCTTGTTGAGCGCACCCAGTGTGTTGCAAACAAGAGCCATTCCCTTGTCTCCAATGGTGTTGTAACACAGTATCAGTTTCTGCAGGCTCTGGTTTTGCGCGAAATTGCTCTGGATCCACTGACATGTCGGAATCGTGAGCACACACCGCCGTATTTCCAACGAGTCAAGTGTCTTGTGTTTCGTGAACGAAATCTGCGTGCCACGAATGGGCACTGGTAAACAGGTAGTATTGATCATTTTGATGCAGCGAATCTTTTTGTGTTTGCTGAGACGCGCCCACAACCTATTTGCAAACACGCGCACGCCAATTGTGTGTACCACGACCGTCTCCCGTAGCTCCACCTCCCGCAGCTGCGCATTTTTGCACAAAAACTGCACGATTTCTTTGGCCATCTCATGACACAGTATCAACTTGACGCATGTCATGCTCGTGTTAGAATACATTTTGTTCTTGTACCGCATGCTTGTGCCATTGGACGCCAGCATTTCACGACAGGCAGCAAATGGACCAAAAATGAATGTCCTCGGGAGATAAGATTGGCAATATACACTTGGATAAGCACTGCATCCCCAGTATTGTATACACTTTCGACACAAATTTTTTTTTCACATGCTTGTAGGTTCCCCTCTCTGGCCTTGAGGCCTCGGACCAAAATCTCGGATGGACTACAGCCTACAAAATGATAAAGGCCCTTTCACGGCTGTTTCGTAATGCACTAATTTACGAGTGTTTATTAAGGAGTAATCACCTCAGCGAGAGGAGTTAGCTACATTAAAATCGAAAGACACCCAGTTCGCAACTGTTAAACTCCCCAAATGTCTAGCCTACAACACCTACGATAGATCCACCAACAGCAGCAGAATGCGACACATTAATAAATACTGATAAATTCAAAATACAGCTGCTCAACGCAAACTTGTTTTTGAACCAGCTTTCCACCTACAAGCTTGGATGCAGGCGATTTTGCCCAAGAGAAAACGTTGCAGAAGTAGCCGAGAATACCGTCCCAACAACGGCCCATGGCTCCCGTCTCGCATAATGACCTGGGCAACCACCTACAAGCTTGAATGCAGGCAATTTTGCCCAAGAGAAAACGTTGCAGAAGTAGCCGAGAATACCGTCCCAACAACGGCCCATGGCTCCCGTCTCGCATAATGACCTGGGCAACCACAAAACACCCCCACCCCGTCGCAAAAACAACCCTCGGGCGTCCAAAAGGCATTCCTCCTGTCTCCTATAATGACCTGGGCACCCACAAAACATCCCCCCTTCCCAAAAACGACAACATGGGCATCCAAAAAAAAAATCCCCCGTCGCAAAAACAACCCTTGGGCATCCGATAAGCATTCATCCCGTCTCATATAATGACCCAGACACCCACAAAACATCCCCCACGCGACTCTGGGTATCCAAAAAACATTCCTCTGGTCTCACAAAAGGGGTGTTTGTTGTTGTGACAGGGAAATATTTTTTTCGGATGCCCAGGGTCGTTTTTGCGACAGGGTAGATTTTTTTTGGATACCCAGGGTCGTTTTTTTCGAACAGGGTAGCTTCTTTTGGGATGCCCAGGGTCGTTTTTTTGAATAGGGCAGCTTTTTTTGGGATGCCCAGGGTCCTTATTTGAACAAGGCAGCTTTTTTTGGCATGCCCAGGGTCGTTTTTTGAACAAGGCAGCTTCTTTTGGGATGCCCAGGGTCATTTTTTTGAACAGAAGGGACCCCTTGTGGGGGGGGCTCCTGAGAGGGCGGGGGGGG
>Ga0209390_10008647_pt1 | contig 12495 bp, 10 predicted proteins | sample BON01_FD_187212 | JGI IMG/M metagenome (GOLD analysis project Ga0209390, IMG submission 187212) | Freshwater microbial communities from Lake Bonney liftoff mats and glacier meltwater in Antarctica - BON-01 (SPAdes) (version 2) | ecosystem: Environmental > Aquatic > Freshwater > Ice > Glacier... | reverse complement strand
AGAGGAAGACCATCAGCACCTTTGTTGGCTTTTATCTCAATGCCATCCGGGTTGTTGGAGCCATTTTCACGCAGTGCAACCAAATGCAGTAACACCAAGCCCAAAATGGCCAGCGGAACAGCAATTACGTGCAAGGCAAAGAACTTGTTCAGTGTGGCGTCGGAGATAAAGAAATCACCGCGAATCCATTCAGTTAGCGGGTCACCGATCATTGGTATTGCGCCAAACAGGTTAATGATTACCTGCGCGCCCCAGTAGGACATCTGGCCCCAGGGCAACACGTAACCCAGAAAGGCTTCAGCCATCAGGGCCACATAGATGAACATGCCAAACACCCACAGCAATTCACGCGGCTTTTGGTGCGAACCGTACAACAGGCTGCGGAACATGTGCAGGTAGATCACGATAAAGAAAAACGAAGCACCGGTCGAATGCATATAGCGAATCAGCCAACCCCAGTTAACATCACGCATGATGTATTCAACAGAGGCGAATGCTTCTGCAGCGGATGGCTTGTAATGCATCGTCAGGAAAATACCGGTGAAAATTTGCATGACCAGTATCAACAAGGCTAGTGAGCCCATGTAGTACCAGAAATTAAAATTCTTGGGGGCATAATAGCCCGTCATCACGTTGTTCCAGAAAGCCGTTACCGGCAGACGATCGTTTAACCAATTCATGGCCTGGCTGGAACGCCTGGCGAAACTGTTTGGGGATTTTGCCATCACGCTGCTCCCTCTGGGTTCACACCAATCATGACAGTGTGATCACCAGCAAAACTGTAGGGTGGAATTGTCAGATTGGTCGGTGCCGGCACACCCTTATACACACGACCGGATAAATCGAATTTGGATTTGTGACAGGGGCAATAAAAGCCGCCATTCCACTCCGCATCAAACGGCTGTGGTCCAACCTCAGGAACAAGCGTCGGAATGCAACCCAGGTGCGTGCAATGCATGTTGATGACCAGATACTCGGGGTTCAAAGCGCGTGGCTCGCCCGTTATGTAGGCGGGCTGAATAGCGTTCAGAGATTCCGGGTCAACCAGCTTATCATCGACCTTACTGAGGTCGTCGACCATGGCTTTGCTGCGGTTCAATACGCCGATCGTTTGACCGCGCCATTGAACTTTAAGCAACTGGCCTTCTTTCAACTTGCTGATGTTAACTTCAACAGGCGCGCCCACTGCTTTGGCTTTAGCGCTCGGGTTCCAGGATTGTATAAATGGCACCGCAGCTAAACCTACACCGACAGCCCCTACGACAGAAGTAGTGGCCACCAAAAACCGGCGCCTTCCGTTGTTCACGTCATCAGATGACATTCAATTCTCCAGCAGAATAGTGTCCTTCGCAAGGACTGATTCTTGATTCAAAATATTCATTATTTTTATTCCCTCATTTCGGCACTATGATCACTCAACCGATCGAAAACGGTTAAATTTCACAACTTCACCTTGAGCCAATCTGGTATTTTATCCGAAACGCCCCATGCGAGACAAACGATTTGCCGATAGAATTGCAGCTAACAACGACAGAATGGTGAGAAAAACACCCGAAATGATGATCAGATGGATAAAAGCTTGAAATGAACGAGACAAAACCCGACGCTTCCAGGCAGAAAGGATCGAGCGGCTCTTTGTTCGGTTTTTTGCTGCGCTCTGTCATTGCCGGTCTGGCGCTGGCATTTGTAATCCTGTATTTGTGGCCGAATATCAGCCAGCGATTTCATGCTCAGGAAGTTGTTGCAACTGCGCCCGCGGTAGCACCGGTCTCTTATGCCGATGCCGTTGACCGGACAGCACCCTCTGTTGTCAGCATTTATACGAAGACGGTTGAAGTCCAGCAGGTCAGTCCGCGCCTACAGAAAATTCTTGGCAGCCCTTACATCGCCCGCTCGAGACAGGATATGGGATCTGGAGTGATCGTCAGTGATGACGGCTACATTCTGACCAACAATCATGTCATTACGCGTGTACAGGATATCAGCGTCGGACTTTGGGACGGCCGTTTTGCGGAAGCCCAGATTGTCGGCAGCGACCCTGAAACTGATCTGGCGGTATTGAAAATAGACCTGAGCGGCTTGCCTACAGCGCCGCTGGCCGAAGATGTTAAATTACGTGTCGGCGATGTCGTGCTTGCAATCGGTAATGCATTCGGCCTGAGCCACACTGTCACCATGGGAATTATCAGTGCAACCGGCCGCAATGCGCTGCGCTCGGTATTGTATGAAGATTTTATTCAAACTGATGCGGCCATCAATGCCGGCAACAGCGGTGGCGCCCTGATCAACTACAAGGGCGATGTGATTGGTATCAACACGCGTAACCTTGGACAGGTGACCGGCGCTCAGAACATCGGGTTTGCTATCCCGATCTCCATGGCCAAAGACGTTATGCAGCAAATTGTGGAAAATGGCACCGTCAGACGAGGCTGGGTTGGCGCGCTGTTCAGTGACCTGCCCCTGTCTCAGCAGACCGATGGCAGCTCAGTACGAATGGGTATTCAGGTCCGTGAAGTCACCACCGGCGGTCCCGCATGGACGGCCGGCTTACGAACTGGAGATATCCTGCTCAGTATTGACGGAGTTGAAGTGGGTGATGCCAGAGCGCTGCTGCTGGTGATCTCACAAAAGAAACCAGGCACCCGGGTGGAATTCAGGGTTCAGCGCGATTCAGAAATTTTCGAAACCTACGCCACCCTGATTCAGCAACCGCCGCTGCGTTAACCACACACGGCCAACCACCGGCCACTAACGACCAGTGGCTAAAGACCAGTGCCCAATCACCAACGAGCAGTGCCCGGCGACAGACAATGGTCAGGTTTTGGGCAGAGTTACGCCGGTCTGACCCTGATACTTGCCGGCACGATCACCATAGGATGTTTCGCACTCTTCATCTGATTCAAAGAACAGAAACTGAGCCACCCCTTCATTGGCATAAATCTTAGCGGGTAACGGCGTGGTATTGGAAAACTCAAGCGTGACATGCCCTTCCCACTCCGGTTCCAGTGGCGTCACGTTCACAATGATGCCACAACGCGCGTAAGTTGATTTGCCGAGGCAGATAGTTAACACATTTCGTGGAATTCGCAAGTACTCAATGGTATGTGCCAACGCAAATGAGTTGGGTGGAATGATGCAAACATCGCCGTGCACATCCACAAAACTGTTCTCATCAAAATTCTTGGGGTCGACCACCGCAGAATTAATATTAGTAAAAATTTTAAAGTGATTGGCGCAACGCACATCATAACCATAGCTGGATGTGCCATAGGAGACTAGTCGTTCGCCATTTTCTCCGGTTCGAACCTGACCGGGCTCAAATGGTTCGATCATATTATGTTGGTCCACCATACGACGGATCCATTTATCTGACTTGATGCTCACCCGCACACTCCGCTTTTATATTTGATAATTTCCAGGTTTGATATTTAATTGGAAACCAGAATTTCAGGCATTTGAAATGTCATGCTGCGTGGCATCATCGCCAACGCGCCTGCTGTCCGCAAGGCCAGGCGACGGTAGCTCTGCGCTTCAGTCGAGTCCGGGTTTTTGATAACGCTCGGATTGCCCTCGTCCAGCGCAGTTCGAATATCCATCGCCAATGGCAATTGTCCCAACAGCGGCAAATCAAAATCTTCGGCCATCTTCTCGCCACCACCGTGTCCGAAAATAGCCTCCTCAAAGCCGCATGACGTACAGATATGGGTACTCATGTTCTCAACTACTCCCAGTACCGGTACATTTACTTTGCGGAACATATGCACCGCTTTGCGTGCGTCCAGCAGGGCAATATCCTGCGGCGTGGTCACGATGATCGCGCCGGCAGTAGGCACTTTTTGTGCCAGCGTCAACTGGATATCGCCGGTGCCGGGCGGCAGATCGATAATCAGGTAGTCCAGCGAACCCCATAAGGTGTCATTCAACAATTGTTGCAAAGCTGAAGTCACCATGGGGCCGCGCCAGATCATCGGTGTGTCATCTTCAACCAAAAAGCCGATCGACATGACTTTTAAGCCATGCGCCTGCTTGGGAACGATTTTCTTGCCATCAACATCCGGCTGACCCTTGATACCCAACATAGTCGGGATGCTGGGGCCGTAGATGTCAGCATCCAACAGACCTACGCGGGCACCTTCTTCTTGCAAAGCAAGCGCCAGATTGACTGCAGTGGTGGACTTGCCCACACCGCCTTTACCAGACCCAACCGCAATGATGTTGGAGATGGTTTCTAAAGGCTTCAGCTCATTTTGCACCTTATGTGGGTGCACTTTGCAGCCAACGTTGACGTTGGCCAATTCGATGTCAGCGTTTTGCTCGAGCCGCTGTTTGATAGCGGCCGCCAATGAAACACCTTTATCGGCCACCATATAGCCGAGGCGGATGTCCGCATTGACAGTGCTTGCATGAATACCAACAGCGCGAACTGCGCCGGCGGCAACCAGATCGCAGCCGGTATTTTCGTCGAAAATACCAGCCAGAAGGGACATCACGGATTCTTTGTTAATGGACATCAGTACTTCTCACCAATCACTACAGATTAAAGCCCACTATTGTAGCCAACTTCCGGGCATCAAGCTTGCTTGATCGTCTTATCCTGATGTTGTGGTGGCTCAACGAGGTGATCTTTATCGCGCATCATCAACCAGCGCACCAAGGCCACTACCGGCAAAGTATTAACTTTCAATCCAATTCCGTATAGCGCCATCAATGCTTCAGCCAATGTCGATACCACCACCAGCGGCAAAACGATGCATAGCGTGCCCAATATGGTGCGGTAGGTGATCAGACACAAAATGATGATTGCAGCGAAAACCAATGCGAGCATGGGTTTCTCAGCGGCAGCGATATCCTCATTGGTAGCGGCCATCACACCCACGTTGCCAGTCGCCAACCGGAACCTGAGCTGGTCGGCGGTCGCCGCTTCATCACCCGCAAGATCTTCCAGGACCGGGGGATCCAGCGTATAAGCCAAATCGCCCATGTTGAGGGATTCACGCAATTCCTTGACACGTTTAACTATGCGGGCAATCGTTTCAGCCCGATGTTCGACGGTAAACACCATGATCGGCATGGCGCTGCAATCACGGTTAAGGAGTCCCGTGTCGGTGTCGATACTGCTGAGCGCCTGGCGTAACAAATAGCGATCACGCGGCAGTATCCGCCATTTGATATTGCCTTCATTCCAGCCGGCGTTCACCACTTTCGCCACCATTGGCAGGGTAATCACCTTTTGAACACCTTCCACATTGGAAATGTCCCAGGCGAAACGATCAATATTTTCCATCACTTCGTAATTCTCAGTACATGCATTGGGCGTTGTTTCAGCCACAATAGTCAGCACGTCAACACCCAGCGCAAATTTGTCCTGAATCACCAGGGCATCCTGATTGTATCTTGCCGCAGGTCGCAGCTCCGGAACACCGACTTCCGAATCACCGATTTTCATACCCTGTGCCAGCCACAGACCAACAGCAAACATCACGACTGAAACAACGATGACCCAGGCCGCCCGGCGTGGTTCGGTAAAGCTGGCCAGAAAATCCCACAAACGCGACTTTTTAGCAGCCTTGTCCATCAGGTTTTGACGATATTTTTGCGGGTTTTTCAGTTGCACTCAGGACAGCAATACCGGCAGCAACAACAGGTTGGTCAAAATGATGACCGCCACGCCGATACTGGCAGTCGGCAGGCACTGCGATATACACTGTTGCAAACAGGATAGGAAGAATGACCAACACCAATGTCTCACATTGATATTCAAGCCCGCCATGACTTAAGTCATAACGACGCCGTCGCCGCTGCAGAAAAACTGTGTGAAGAACTCGCCAGCAAATTCAATATCGATTACGGTTGGGACGAAAATACCATTCATTTCGAACGCCCCGGCGTCAATGGCAGCATTTCGGTACTCGAAAATGAAATCGGCATTCAGGCTAAACTTGGGTTTATGTTGATGATGCTGAAAGACCCGATTGAAAAGGAAATTATCCGCCACTTGCAAACGCATTTCGGCTGCGATCCGGACAACTTTTAAAAATGCTTACCTTACATAAAGCCAAATCACCCAAGTCCGGAAACAAGCAACCCAAAATCGGCCTGGCCATCGCCGGCGGCGGTCCGGTAGGTGCGATATATGAACTGGGCGCTTTGCGAGCCCTCGATGAAAGCATTGATGGACTGAGCTTGCACGACCTGGATGTTTATGTCGGCGTCAGTTCCGGCGCATTGATTGCGGCTTGTCTGGCGAATGGAATTTCGACGGATAAGATCTGCCGAATATTTTTAGGTCAGGCACAAGCAGGCTTAAAGTTTGAACCGGAACGTCTTATGCGCCCTGCCTACAGGGAATACTTCGAAAGATTCAGCAAAATACCGGCGATCCTTTCAGACACGCTGACCAGTTTGATCAGGCACCCCGGGCAAGCCAATTTGACAGAACTGATCAGCAGATTGGGCAAGGCCATTCCCAGTGGCCTGTTTAACAATGAAACGTTGAATAAATTTCTGGAAGATGCTTTTGTCCTGATGGGCCGCGGCAATCACTTTTCTGACCTCAATTGCGAACTCTATATTGTAGCCGTGGATCTCGATAGCGGCACCGCGGTGCGTTTCGGAAGTGAAGGTCATCGAGAGGTATCGATATCTCGTGCTGTTCAAGCCAGCGCAGCTTTGCCTGGTCTGTACCCGCCGGTTGAAATTAACGGCCACTTTTATGTTGATGGTGCATTGCGTAGAACACTCAATGCTTCCGCAGCGCTGGACAAAAATGTCGATATACTTATCGGCGTGAATCCATTGGTGCCATACGACAGCGGTGCCAAAGGACAGAACCCGGGACCTTCAGATCGCAAGCTCAACAGCGGCGGTTTGCCAGTTATTTTGTCGCAAACATTTCGCGCCATGATTCAGTCGCGCATGGAAGCGGGCTTCAAGAAATACTTCAGTAGTCACCCGAATACAGAATTGATATTAATCGAGCCGGACCGCGATGACGAGGATGTGTTTTTCACCAATATATTCAGCTATTCCAGTCGAAAAACGCTGTGTGAGCACGCCTACCAGGCTACCCGAAAGGATCTGTTGGCAAGGCGCGATGTGCTGGCACCCATGTTGGAGCAACGTGGCTTGTCATTGAACATGGATATTCTCAATGCCCAACAACGCACCCTGGAATTAAGCATTGGTAACGATAAAACCAGCCATGCACCGGTTGCACGAGGCTTAACCGGCACGCTTGAAGATCTTGAAAAGGTATTAGGTTCACGCAAAGCCAGCTGATCGCCATGACAACATCTCCAAGGCACAAGCGATCAAAAGTCATATGGGTAGAAGTGGCTTTGGTATTAATTTTATGCCTGTATCTACAAAGCGGCCTTGCTGGCGATCAAACTGCTCATGCCAATCCAATCGTCACAATTGAAGATCAGTCAACCCAACAACAACTCATAACTGTCGACCTGATCGTCAATGGCGACTACCTTGTCACAATGGAGCCTGACAGCCCGGTCATCACAAACGGTGCCGTGGCTATTAAGGACGGCGTAATTATTGCTGTTGGACTTGCCAGCGAAATCTCCGGGCAATATTCATCGAAGCAAGTTCTGGCTGGCGACCAACGGATCGTAATGCCCGGCCTTATCAACGGCCACTCACACGCCGCCATGACTTTGCTGCGTGGCGTTGCTGAAGACCTGACCTTGATGGATTGGCTGAACAACTTTATTTTTCCTGCCGAAGTCGAATTTGTCGATGCAGATTTCGTGCGCATCGGCGCCGAGTTGGCATGTTGGGAAATGATTCGTGGGGGCACCACCACGTTTGTAGACATGTATTACTTCCCTGATGAAACCGCCAAAGTTGTAGAGCGCTGTGGCATGCGAGCCATGATAGCAACGACGGTGATAGACCAACCCAGCCCCGATGCCAAAAATGCGGCTGACGCCATCCAAAATGGTCTGGCATATATTGAACGCTGGAAAGAAAAAAACTCTCGCATCACGCCAATCTTCGGTCCACACGCTAGCTATACATTGAATGCCGAACAGCTTAAAACCGTTCACGATGCAGCCAAAAAAGCTGGCGTAGGCGTGACCATGCATATGTCCGAATCGCCATTTGAACTCGAGTATTCTCAAAATACCTACGGCAAAACCAGCATCGAAATGCTGGATTCCATCGGCTTTCTGGACCCCCCGGTCATCGCAGCGCACGTTGTATGGCCCACAGCAGTCGAAATACCCATTCTGGTGAAACGCAAGGTCGGAGTGATCAACAATCCGACTTCAAATATGAAAATCGCCTCGGGTATCGCACCCATTGTAGACATGCTGGACGCAGGTGTCAGGGTTGGCTTGGGTACCGATGGCGCAGCCAGCAACAATGACCTGGATATGTGGGAAGAAATGCGACTGGCTGCGCTATCGCAAAAGGTCGCCAAAATGGATCCCAAGGTGCTACCGGCGAGAACGGTGCTGAATATGGCCACCCTCGGCGGTGCGCAGGCAATTGGTCTGGACAAATCAATCGGTTCGCTGAGAGTCGGCAAACGCGCCGACCTCATCCAGGTATCGACAGAAGATGTGCATTTCGTACCGATGTATGACGTAATTTCACACCTGATCTATGTGGCAGATGAGCAGGACGTAGCAAGCGTCATTGTAGATGGCAGAATACTAATGCGTGATCACGACATGCTGACGATCGACACCGAACGGGTCAGATCAGAGGCAAACGCGCTGGCTGCACGTATTCAAAAAGCACTTTACGAACGCCAGGCCACCATTCCCGAAAAGCAGTGAATCATCCTTTTGTCATCAAGTTGTCATGCTGAATCGACAAAATGACAGCGCAAGCCATCTTTTTTTCTCAATATGCTTTAAACTCTGACTCGACCTGATAAACTTTAAAGCAACTATTACAGCAGGCATCAATATATGGCTAAGTTTGTACCGGTAGATCTATTTGATCTGGTGATTTTTGGTGGCGCGGGCGATCTCGCGCTACGAAAGCTTTTGCCAGCGCTATATCACCGTGACCGCGACAACCAACTTCCGGAAGGCAGTCGAATTATTTCCATTGGCCGTTCTGACATGGCACATGACGATTTTCTGAAGCTGGTTAACGACTCGCTGCGTAAACATCTGGATGCCTCGGAATATACCAAGGCCCTGTGGACATCATTTTCAGACAGACTGCAGTATGTTAAGGCTGATGCACTTGACTCTGGAAAGTGGCAGGCTCTTAAAGCTGTCTTAAAAGGTCATGAAGATAGAACCAGAGTGTTTTATCTGGCGTTGACACCAAGCCTGTTTGGGCCGGTTGCAAAAGGCTTGAAGAAAACCGGACTGATCAACAAAGATGTACGTATCGTTTTGGAAAAACCAGTGGGTACAGATTTTGAATCTGCTCGTAAAATCAATGATCAGGTCGGCGCCTGTTTTGAAGAAAACAGTATTTTCAGAATTGACCACTATCTCGGCAAAGAAACGGTTCAGAACCTGTTAGCACTGAGATTTGCCAATTCCCTGTTTGAACCCCTGTGGAACCGCAGCAATATTGATCATGTGCAAATCACCGTGGCCGAGGAAATCGGCGTAGGTGGACGCATCGAATTTTACGACCAGGTGGGCACGCTGCGCGACATGGTTCAAAACCACCTTATGCAGCTACTGTGCTTGGTCGCAATGGAACCGCCAACCAGCCAAAGCCACGAAGCGGTTCGCGATGAGAAAATGAAAGTTTTGCGGGCCCTCAAACCCATCTCCGTAGATGAAGTTAAAACTCATACGGTGCGCGGCCAGTATCAGGCAGGTGCTATCAATGGCGAAGCCGTTCCAGGCTATCTGGAGGAATTGGGTAACGATGACAGTCTGACCGAAACCTTTGTCGCGCTGAAATTACAGATCGACAACTGGCGCTGGTCAAATGTGCCGTTTTATCTACGCACCGGCAAACGTCTTAAGATGAAGTACTCGGAGATTGTAATCCAGTTTCAGCGCGTACCGCATTCCATATTTCCCGAATTGAACGAAGCTACCGGCCCCAACCGCCTGAGCATTCGCCTGCAACCTGATGAAGGCGTTAAACTGAGCCTGATGTCCAAGGAACCCGGACCTGGCGGCTTTGATCTGCGCCCGGTTTCGTTGGACCTGAGTTTTGAACAGACCTTTGGCGGCGGCTATCCGGATGCTTATGAGCGCTTGTTAATGGAAGTCATACGCGGCAACCCTGCCCTGTTTATGCGTCGCGACGAAGTCGAATTTGCCTGGCGCTGGATCGATGACATCATCGCTGGCTGGTTGGCAACGAACCAGAAAGTGGAAGGTTATGTGGCCGGCACCTGGGGACCAACAGCGGCATCGTTGCTGGTGGACCGGGACGAGCGCCACTGGTTCCCCAATTAACTAATTATGTCTGATATAGATTTTCAGCAATATCCGAACCGCTCAGCAGCGTCGGTTGCTGCTGCCCAGTTACTGGCATATTGTGTTGAGCGTCAATGGCAGACAGAAAGACGCGCCAGCATTGTGGTCAGTGGCGGCAGCACACCCGGCGAATGTTTTGACGCATTGTCCCGCAAAACACTGCCATGGTCGGATGTTACTGTGGTACCCAGTGATGAGCGTTGGGTGCCGGCCACACACAAAGACAGCAACGAACGTTTAATTCGCGAGCGCTTGTTACAGAACCAGGCCAGTTCGGGTCATGTTTTATCTCTATTCCGTCAGGATTTGGCGACCGCAGATGCCATCACTACAATCGAAGCTGATTTGAATCTCACTGCCCTGCCATTTGCCTGCGTAATGCTCGGCATGGGTGAAGACGGTCATTTCGCCTCTTTGTTTTCCGATTTTGACGGTTTGGATCAAGCACTAAACCCTGAAAATTCAGCTTTGAGCGTGCCCGTAAAAACAGCGTCAAGCCCTTATCAACGAATGAGCCTGACCCTTAGTGCACTGCGCCAGACACAGCAAACAGCGCTACTCATTTTTGGCCAACCGAAACGCCTCGTTTTTGAAGCCGCGCTAAATGGTGACAACACCTACCCCGTACAAAAATTACTGGCCAATTTGAGCAGTCCCCTGACTGTTTTCTGGGCCGCCTGAACATTCGCCACTGACTAGCCTGCAGCTATAGAACCCGTCAGGAAGCAAGATCAGGATAAGGAGTATCAATATGAATCCAACATTGATGAAAATCACAAACCGCATACAAGCCCGTAGCGCAGCTTCCAGGCTCCGGTATTTAAAAAGAATTGATGAGGCAGTCAGTGGCGGGCCATCACGCAAAATTTTGTCCTGCGGCAATTTGGCGCATGGCATCGCTGCATGTGGCACGGACGACAAAAGTGCATTGAGTAAACAAAGCACTGCCAATATCGGTATCGTATCGGCCTATAACGATATGCTCAGTGCCCACCAGCCATTTGAAACCTACCCGGAAATTATCCGTCAGGCGGCAATGGCCAATGGTGCGGTGGCGCAATTCGCCGGCGGTGTGCCAGCCATGTGTGATGGCGTAACTCAAGGTCAGGCAGGCATGGAGCTTTCGCTGTTCAGCCGGGACTCAATCGCTCAAGGCACCGCCATTGCGCTATCCCATAATATGTTCGACGCTGCCATTTGTCTTGGCGTCTGTGACAAGATCATTCCAGGGCTGCTGATCGGTACACTCAGTTTCGGGCACCTGCCGACCATCTTCACGCCAGCCGGCCCGATGGAATCAGGCCTGCCCAACAAGGAAAAGGCCAGAATTCGACAGGAATTCGCCAAAGGCTTGATCGGTAGGGAGGAATTGCTGGAAGCAGAAAGCGCGTCCTACCACTCAGCCGGCACCTGTACGTTTTACGGAACCGCCAACAGCAACCAGATGTTGATGGAGTTCATGGGTCTGCAATTACCCGGTGGCTCTTTCATCAATCCCGGAAGTCCGATGCGCGATGCCCTGACCAGGGATGCCGTGCGGCAGGTCTTATCGCTTCTGCATTCCGGGCAAAACTACACACCGATCGGCCAGATCGTCGACGAAAAGGCGATTGTCAATGCCATAGTCGGCTTGCTCGCAACTGGCGGTTCCACCAACCACAGCATCCATCTGGTCGCTATAGCGGCGGCCGCAGGCATAAAAATTAACTGGGACGACTTTTCAGAATTATCTGATGTCGTGCCATTGATGGCGCGGGTTTACCCCAATGGCCAGGCGGACGTAAATCACTTTCACGCAGCCGGCGGTCTTGGTTTTTGTATCGGCTCATTGCTCGAAGCTGGCCTGTTGCACAACGATGTCAAGACCATCATGGGTGAAGGTCTTGAGCATTTTTGCAGGGAGCCCCGATTAGAAGCTGACAAAATCGAATTTAAAGCTGCCCAATCAAGTTCGCTGGATGCAGAAATCCTGCGGCCTGCCAGTTCGCCTTTCAGCGCTCACGGTGGATTGCAACTGGTGGAAGGCAACCTCGGCCGCGCCATCATCAAGACATCGGCAGTTGATGAAAAG
>Ga0209390_10008644_pt1 | contig 12497 bp, 15 predicted proteins | sample BON01_FD_187212 | JGI IMG/M metagenome (GOLD analysis project Ga0209390, IMG submission 187212) | Freshwater microbial communities from Lake Bonney liftoff mats and glacier meltwater in Antarctica - BON-01 (SPAdes) (version 2) | ecosystem: Environmental > Aquatic > Freshwater > Ice > Glacier... | reverse complement strand
AGGCTGGGATCAATCACGAAGTCAACCTCACCCGAGAGCAATGCGGCGGTGCGCGTGGCGTTGGACTTGATGGGTGTGTAGACGATCTCGGTCACGTTCAGCGGGTACTTGCCCTTGCCCCACCAGGTCGGGTTGGCAACCAGCACCAGGCGTTGATCGGGCGCCCAGGATTTGAGGGTGAAGGGACCTGTTCCCATCGCGTTGCGGTTGGAGAAAGGCTCGTCCTTGGTCTTGATGTCTTTGGGCTCCACCGAATTGTGCTTTTCGGCCCAGGCCTTGCTCATGATGCGCAGCTCGGTGAGCTGGTTCACCAGCACCGGGTTGGGCACATCCGAATAGATGTCAATGGTGTGGGCATCCACTTTTTCCACCCGGTCGATGCCTTGTGCATAAACGGAGAAGTTGGAGGTCTTTGCTGTGGCGCGCTCCAGCGAGAACTTGGCGTCGTCTGCGGTGAACAAGCTGCCATCGCTGAAGGTCACACCCTTGCGCAAGCTCAGGCGCAGCTGCGTCGGGCTGATGCGCTTCCAATCGGTGGCCAGCGATGGCTCTGGCTTGAATGTCTCGCTGTTGTACTCGACCAGCGTGTCGTACACCGCTGCATGCAGCGTGTTGTTGACGCCTACGTTTTGGGCGTGTATGTCCCAGGTCGAAAGATCCGCCGAGCGTGCCCAGCGAAAGGTGTTGGCGTGAGCCGCTGTGACGCTGACGATGAACGCGGCAGCGAGCAAAAGGGGAGAGAGTCGGATGGGAAATCGCATGGTGGCTTCCAAATGGTTGGTGATATGGACAGATAAGTGTCCTGGATTAAGCAACCCCGTGCATCTGCCCAAGGGTTACCACGCTGGCCTCCCCCCGCGTTTTGCACATCCGACACCGTTTCTGCATCTGTTCTGCGGCACGCCCACACCACCGTTCGCCGCAGTGGGTGCATTGGTGAGGTGTCAGGTGCTCACCACACAAATACAGACAATTCACGAGCTGTTTTAGAGCACACGACAACAGCGTTCCTGACCCCTGCGATTTTCCAGAATGTCGCGGGGAGGCAACCCGCTGGGACCTAATCTAGGATGACGCCGATTGCGCGCTCAGCGCGCGCACCACAGCATCCACGGCACGCTGGGCGGCATCAACCGCCCCTGCGATGTAGCCAGGAAACTCAGGCGACCACTCACTCGCGGTTCCAAAAATGCGGTTTTCCCAGGGGCCGCGAACCACGCTCGCCGCCGGTGCGGTGGCGTGGCCCGAGGCGACTTGGTCGCGAGCGGTTGCTGTGAAGGGCTCTTGTGCCCAGTCGAGCAGCGTCTCGGCAACCGGCCGGGCGGCGCGTTCGCCAAACAGGCGAACCAGCTGCGCTCGGCAGCCCGACAGCATGTCGCTGTGATCAATACCGGCCCTGGCCTGAGCCGGCACACCAATGAAGCCAAAGAGCGCCGCATGACCGCTTGGGCTGGACGCGTCTTGTACCTCCACCATCGGCCCGACCGCACTTTGAGCGGCCCCCGCCAGTCCATCTGCGCGCCAGAACGGTTCGTCGAAAACAGCCAGGTATTTGGCGTGGGAGGCCATCCAGGTCGGTGTGTTGAGCCAGGCACCAGACACGTCGGGCGGGAGCGCTGGAAAAAACCGAATCGACTCGGCAGCGAGTCGCGGCGGCAGTGCGAGCAGCAAGCGCGTGGCGTGCCAGGTGGTGGACACGCTGTTGAACCGGGTTTGCACCGCCACGCTGTTCTCACACAGCGTGACAGCGGTCACCTGGTGCGACAGGTGCAGGCAGCTGCTGTCAAGCCGCTGCTGCACCGCTTGCACCAGCGACGCCATACCACCAGCCAGCCGCATCGAAGGGGCTGAGGTCGGCGAGCCCCTGACCCGCTGCAGCGGCGCCCCCTGCGAACGCTCAAGGACCCAGTCCCCTGCGTCTGGCTGGGCAAAGGGTTTCAGCCCAAGGCCTGACACCAGGGCGCCCAGCTGTCGCTGCCGGTCGGGCCAGAACCAGGTGGCGCCCAGGTCAAATCGGTCGGTCGGCCCACGGGAGATGCCGGTACCTTCGCCAGCGCTGGCCATCTCCTGGGGCGAGAGAGAAAGAAGGCGCCCGCCGGTGTCGGGCCGCGCTTCGAACAGGCTGTAACGCAACCCCTGCTGCGTCAGAAGATGGGCTGCATACAGCCCGCTCAGCCCGCCCCCAATGATGGCGACATCAGCCATCGGCTGGGGACAACGGGTCGGTGGGAGAGACACAGGGAAAGCACTTTTGGGGTGGGGGTTTGGTGTCCATTGTCGGCGGCTGGACACCCAACTTCCGCGCAACACATGGGCCAATGCAAACCCCTCTTGCACCTTGCAAAACAGGCGCGGTTTTACGCCTGTTTTATGACCGGCACCGCGTTAGATCAGACGCACTACATTACCCGCATTCGCACCATAAACCGCCTGGAGCGCGATCGCGCCATCAAGCGTGACGAACCGGCCGCCGTTGTAAACCACCAGCGCGAGCAGGTAGGCGTCGGTCAACTGGCGGTGGCCCAACAGATGCAGAGGGTGGAGGATAGCCCCGTCCGTCAAGCTCACCGCGTCGGGCCAGAAGTGGTGGTGGGCGCTGGCACAGAGGGTCTTGACCTGTGCCAACACCTGCGACACCGGTCGCGCGCCCGGGTAGGCAGGCGTGCTCATGCTGCGGATGGCACCGTTTTGCGTGAGCGGGCAACTGGCCCAGCCAGCACCAGCGTTGTCCACAAACCATTGCGCGGCAATCGGGTGGTGTTCATGGCGCCCGTCGCACAGGGCGATCAGCACATTCACATCGAGCAGACTGATGCGCACGGCAGGCCCAGGAACCAGGTAGCGACCGGATCTCTCGCTCACCGCTGGTGCTGCGGGCGGTGCTGAGGTTCGTCGTGCTCTCACAACCCTTCGGCTTCGCGCAACGCATCCAGCTGAGCTTGCGTGACCACGGCCACCCCGGGCGCACGGTAGGGCGTTAGGCCCAGCTTGGCCAGCTGATCGTCCAGCACAGTGGGCACACGGTTTGCCGTTGCGTCGGGCGCAGCCGAATGCAGGGCTTGTCGGGCCAGATCAGAGATCACCTCGCCAAGGCTGCGACCCTCGCGCCGTGCCAGGTTTTTGGCGGCGAAGAGCACGTCGTCTTCAATGCTGAGGGTGGTGCGCATGGTGGGTGACAGGTGGGGTTGATGCGTGATGCTTGGTGCTTGATGCGACGGCTCACAGGCTCAAGCTGTCAACCACCCAGCCGGATCGGCTCTTGCGTCTCACAGCGCCCGCTGCCACCAGTCCAGCGCCACCACCAACCACAGCGCCGCCGCAGAAAACACCAGGCCGCGCGCCAGGCTGCCTGCACCATCGGCAGTGACGCCGACCACGGTGGGGCCAACGATCTGACCGGCGGCGAAGGCCACGGTGAAGACACCAATACCGGCCATCCACTGGCCGGGCGGCAGCTTGTGCCGCACCAGCGCGGTGCTGGAGACCGCCACCGATAGAGACATGCCACCAGATGTCAAACCCGAGACAGCCACCCGCGGCCAGGCAGCTGTAACGGCTGGCAACAGCGTGGCCGCGCCCAGCCGCGGGCCTCTTCGGCGGCCCAGCCCAGCAGCAGCGGTACCCCCAAGGCAGATAACACGATGCCCAAACCGGTGTCGCTGTGGTGCGGGCAGAGCAAAAAGCCCACTGCGATGCGGCTGTAGCGGCGCCACCAATCCACCACCAAACCACTGGGCCGCCGGGCTGAATACCAGGGCGCTGGGCACGCCGGCTAGCAGCCGCTGCGCCAGCAAGGGCGCAGACGCCGTGAAAAAGACACTGGCGGCCATGAGCATTGGCGCGCGCACCAATCGCCCAAGTGCAGCACACAGGGCGGCGCACAGCGCAGAACCAGTCACGACATGGCCAGCGCACCGCTCAAATAGCCGACCAGGTTGGCGCTGTTCATCGCCCCGGCCAGGATGAAGCTCCAGCCCAGGTCGTCGCGCGCAAGCGGCAGCAAGAAGCCGCAAGAAAAGCGGGTGATGCCCCGCGAGACAGCGACGCCAAGCGACAGCGCGAGCGCCGACAACAGGAACCGGACCGCCCGCGGTAGCAGATGGATCGGGTGGCTGGGCGGATCGGCGAGCGCCATCTGCGCCCGGTTGTCCGCTTGCTGCTTGGATGCTTTTGGCTAGCGCTCGCTCATCGCACTCAAAAAATCGGCTGGTGCCAACCCATTGGCAAACGCCTGCCTCATTTCGTTCGGTTCGATCAAGCTGTAGCCCAGCGCTTGGCGCCTGGTCTGGCGGGGGTCACCGGCAGCCCATGGGTCTCACGCCCGCAAGCGGGTGCCAAACAGCGTGCTGCAATAGATGTCAACCCACCCAGCTTGAGCAACCCGGAGCGCCGGCAGCATTGCCCAGCCAAGCAGCCAGCGGCTCCTCACTCAGCCCAGGTGTTGCGCCAGAAACGCCAGGGTGCGCTGGCGTGCCAGCGTTGCGGCGGCTTCGTCGTAGGAGCCCCGCTGTTCGCAATTGAACCCGTGGTCGGCGGCGTAAGCGTGAACCTCGACGCCTGGCTGGGCCTCGCGGAACGCCGCCACGCTGTCCAGCGATATCCAGTGGTCTTTTTCGCCGAAGTGCGCAAGCACCGGAACCTGGGGTTTGCGGGTCAGCTCGTCACCGGCGGTCATGCCGCCACCGTAATAAGGCACAGCCACCGACAGTCCGCTCAGCGTGCAGGCGGCGCGCCAGGTGAGCAGACCACCCCAGCAATAACCGACGATACCCACCAAGCCCCCGTTCGCCGCCTCGTCGATCGCCGCCTGGATGTCTTGCATCACGCCGGGCGCGGGCAAGGCGTCCACCGCTGTTTTGTAACCAATGCCTTCGCCCATGTCGGCTTCGGTGTAGCCCAGCTCCACGCCCGGCTTGACGCGGTGAAAAGTGGCGGGCACCACAACCCGGTAGCCCTCGGCGGCATAAACGTCGGCCACCGCGCGGATGTGGCTGTTGACGCCAAAAATTTCTTGCAGCAGCACCAGTCCACCCTTGGGGTTTTGCGCTGGCTCGGCCACATAAGCGGGGCATACGACGCCATCGGCGGCGGTGAGTTCAAGGATGTGGCTCATGGGGTCTCCGGAAAAAAGGGGAAGAATCGGGCTATGCCGTCAAGCGGCGTTCGACGAAGTCGAGTCGGTCCTGGCCCCAGAACAGCTCTCCGTTGACCAGGTAGCTCGGCGCGCCAAAAACGCCCTCCTTGATCGCAGCCTGGGTGTTTTGAGCGTAGCGGCTTTGCGCCTGCGCGCTTTGCGACTGCGCGAGCAGGCCCGCGTCCAGCTCGCATTCACCGAGCAGCGCCGCCAGTGTGGCGACATCGGCGATGTCGCGCTCCTGCGCCCAGACCGCTGCTCCGATGGCGCCCGTGAGCCGCATTGCAGCCGCCACCCCCAGCACCTGCTCAGCCACCACGATCAGCTGCGACGCCGCCTGGGCGTCCACCGGAAAAAAGCGCGGCTGCGACACCAACGGCAGCATCAGCACCTTGCCAAAGCGCTCCAACTCCAGCAAACGGTAGGCCCTGCGTTGGGGTGCGCGCTGAGGCAGCGCAAGCCCACCAGAGACCGGAAACACCTGCCCCAGGTCGATCGGCAGCAGCCGAACGCTGGCACCGGTCTTGGCAAGAATTGCCTCGAAGCGTGCGTGTCCGAGGTAGGTCCAGGGGCTGTGCGGGGCAAAGTAGTAGTCGACTGCGTGACGCATGGAGGTGCTCGCGGATTGGTTTAATGAAGACGCATTGTTCAGGCCAAAACAGCCCGGGGTTGCCACCCCTGCGGCCTATTTTTACAGGAGACATGTGATGAGCGAGCCAAATGCCAAGCTTCAAACCAACCAAGGCGGTGTGCTGCTGGTCACTGGTGCCAGCCGTGGCATTGGGGCAGCCACCGCCCTCCTTGCTGCGCGCTCGGGCTGGGCGGTTGCGGTCAACTACACCGCAAACTCGCTGGCGGCCGATGAGGTGGTGCGCGCGATCCGCGCCGCTGGTGGCGCCGCGATAGCGTTGCAGGCCGATGTGGCTGTTGAGGCGCAGGTGATGGCGATGTTCCGCAGCATCGACGCCGAACTTGGCCCCTTGACCGGGCTGGTGAACAACGCTGGCGTGGTGGACGTGAGCGCGCGCTTGGACGAAATGGGTGTGGCGCGCTGGCGTCGCATGTTCGATATCAATGTGATCGGCTCGATGCTTTGCGCGCGCGAAGCGGTGCGGCGCATGAGCACGCGCCATGGCGGCATCGGTGGCGCGATCGTGAACGTATCCAGTGCAGCGTCGCGTTTGGGTTCGCCCTCGCAATACCTGGACTACGCCGCAGCCAAAGGCGCGATCGACGCGTTCACCCTTGGACTGGCCAAGGAAGTGGCGGCTGAGGGCATCCGCGTCAACGCGGTGCGCCCCGGCCTGATCGACACCGAAATCCACGCCTCAGGCGGTCTGCCCGACCGCGTGCAAGACCTGCAACACCTTGTGCCCATGCAGCGTGGTGGCAGCGCTGACGAGGTTGCACACGCCATCGTCTGGCTGTTGTCGAGTGGCGCAAGTTACACCACCATGAGTCTTTTGGACGTTTCTGGAGCACGCTGAACATGACCACCGCCACCACCCCCGAACAAAGTCCACACATCAAAATTTGGTGGGAAGACTTGGATGTTGGTCAGGTGATCGACTTGGGCAGCCTGTCGCCCACTGCTGAGGAAATTGTGACGTTTGCAACCCAGTTCGACCCACAGCCGTTCCACCTGAGCGAGGAAGGCGGCAAGGCATCGGTGTTCGGTGGGCTGTGCGCCAGCGGCTGGCACACCTGCAGTCTGGCGATGCGGCTGATGGTGACCAACTTTTTGCACCAGACGTCCAGCCTGGGTTCGCCGGGTCTGGAGAACATTCGCTGGCTCAAACCGGTGTTTCCAAACGACACGCTGAGCCTGCGGCAAACCGTGCTGGAAAAGCGCCCCATGAGCAAACGCCCAGATGTGGGCCTGCTGCGCACCCAGTGGGAAATGTCCAACCAGCACGGCGAACACGTCTTGCGCATGGAGGGATACGGCATGTTTCGCCGGCGCTCGCCACAAACGCATTGAACACCGGGCGGGTGGCCGTGTTGCAATACGTTTTCCCTCCACCCAGTACACCGCCACACGATGGACCTCAAACCCCTCGTCACCCTGCTGGCCATCGTCAACCCACTGGCGATCGTGCCCTTCTTCATTCACTACACGCAGGGCTTCTCTCGCAAGCAGCGCCAACGCACGGTGTGGGTGGCGGCCTTCAGCTCCTTTGCGGTGATCGCCACCTGCGCACTCATCGGCCTGCAGATTCTCGGATTTTTTGGTATTTCGCTGGCCAGCTTTCAGGTGGGCGGCGGCTTGCTGTTGCTCACCGCCGCCCTCTCCATGCTCAATGCACAGCCCGCCGAAGCCAAGGTGACTCAAGGTGAAGTGGATGACGCGTCAGCCCGCGCCTCGATCGCGGTGGTGCCACTCACCATTCCGCTGCTGACCGGGCCAGCCACCATGTCCACCGTGGTGATTTACGCCGACCAGGCCGCCACGCTGCTGCAACACGCGGCACTGGTGGGCTACGGCGTGGTGATCGCGGTCGCGACAGCGGTATGTTTCACCCTGGCCGAGCCGATCGCGCGATTTTTGGGCCAGACCGGCATCAACGTGATGACCCGCCTCATGGGGCTGATACTGGCCGCGCTCGCGGTCGAGGTGATGGCCAACGGCTTGACTCAGCTGTTTCCCGCGCTGGCCGGCTGAATTGACCCGGGTACAGCCCCAGCGTCTGTGCCTGCAAGCGGCTGAGCCTCAGCAACGCATCTGTGAACCGGGTCGCCACGCCGCTCAACTGACCGAGCAGGCGCACCGAAAACACCAACGCATCCAGCTCGACAGGTTTGCGCGCGGTCACGTCTTGCAGTGTCGAGGTCTTGAAGGCGCCGAGCTTGCGGCTGACGGCGTGGCGGTCTTCAGGCTGCTGGTCCATGGGGATGCCCAAGCGCTCACCAATGGCCTTGGCCTCCAGCATCACAGCCGACACAAATCCGCGCACCAGCTGGTCGCCCAAAATCCGGTCGGTGGTGGCGTCAGTGGTGGCACCAGTGAACGCGCCAATGGGGTTGACCGTCATGTTGCCCCAGAGCTCGTACCAAATGTCTTTCTGAATCTGCGGTGACACGCTGGCGTTGAAGCCAGCCTGTTGCAGCAGCGTGGCCAGCGCGCTCACCCGCTCGCTGGCGCCACCGGCGGGCTCGCCCTGGATCAGGCCGTTGCCAAAATGGTGTTGCACCACGCCGGGCGCGTCCGCCGAGCAGCTGGCGTGCACCACACCGCCAATCCCCTGACGCACCGGGATGTCGCGCGCGATCTGGTCGCCAGGGTCGATGGTCGCCAAACGGGTGCCAGCGAATGCGCCACCAAAGCCGTCGAGGAAACACCAGGGCACGCTGTTCATCGCGGTCAGCACCACCGTGTTGGCATCCAGCAGCCGGGCGATCCGGCGCGCCAGGCCAGCCAGCGACAGCGCTTTCACCGCCACGATCACCAGGTCTTGCACGCCCAGCTCAGCGCTGTTGTTTGAGGCCGTCACCGGCACTTGCAGCGAGGTCTCGCCTGAGTGCAATTGCATCCCGTTGCGCTGCAACGCGTCCAGCGTCTGCAGCGCGCGCCAGCGCGCTCACCTCGCAACCCGCGCGCGCCAGGTGCACGCCAAGCCAGCCGCCGACGGCACCAGCGCCAACAGTGGCCACACGGGGAAAAAAGGGGGGATAGGGTGGGGTTTATGAATTGAGCAGCCGGTTAAGCGCCAGCCAGAGAGCGGCTGTGCATCTCGCCAAAAGAAAAGACGTGCTGCTGGCACCACACAGCGACCAAGAGAGCACAGACCGGCAGGACGCCAAGCGATCAGCGAGCATCCCCATGTCCATACCCACAAGTTCGCCGAGGCTGAGCGCTGAAGTGCCATCGACATGTTGTCCAGCCATGCCTTCAAGCACCCAAGGCGGTTCGAGCTTGAGCCATGCTGGTGCACAATGCACCGGATTGGTGCAAGCCCCAATCGCTTTTTCCGACAACCCTCAGCGTCTTCGAGCAAGCGAATGTGTTGTCAGCAAATGACAAACGACAGCGATATGACCAAAAGCTTTCCCCTTGGCATGGAAATTTTTGAAAGCAATGGTGTTATACCTGTCGGTATGCCTTGCAAAAAAATCGAGCCTTTTAAGAATTAACCTGAAGATCAAAGGCCTGAGAGGCAGCGCCGCTGGCACGGTGTTTGCATAATTGCATGGGTGACTCAACAAATGGCTGTTGTGAATACGCTCGCGCTTTTCAGCGCTTTGCTCACCCCAGATCGTGACCGTCAAACACCCCCACGCAAGCTCACAACAAACGCACAGCGCTCTGCCCGACTTGGGCGCTTGGGCGGGCTGCGCAGCTAAAGACATTCCCATGCAACGCTTGAATCGTGTTTCACGAAAGACATTCTTATGACCTGGTCGATCCTGGCCCGTGACGAAAGCGGTCACTTTGGCGTGGCCATTGCCAGCCGATTTTTTGCTGTCGGCTCGCTGTGTGTGCACAGCCAACGCGGTGTAGGCGCGCTGTCCACACAGGCGCTGATGAACCCACTTTATGGCCCCGCCGGCATCGAATCCATGGCCCGCGGCTACAGCGCTGCAGCGGCCATCGCTATGCTGGTGGCCGCTGACGAGGGGCGTGACCAACGGCAGGTGCACCTGCTGCCAGCCAACGGGCTTGGCGCTGCGCACACCGGTTCGGCCTGTGTTGACTGGTGCGGACACCTGGTGCTCGACGGCCTGAGTGTGGCGGGCAACATGCTTGCAGGACCGCGTGTGGTGCAAGCCAGCGCTGAGGCCTATCTGGCCACAGCTGGCCAGCCCATGGCCAGGCGCCTGCTGGCGGCGCTGGACGCCGGTGAGGCCGAAGGCGGCGACAAGCGGGGCAAACAATCGGCCGCCTTGCGAATCCACCGCGACGAAGACTACCTCTCGTTGGACCTGCGCGTGGACGACCACCCCGAGCCCTTCATCGAGTTGCGCCGCTTATACGAGAAAAGCCAAGAGCGCTTTTTCCCGTTTGCTGAGTGCTTGCCTGGGCGGGGACGCACATCGGGCACGATCGAGCGTTCGTTGATCGAGGCGCACATCGAACAGTTTCAAGCCCAGCGGCGGGCGTCAGGCCAGGCAGCGGCATGAGCGCTTTGCTGGAAGTCAGCGGTCTGCGGACCATATTCACTGGCGACGACGGCGATGTGGCTGTGTTGGAAGACGTGGGCTTCAGCGTCAGCGCCGGGCAGACGCTGGCCATCGTTGGCGAGTCGGGCTGCGGGAAAAGCGTGAGCTCGTTGTCGGTCATGGGGCTGTTGCCCAAACCGCACGGCCGCATCGCCGCTGGCTCCATCCGATTCGAAGGCCGTGAGCTGGTGGGCATGCCTGAGCGTGAGATGCAAGACCTGCGCGGCAATGGCATGGCCATGATCTTCCAAGAACCCATGACCTCGCTCAACCCAGCCTTCACGGTGGGCGACCAGATCATGGAAGGGCTGATCCGCCACCGTGGCTTGTCGAACGCCCAGGCCCGCGAGCGGGCGATCGACATGCTGCGCAAGGTTCGCATTCCTGCGCCTGAGCAGCGGCTTGACGAGTACCCACACAAACTCAGCGGTGGCATGCGCCAGCGGGTAATGATCGCCATGGCGCTGGCCTGCGACCCGCGCCTGCTGATTGCCGACGAGCCCACCACAGCGCTGGACGTGACCATCCAGGCCCAGATCCTCGATCTCATGCGCACGTTGCAGCAAGAGACCGGCACCGCCATCGTACTCATCACGCACGACCTGGGCGTTGTGGCCGAAGTGGCCAACGAGGTGGTGGTGATGTACGCCGGACGCATTGTCGAGCGGGCCCCCGTGGCGGCCTTGTTCGAGCAACCGCAGCACCCTTACACCGTGGGCCTGCTGGGCGCGGTTCCCCGGCTTGATGTAGAGCGCGAGCGCCTGGCTTCCATCGAAGGCCAGGTTCCACCGCCCAACCAGCGCCCCACTGGCTGCGCCTTCGCCGATCGCTGCCCGTTTGCCGATCGGGCCTGCCGCGCCAGCCAACCGCCCTTGCGCGACCTGGGCAACGGCCATGCGTCGGCCTGCTTTAAAGCGCCACTTGACCCTAACCAGCTGCTGGCAGATGTCCCAAGCATGACTGCTGGGGTATCCGCATGAGCGACACACCCGTTGTGCTGATGCGGGCCACGGGCCTTGTCAAACACTTTCCCATCCGCCGGGGTCTGCTGAACCGCGTGAGCGGCCATGTGCGCGCGGTCGATGGCGTGGACATCACCCTGCATGTGGGCGAGACCTTGGGCGTGGTGGGTGAGTCGGGTTGTGGCAAGTCCACCTTGGGTCGGCTGTTGCTGCGCCTGATTGAACCCACCACCGGCGCCTTGCAAATGGAAAGCGCCGACCTGATGGCGTTGGACAGCAGCGCCATGCGGGCCAAGCGGCGTGACCTGCAGCTGATTTTTCAAGACCCCTACGCGTCGTTGAACCCGCGCATGACGATCGCCCAGACCTTGGCCGAGCCGCTCAAGGTTCATGGACTGCACCAAGGCCGAGAGACCGAACGGGTGGCCGAACTGCTGAACCTGGTGGGTTTGCGTCCCCAATTTGCGCAGCGCTACCCGCACGAGTTCTCAGGTGGCCAGCGCCAGCGCATCGGCATCGCCCGCGCGCTAGCGGTGGAGCCCAAGCTCATCGTCTGCGACGAGGCGGTCTCGGCACTGGATGTCTCGGTGCAAGCCCAGGTGATCAACCTGCTGCAGGACCTGCAGCGCCAGCTGGGTCTGTCTTACCTGTTCATTGCGCACGACCTCGCGGTGGTCAAACACATCGCCACCCGGGTGGCGGTGATGTACCTGGGCCGGGTGGTGGAAATTGGTGACAAGCACCAGGTTTTTGCCGCGCCGCGCCACCCCTACACCGAGGCCTTGCTGCAGGCCATTCCGCTCCCGTCGCCAGGGCCCAGGACCGAGCGCAAGCTGTTGGGCGGCGATGTGCCCAGCCCGGTCCACCCACCCAGTGGCTGCCATTTGCACCCGCGCTGCGCCTACGCCCAAGCGATCTGCGCCCAGCAGACTCCAGCGCTCATCGGCGATAAGCACCACGCGGTGGCCTGTCACTTCCCGCTGAGCGCGCAACCCGCGACAACCGCTGCGCCGTCTGCGCCCAGTGCATCTCGGCAGCGCATCGAGCGACTGCAAGCCGCGTTTTCCACCCCGCCAGCCCGCTTGGGCTGATCTGTTCCTTGACCTTGTTCAACCCTTAACCCAAGTTTGTCACTTGGCACTACGTTACCCAACGAAATCAACAACTTAGGCGACTATTCTGGCGTGTATGGCACTACGGTTGCGTAGCTCTGCACGCACCTGGACTGAGCGCCAAGGCGGCTT
>Ga0209390_10008643_pt1 | contig 12498 bp, 16 predicted proteins | sample BON01_FD_187212 | JGI IMG/M metagenome (GOLD analysis project Ga0209390, IMG submission 187212) | Freshwater microbial communities from Lake Bonney liftoff mats and glacier meltwater in Antarctica - BON-01 (SPAdes) (version 2) | ecosystem: Environmental > Aquatic > Freshwater > Ice > Glacier... | reverse complement strand
AAGCTGCCTAAGACTAAACTATAGAGTGAGCTCAGGCTCTTTAGGAGTTTGAGCTTACTCTTTATCTAAAAGTCCAATAATTCAGGAAGTGAGGTATCGAGATGACTAAAACTGTGGAAAAGTCGCGAATATCCCGTGCTTTTACGGATTCGCATACAGAAAGATTGTGTGAGATTAACGAAATGAAGCAGTCGCTTGTGCGTCAAATTAAAGAAGGGCGGTCATCGGCGCAACTAATGTCGTCTGAATTGCGTAAATCGATCCAGCACGACCTGAAGAACATTTTTCGGCATGTTGCTGAAAACCGTAGCGCAGCTTCAAATTTGATCCTCCGCTACAGAGCATTGCGCCAGAAAAGCGCTAAAACACTAAAGGCAACGCTAGAAATAGACCGTATTGGCCTGGCCGTCATGATTGAAAAAACGATGCTTGGATTAAAACAAGACCGCATTTTGGCGCGGGCGTCCAGCTCAAGTTGTAGATCCGGCCAAAGGGCAAAGTTAAGGAATAGCGTAAAAGCTTCCTCCCAAGCCGTCACTGGTTCATCTGAAATTACTGCCGAGGTTGAAAAAACCTCAGTTGAAGTAGCGCCTTCAGCTCCGGTTAAGCCAAGCAGCCCAGCCCAAGTGGCGCCTTCAGCCCAGGTTAAGCCAAGCAGCCCAACCCAAGTAGCGCCCTCAGCTCAGGTTAAGCCAAGCAGCCCAACCCAAGTAGCGCCCTCAGCTCCGGTTAAGCCAAGCAGCCCAGCCCAAGTAGCGCCTTCAGCCCAAGTTAAGCCAAGCAGCCCAGCCCAAGTAGCGCCTTCAGCCCAAGTTAAGCCAAGCAGCCCAGCCCAAGTAGGGCCCTCAGCCCAGGTTAAGCCAAGCGGTCCGAATAAATAAGCCTTGATTTTTTGCCGTCTCGTAGCGACAGAGGAGTAAACTAAATTACTTACTTATTAGTAACTTAGCTTACTCCGTTTTTTTTCTTAGTATTGTCCCGCGTATTTTCGGCACTGATTGGTTTGTAAAAAAATTTATCTAGATAAAAAATCTGCTAGAAGAAATGGAAGTAGTATATGGTAAATTTCTCAAGGTGGGATGGTTTGGATGTTCAGCGATCATCTATTATTGGTGATCGCATTGTAAGATCGGCGGGGCGCAACAGCGGAAGCATAGAGATCACCCTGCCAGTCAAGTTACTAGTGCTTCAGGGTGTAATGTGTCGAGTTGAGTTAAGAGACGGTATTGCTGCCGAAGTGGTTCTTCATCCAGACTTTTCCCCCCTTCTTCCCCTCTTCGATAAAGTCTGGAGTTTGCTGGGACTAACCTTCAAGACAAGAGAAGATATAGGAGAGTTCTGGGAAGGCGACTACATCCTAGGCCTCTTTCCTGAAATGTCGCAAAGTGGACGTCCCATCCTCGCATATGCAGATGCATTGGCGATTCAGGAATCTTCTCACGGCATTGGTGAAGTGTGTTCTTCAGGGACCGAGAAAATTCTAGAGCCATTAGCTAGAATCATTGAGAGTCTGGCAACGGTGGCAGCTATCCGCCTAGGCCTATCGGTTCAAACGGCTGCAATGTTTGGAACCCAACTAGCCTATGCCGCGAGTGGTGTGGCAACGGGAACTATAGATGCGTTCGCGCGAGGCTCACTTCTGGACGCCACTGCAAAGATTGGATGGTGTCGAGACCACCCATGGGCTGATGAAACTTGGATTGCTGCTGAGCCAATGATCGAAAGCATTCTTGATCAATGCTTAGATTGGGATAAGGAGCCGGGACTGTTAGCCCGGAATCGGCAACTTTGGTATCAGGCCCACCGCTTAGAAACACGCGCTCGCACAGAGCGTTCTTAATAGAAAACGCAAGGCCATGCTTTGTTGAGGAGATGCAAATGAACAGTACTTCGAGAGCCGCCAATATTGGTGGGTACGATACTTTAACTACAATGATGCCGGAAGCTCGAAAAGATTTTGTGCAGACAGATAGCGTGAAATCGCTTTCAATGCGCGCATTGGCTTACATCAATTCTGGATACTCAGTCCACTTCCGCGGACCTGCTGGCACTGGAAAGACCACTATGGCAATGCATACGGCAGCACTTCTTGGGCGCCCGGTAGTAATGATCACCGGTGATGAAGAGATGGTAACTTCGCACCTTGTTGGTGCTGAAAGCGGCTACAATTATAGAAAAGTTACCGATAATTATATTCATACGGTCAGTAAGGTTGAAGAAAGTTCAGGCAGGTCATGGAATGATCACAGGCTTACGACAGCCTGTCGCGAAGGCTATACACTGATCTATGATGAATTTACTAGGTCACGGGCGGAAGCAAACAATGTTCTTCTGAGTGTGCTAGAGGAAGGTATCTTAGTATTGCCAGCCCAAAACCGAGGCGAGCCTTTCATTAAGGTACATCCTGATTTTAGGGTAATATTTACTAGCAATCCTCAAGAGTATGCTGGCGTCCATGATGCACAGGACGCACTTAGCGATCGGATTGTGACCATCGACATTGGAGCGGCTGATCATAGACTAGAGGTTTCCATTGCATCGGCCCGATCCGGTTTGGAATTGGCTAAGACGGTGCTAATCGTTGATATGGTAAGAGCATTTCGCGATACTGGTGAATATGATCAAACGCCGACGCTTCGTACATGCATCATTATCTGCCGCATGGTTGCTAACGAAAAGCTTGATCCAACAATTGACGATCCATACTTCGTACAAATATGCCTTGATATTCTCGGCTCCAAGTCAACCTTTGGTAGTAAAGAGCGCGGCAAGCGGATTGAACAAGAAAAATTGATCCTTGACAATCTGAGGCATCATTGCCCATCCAAAACTTCCATGAAGCCATTGATAAAAAATGGCGATACTAAATCCAAGACGATACAGGCAACCTCGAAAGGCCCACTATGAAAGGTACTCCAAAGCAAAGCGTTAAAGGACTTCGGGATATTGGAACTGTTCGAACAGTTGTACAGAAGCAGCAGAAACTTGAACGTTCTCATATGGTTGGACGCTTTGCACGTCTTGATGCTGAGAAAACGCGGTTAGAACGCGAGATAGACATGTGGTCAACTCGGAAAACAACAGCTGAAGTCAAATTAGCAGCGGTTATTGAGCAAATCGATGTGATACGACCAATTCTGTTTGACGACCCCTTACGTCCAAAATCTCGCCCCAATCGAAATGGTAAAGCTCTGTCCAAAGTCATCAGTCCGAATAAGACTCAGTATAATTCGGTGTCTCTCAATTACTAGAACTGAGCCACTGCTGTATCAATTTCAGTAAGGCATAGCGCAACCACAAAGAGGTGAACCATGAAGAAGAAAACTACAGAAAAGACAGAATCTGCAACTGATATACCGGAAATCGAACTTAACGGACTATTTAAAGGCCTTGGTGACTTTGTAAATTTGCTTGGGAAACTGACGGAAACTGGCGAGAAGCTCAAGGAAAGCGAGGGCGAATTCCGGATCAAAGGGCTTGGTGATAATGCTCATGGCGTATACGGGTTTAGTTTTCGTAGCGGCATTGGCGGCGAAAGACCACGAGTCCATCCGTTTGGTAATGTACGCACCAGTGAAGCTGGGTTTGTGGTTGAAGAAGTGAGAGAGCCAATGGTTGACGTTTTCGATGAAGGCAGCGAAATCGTGATTACAGCGGAGCTTCCTGGTATTTTGGAAAATGAGATTGTGATCAACGTCGCTGATGACATATTGACAATTAATACAAGTGGTAAACAAACCTATGCCACAGAAATTCTACTTCCAGAAGCTGTGTTGGCAAAAAGCCTGAGGCAGTCTTACAATAATGGGGTACTGGAAATACGAGTTAAAAAGGTGACGCTTGGAACTGGTGGTGACGAGAGTGACGATTGAAAAACCGATTGATAGCAAGTATCTTTACGCCGTCATAAAATGCCGTGAACCACGGGAGTTTAAATCACGTGGAATTGGTGAGCGTGGCGATGTAGTTCATACGATAGCCTACAAAGGATTGGCAGCGGTAGTTAGTGACTCACCTGTAATTGAATACGATCAAAGTCGTCGGAACATGATGGCACATACCGCCGTCCTCGAAGAATTGATGGAGGAGTTTACTCTGCTTCCAGTACGCTTCAACACGGTTGCGCCCGAGTTAGGTTCGATCGAAGAACGCTTATTGGTGCCCCGTCATGATGAATTTACGCAACTACTCGGACAAATTGAAAACCGAATTGAGCTGGGTATCAAAGCATTTTGGCACGATGGGATGATTTTTGGAGAAGTGTTACGTGAGAACGACCCTATTCGAAAAATGCGGGATTCTTTAGAAGGCCGGTCGGTTGAAGGAAGTTATTACGAAAGAATTCAGTTGGGTGAAAAAATTGAGAAGGCCATGATACAAAAGAAGTTAGACGATGAAGAAAAGATACTTTCGCGGATTAGGCCCCATGTCCACAAATCGAGAAGTAATAAGACCATAGGAGACCGTATGGTTTTAAATGGGGCATTTCTTGTGGATGCTGCCAAAGAATCTGATTTTGATGACGCGGTGCAATCACTTGACCAAGATTTTGGTGATCGCATGATGTTTAAATATGTAGGCCCAGTTCCACCTTATAATTTTGTCAATATCGTTGTGAACTGGGGTGAGGTGCAAGCAGTATGAGTGTTATTTTCAATGCACTCCTGAGCCCGTTAATAGGCCCGATGAAAGGTCTTATTTGGGTTGCAGAGCAAATAAAAGATCAGTCAGATTCCGAAATTTATGACGACAGCAAAATCCTTGTAGAGCTTTCAGAACTTGAGCTTCGCTTTGACCTTGGGCAGATAGAGCTGAAGGATTTTGAAGCCCAAGAAGATGTTTTACTGCAACGATTGCAAGAAATACGAAAGGCAAAGAAAAATGGCACCATCTAAACCAACATCCAGCTACACTTCAGATCCTGAGAAATCATTGCCGCCTCCAGCGTCTCAGTATGAAACAAAACTACGCCTTATCGATGTCATCGAAAGCGCAAAGCTCCAGTTTAGTAGTATTGTGAGCTTTCCGATCGATGGAGTCACAAAAATTAAAAAGGTGGAAGATGGTTGGGAACTCTTAATTACTTTGATCGAACTTACCCGAATTCCTTCTAGCTCCGACGTACTAGCTGAATATGCAGTAAGCCTCGATGGGGCAGGAGAGATTGTTGGTTACAAGCAAGTCCAACGGTTTCTTCGCAATCAGGTAGGCACAGACGATGGCGAATAGTCTTTAAAAAATCTAGTAATAAAAGTAGGATAAGTTTGATGAACGATGACAAAATGGCGCATTCGCTTAATGCGACAAATCTAGCTGATATCCTTGAGCGGGTCCTAGACAAGGGTATTGTCATCGCTGGAGATGTGACAATTTCCTTGGTCGGCGTGGAACTGTTGAATATCAAGCTACGCCTGCTGATAGCATCAGTCGACAAGGCTATGGAAATGGGTATCAACTGGTGGGCTCACGATCCCTACCTAACGGCGGGAGCGCAGACCCCGGCAGGAGTTGACACAGCCATGCTGGAGAGAATGGATCGCCTTGAGGCCTCTCTCGCAATTGCTTTAGCATCAAAACAGATTGTATCCCCTAAAGGAAACAATTCGTGAGGGCATCACATATGACAGCAGCGGCAGAAGAAAGCGTCACTGAGAACTTAGGACTTTACGTCTGTGCAATAGTTGCGGAACGGGCTTCTTGCAGTGCTTTGATAAAATGTGCGAATGAAGCGCAAGGTGAAATCCAACTGATTGGGCGGGGGGGGGTTACTGCAATTGTTATGATACGTACAGAGGACCAGCCTGTCAGCCGGGATCGCCAGGACTTGGTGCGACAACTCCTGGTTCATCAGCAGCTTGTCGAAAAGTTTATGGCCATTGCGCCCGTCCTGCCGGTTAAGTTCGGAACGCTTGCGCCGAATAGGGAAAGTGTTGAGCTTGTTCTTGAGAGAGCAAGTGAGAAGTTTATTGCCGCCTTTAATGGCTTGTCTGGCAAAACGCAGTTCGAGATTATCGTGACATGGGATGTTGCTGAGGTCTTTGCGGAAATTGCCAAAGTGCCTGCTATTGTGAAGCTTAAAGCGGATCTAACGGCGATGCCGGAAAGTGATAGGCCGGTAAATGGGGAACTGCTCGGAAAACTTGTGAAGGAAACACTTGATCATCGACGGACAGAAACCAGCAAGGTTCTATTAGACACACTATTACCAGTCGGCGTTGATAGTATCGTCAACCCAATCCTAGACGATAGCATAATTCTAAATCTAGCTTTACTGGTTGATACGGATAAAACCAATTCGCTTGACCACTGCCTCGATGAACTGGACAATACCTATCATGGTGCTTTGAACTTTCGTTGTGTTGGTCCGTTGCCACCACACAGTTTTGCGACGGTCGAGATCAATTACATCGAACCCTCCAAGATTAGTCACGCTTGCGATATTCTGGAACTCGACGCCGCCCGTAGTTCTGAGGAAGTCCGTTCGGCCTATCATCGTCTTGCTAGGCAGGCCCATAAGGATATCGTACCCGATGTGGTCGCAGGCAAGGTCGCCAGCGTGGGTATTGCAACGCTTAACGACGCCTACAAGACACTCTTGTCTTTTGTCGATGCGGGTGGACCGGTAGTCATTTCCGTGCAGCGGCAGGAAGATGCTTATGCGATTAGTATGGCTTCAAGTGCTGAATAGAAGTTGTTTTAAATGAGCTCTGCAACATCAATTGTTTATGTTTATGGCATTCTAACTAACTGCTCGCATCTTGCTTTGGATATGCCCCCGGGTGATCTCGCAGGGCTTGTCGAGAGCGGTCCCTTAAGAATTCTGCCGTTCGATAACATTGCTGCGCTCGTGTGCGATTTTGTACTGCCAGATGGCACTGATCTTGAAACTATTCTAGAGGACAGCCAGTCGGCCGAGCGGCTAATTCTTAATCATCACCAAGTGCTGGTAGATATGGTTGGCCGGCGTACAATATTACCGCTCAGGTTTGGGGCTGTGTTTACTGAGGACGCTGGCGTTATCGCAGCACTTAGCGACCGTTACAGCGCATTGCAGATCGCGCTCGGTCGTATTGATGGGGCGCTCGAATGGGGCGTGAAAACATTTTGTAATAGGGAATTGTTGAGGCAGCGCGTCACTGGGACGGTTCCTGAAATTGGCGGTCTTGAAAGAGAAATTGCGGATCAAGGCGAGGGAAAAGCTTTTTTTTTACGTCGCCGAATAGAACGCCTGATACTTGAGGAAGTTGAGAAAACTCTCGAACAGTGTGTCGCTGGGATGCAGGAACAGTTGAATTTGAGTGTTCTTGAAGAAGTTTCGGTTAAGCTTCAACCTCCCACAGTACATGGGCACGAGCATGATATGATCAGCAACAGATCCTATCTGATTGGTCGGGGCGCTGAAGATTCGTTCATGCAATCACTTGAAAACTTGCGCGCCGCCTATGCGCCATTTGGTCTAGAATACCAAATGAATGGTCCTTGGCCAGCCTACAGTTTTTCGGACAAAAATTTTGGAGGTGGCAAAAATGACCAATAAGGCACAAGGTGGACAGGATTTAGCACTTGCCGATTTGTTGGATCGAGCGCTCAGCACCGGTGTTGTTATTTGGGGCGAAGCGACCATTTCTTTGGCTGGTGTAGATCTCGTTTATGTTGGACTGAAAGTTCTGGTTGCATCAGTGGATGCCGCGCAACGGATGAAGGATGCCAGTCTAGTTGACCGGCTAGCGGATAGTGGGCAATAAATATGACAAAACTGTATGTCTACGGAATCGTCGGGGCGACCAGCTTTGATGATCCGTTGCCCAATGGGCATGATGAAGCCGCTGTGTTTGCTCTTGTCAGTGGTGATCTTGCAGTCGCGGTAAGTTCCTTGGAACGATCGACTGTCGAAGCGTCGGCCGCAAATGTCTGGCTACATGATAATGTCTTAAGCGCGTTGATGACACGACATGCGGTACTTCCGATGCGCTTTGGAACAATTGCCGTTGGAGCAGCGCAGCTTCTTGAGGGCATCATGAAACGGCGGGGACAATTGATGAGAGATTTGGCGAGGCTTGATGGAAAAGTTGAAATTGCACTGCATATATCAGGAAAAAATTGGGAGAAGGTTAAGCAACAGGTTGCTGGACAAAGTACTGATCCAGCCATCACCCAAGGCACAGCCTATTTGCAAGGAAGGCAGCAAAACCTCTATGGCTCGGATGAAACGCAGTTGTCGGTGCAAAATGTTAGGCGTGCTATCAGATCTGGGATCGACCCACTTATGGAAGAGGCTCTCTGGCCAATTGATGAGCCACAGGCGTTGCCGTTCAAAGCATCTTGCCTAGTGAATAGAAACAATGTGGCAGGTTTTGTGCAAATTGTGGAGGACATCGCAGCTAAAAATTCGGATACCCGCGTGACATGTACTGGACCATGGGTCCCTTACTCATTTGTCGGGAAATCTGGAGTGGGAGGCGAGACATGAAAACAGAAAACGATAGTCAATTTGCTTCGCTGAAAAAGATTTTGACTGATTCAGGGACAGAGGGTTTTAATTCGAACGACCCTTCCAATTTTTCGCCGCATTCATCATTGCCTCCGAGTCTTTCGACTAGCCCCGAGACGGCAGCTGACGACCTTGTTAAGCTCGTTTTGGCTGTTATTGATACGGTTCGGCAAGTGATGGAAAAGCAAGCCATCCGCCGCGTTGAAAGCGGCGCTCTGGCTGATGCAGAGATTGAACGACTTGGGCTCACATTGATGGGCCTGGAAACGCGAATGGCAGAGCTTAAGTCTCATTTTGGCCTTTCCAACGAAGACCTAAATCTTAACTTTGGAACAGTTCAGGATCTCAAAGATATCCTGAACGATGAAGAATAGAAGTATTATATTATTGGTCGTGATTTGTTAGTTACCACCAAAGTGAATCAAGGGGTTATCTAGTATGAGTGACGAACAAAACCGGAATGAGAAAGAGCCAAAAGTCAAAGTGGGCGGCACCGTCGAATTGCGTGTTGCAGAAGCCCTTCAGAAAGACGTTGGCCGAGGTATTGCGCGTATAGATCCAGATGATATGGCCAAAATGGGTATTAAGTCTGGTGATATTATCCGGATAATGGGCAAGAAGGAAAGTGTTGCCAAGGTCATGCCGACCTTTCCTGAAGATCGCGGTAAGAGTAGCGTGCAGATTGATGGTTTGGTACGGGACAACGTTGGCACAGGGCTAGGCGAAAAGCTGCGTCTTCATCAAACAGGATGGAAACATGCAACAAAACTGGAGTTGCTTCCTGTAGGGATGCCGCAGGCAGGCATACGTGAACTTCAAAACCACCGTGTTGGTCGCGTGCTTGAGGGGCTGGCTCTTGTTGAAGGCGACCGCGTCCGGACGACATCGATCGGTTCCCGCAGTAGAGATTTTATCGTATCGCGGACCGTTCCAAAAGGTGCAGTGGTAATACGACCTTCGACTGCGATTGAAATTAGCAATAAAACAAGTGATGCAACATCAGTCCAGCGTATAGCCTATGAAGACATTGGCGGGCTAAAACGTGAACTTGGATCCATTCGCGAAATGATAGAACTACCCCTGCGGTATCCAGAACTCTTTGAACAGCTTGGCATCGATGCCCCAAAGGGCGTGCTAATGTTTGGCCCGCCGGGCTGTGGCAAGACGCTTATTGCGCGGGCGGTGGCTAACGAGACGGATGCTAAGTTTTTCAGCCTCAGCGGCCCCGAGATAATGCATAAATATTACGGTGAGAGTGAGGCTCATCTGCGTAAGGTATTTGAAGAGGCTGCGCGGTCACCTAGCATCATTTTTTTCGATGAAATCGATGCAATAGCCCCAAAGCGGGCTGGTTTACGCGGAGAGCAGCAGGTCGAACGACGCGTAGTCTCGCAATTATTAACCTTGATGGATGGACTGGATTCCAGAGGACAAGTCATTGTAATAGGGGCAACAAACATGCCAGATTCCATTGATCCGGCTCTGCGACGTCCGGGAAGGTTTGACCGTGAAATTGTCATTGGCGTTCCAGATCGACCAGGGAGGCACGAAATCCTTAACATTCATACACGCGGTATGCCGTTAGCTGATGACGTCGATCTGAATCGCTTGGCACAAATAACTCATGGATTTGTCGGAGCCGACCTTCAGTCGCTTGCGCGGGAGGCCGCTATGGCGCGGTTGCGGCAGGTCTTCTTTAACGCCAACTTTGATTTGGACCAAGTTTCTGAAAGTGTTCTGGAAGAGTTGACTATCAACATGGATGATTTCAAGCAGGCACTTGCCCTAGTTGAGCCATCGGCGATCCGTGAGTTATTTACCGAAATTCCAGATGTTAAGTGGAGCGACGTTGGCGGATTAAACGATGTAAAGCAATTGCTTGATGAGACTATTCAATGGCCTTTACTGCATCAGGACCTATTCAAGAAGGCTGGCATATCTCCGCCTAAGGGCATTATGCTTTGTGGGCCTCCTGGTGTTGGAAAAACGATGCTTGCAAAGGCATTGGCGACTGAAAGTGGGATCAACTTCATCTCAGTCAAAGGCCCAGCCATGATGAGTAAATGGGTCGGCGAGACCGAACGTGCAGTACGGGATATTTTCAACAAGGCAAAGCTAGCGTCGCCCTGTATTATATTTTTGGATGAGATTGACAGTATCGCGCCCCGTCGGGGCGGCGGCGAAGCATCCGCCGTTACCGACCGAGTAATTGCGCAACTGCTCACTGAAATGGACGGTATCGAAGAGCTTAATGGGGTAATTGTTTTAGCAGCCACCAACCGCATAGATCTTGTCGATCTCGCTTTACTCCGGGCGGGCCGTTTTGACTTTGTTGTCGAGTTGCCGCTTCCAAATGCTGAAGCCAGAAAGCAGATATTTGACGTTCATACGCAAGACAAACCACTTGCCGTGGATGTGCTGATCGATAGCCTCGCAGGGGAAGCGAGTAATGGTTGGAATGGTGCAGATATAGAGTTTGCGTGTCGCAGGGCCGGCACATTGGCTATCAGGGACTATCTTGCCGACGCCCAATCACCACCAACCAACCTAGATATGTTTAGGATCAGCCAAAAAAATTTCGAGGATGCCGTCCAGGCGGTACGCCAAAAGGAATAACTATCTGGCTGCGGCGTAATTGGGTTCATCTGCATAACTGCTTGGATTCAAACATCAAGTGCAACGGTTGATTTGAAGGCCGCGATTTCTTCGGCCATGGCTTCTGCGGGGGTTCTCCAGCCCAGTGTCTTTCTGGGCCGGTTGTTCATCAGGGCTGCAACGTCGTTGAGCCAGGTCGGGCTCGCATCGCCAAGGTCTGTGCCCTTGGGCATGTACTGGCGTAGAAGACCGTTGGTGTTCTCGTTTGATCCGCGCTGCCAGGGAGCATGAGGATCGCAAAAACAGATGTCGATCTTCAGCCGTCGGGCCAGGTCGAGATGGCAGGCCATCTCGGAGCCTCGGTCATAGGTCATGCTTCTGCGCAGGGCGGCGGGCAGGCGTTTCATCTGGCGGGTGAAGCTGTCCAGCACCGCTTCGGCGCCGTTACCGTTCATTTTGCATAGAACGACAAAGCGCGTCTTGCGCTCTACTAGCGTGCCTACCGACGAGCGGTTGAAGGCGCCTTTGATCAGGTCTCCTTCCCAATGGCCTGGGACGATGCGTGCTTCGATTTCCTCAGGTCGGTGGATAATTCGCAACGATTCCGGTACTATAGACGAACCTGCCAGTGTCGTGCGCCCCCTCTCGTGCATGTAAACATGCACTGCCGGGCAATGGATGGCCACGCGCAGGCTTCGCTTGCCGCAACGCTTCAATCATTGCCGCCTTCAGCCCGCCACGTGGCCGAGCGTAAATGGCAGCATAGATGGTTTCATGGCTAACATGGGCAGAATTGTCAGGCGTCATAAAGCGCAGTCTCTGCGCAATCTGCTCAGGCGTGTAGAGTATCTGTCTTGATCAAGCCCCTTTTTTCACCCAATATCGATCTGCCTTGATGAGGGCGTTGGCGAGTTCAATGAGCTTTCGCATAAGCGCAGTAAGCGCTACTTTTGGTGGTTTTCCAGCTTTAATCAGGGCTTGATATTTGACCCTGAGGTCGGGGTTGAATCTCATGGCCACCAAGGCAGGCATGTAGAGGGCGTTCCTCACCACTTTCCGCCCACCTTGAATGAATGATTTTCCTCGCCATTGTCCAGATTGACGTGTCATCGGTGCTACCCCAGTCAAACTGGCCACCTGCTTTCGATCCATACTCCCGATCTCGGGCATCTCTATCAAAATGGTGGCAGCGCAAACCGCGCCGATGCCTGGAATTGAGCGGAGGATTTTCATCGAGTGCGCCAGCGTGTCGCTGGAGTGTATCAGACGATCAATCTCAGCATCAATTTCAGCGATTTGTTTATCAACTTGAGCCAAACGGGCTTTGCTTTGACGGCTAGTGATGGACAGGGTTTGGGTTTTCAGGCGACTCATGATGCGGGTTCGGTCTTTGATTAATCCTGAACGAAATG
>Ga0209390_10008641_pt1 | contig 12501 bp, 11 predicted proteins | sample BON01_FD_187212 | JGI IMG/M metagenome (GOLD analysis project Ga0209390, IMG submission 187212) | Freshwater microbial communities from Lake Bonney liftoff mats and glacier meltwater in Antarctica - BON-01 (SPAdes) (version 2) | ecosystem: Environmental > Aquatic > Freshwater > Ice > Glacier... | reverse complement strand
TCACCGCATCTGGTCTGGCCTCATTCCCTTCGGGCTGGTTCGCGCGGGGCACCATCCAGTGGACCGAAGGCACGAACGCGGGCCGGATCGCCGAGGTCGCGGCGCATGACCTGGTAGGCGGCGTGGCCACGGTGCAACTGCTGGAGCCTCCGGTTCGATCGGTCGCGGCGACGGACCCCTTCGTGATCCGTGCCGGGTGCAACAAGCGTATCGAAACCTGCGCCTCGAAGTTCTCAAACGTCGCGAATTTCCGAGGCTTTCCAAACATTCCGGGTCAGGACGCGGTAATCCGTTTCGCCACGAAGAGCGGCGGTCATTCTGGCGGGGTGCTGTGATGTCTGCTGATCGCGTGATTGCCTCTGCTCGGTCTTGGCTCGGGACGCCGTATCACGATCAGGCCAGCCTGCGAGGTGTTGGGGTCGATTGCCTCGGTCTTGCGCGGGGCGTCTGGCGTGAGGTGGTCGGCGACGAGCCGTTTCCGATGCCACCTTATTCTCGGGATTGGGGCGAGCAGGGTGCGCGAGAGGTGATCGCCGAAAGCGCGCGGGTTGTCATGCCGGAGGTCCTGCCTGCAGATGCGGGTCCTGGCGACATGCTGGTGTTCCAAATGAAGCGACGCGCCATCGCGAAGCACATTGGGATCCTCACGCGGGACGGCACCTTCGTGCATGCCTACGAGCGGCTTGGCGTGATTGAGGAGGCGCTCTCTGAGTCATGGCGGCGGCGGGTTGCCTTCGTTTTCCAATTTCCAGATCGGTAAGGTTCTGACCAATGGCGACGCTTGTTCTTGGTGCTGTCGGCACGGCTATTGGTGGCAGCCTTGGCGGCGCTATTTTGGGTGTGAGCGCGGCGACGATCGGCGGGTTCGTCGGCTCCACCATCGGGTCTGCCGTCGACAGCTGGATCATCTCATCCCTCGCGCCGACCCAGAGGATCGAGGGGCCTCGCCTGGACACCTTGCGGATCACTTCGGCGACCGAGGGCGCGGTGGTCGCGCGGGTCTTTGGCCGGATGCGCCTGGGTGGTCAGATCATCTGGGCCACGGATTTCCGCGAGGAAGTCAAAACGACCAGTCAGGGCGGGGGCAAGGGCGGCGGCGGGCCGAAAACCGAAACGACCGAGTATCTCTACTACGCCTCGTTTGCGGTCGCGCTGTGCGAGGGTGAAATCACGGGCCTTGGTCGGGTCTGGGCCGACGGCAAATTGCTGGACACCTCTGCCATCACGCTGCGCTGGTATCCCGGCTCTGAAACCCAGACGCCTGATCCCGTCATCACCTCGAAGATGGGCCCGGATCGGGCTCCGGCCTTTCGGGGCACTTCCTACGTGATGTTTGACGACATGGCGCTGCAGGACCACGGAAATCGGCTGCCTCAGCTGTCGTTCGAGGTGTTCCGGACGATTGATGAAGGCGGAGGCGCGGAGGCGATGGTTCGATCCGTCGCGGTTTTGCCCGGTGCCGGTGAGTTCTCCTATGCAACGGTGGCGCATCGGCGCGGGGCTGATGGCAACGAGACGACGCAGAATGTGCACGCCATCTCGGATCGGGCGGACTTCCTGGTTTCGCTCGACAACCTGCAGGCGGCGGTTCCAAACCTTGAGGCGGTGACCTTGATCGCGTCCTGGTTCGGTGACGATCTGCGGGCGGGCGTGTGTGAAATCCGGCCTCGGGTGGAGCAGGACGTTCATAGCTCGACACCGGACAACTGGTGCGTGAACGGGCTCGATTGGACGGACGCGCTGGTCGTCACAGCAAATGCCGACGGTCTGCCGGTGTTCGGCGGGACGCCATCGGACGGCTCGATCGTTCAGGCCATCCATGAACTGAAGGCGCGCGGGCTCCGCGTGACCTTCCGGCCTCAGCTGCTGATGGACATTCCAGGGGATAACGCGCTGCCTGATCCCTATTCAAACAGCGCGGCGACGGTCGGTCAGGGCGCGTTTCCCTTGGCCAGCCGGATCTCCTGTTCTCCGGCTGCCGGGTTCAACGGGTCGGTGGACAAGAGTGTGGGCGCTGGTTCCCAGATCGCTGATTTCTTCGGTGACGCTGCGGTCAGTGATTTTGACGTAGTCGGCGAGGCGGTGAGCTGGACGGGCGCTTCGGGTGATTGGGGCTACAGGCGTATGGTCCTGCATTATGCGCACGTTTGCGATGCGGCGGGCGGCGTCGATGCTTTCCTGATCGGTGGCCAGTTGCCCGGTCTGACCACGGCGCGCTCCGGCGCTGCAGTCTATCCAGCGGTGGACGCGCTGGTGGAGTTGGCCGGTGACGTTCGGGCTATCCTCGGTGCGGGGGCCACAATCAGCTATGCGGCGGATTGGACCGAGTATTTCGGGCACCATCCAGACGACGGCTCTGGCGATGTTTTCTTCCACCTCGATCCGCTCTGGTCAGACGCGGCGGTGGATTTCGTCGGCATCGACAATTTCATGCCGGTGTCGGATTGGCGCGGCGGTGCCGATCACCTGGACGCGGTTGCGGGTTGGGGCAGCATCTATGATCGCGCCTACCTGAAAGCGAACGTGGCCGGGGGCGAGTTCTTCGATTGGAGCTATGCCTCGCCTGCGGATCGCGCTGCGCAGACGCGGACGGCGATCGCGGATACCGGGGGCAAGCCGTGGGTTTATCGCTCGAAGGACATTCGGGCCTGGTGGTCAAACCTGCACTACAACAGGCCAGGTGGCGTTGAGCTCGGATCGCCAACCGGCTGGACTGCCGAAATGAAGCCGGTTCGGTTCACGGCGCTGGGCTGTCCTGCAATTGATCGGGGCACCAATCAGCCCAGCGCGGTCCAGATTGGGCGATCCTCGGACAGCGCAATCCCTTGGCATTCGCGGGGCTATCGCGACGATTCCATCCAACGGTCGTTCCTGGAGGCATCGCTCGAGTTTTGGTCGGACGACGCGAACAATCCAGCGGGCATGGTCGATCTGACGAACAGCTCGGTCTGGTGCTGGGATGTGCGGCCTTATCCTCAGTTTCCGGATATTTCGACGGTTTGGGTGAGTATTCCACGCGCATGTGGCCACCGATTCCATGAACATGTGGCCACCGATTCCACGTCATGTGGCCACCCCTTTGAAAGGGCCTGCGAGGTGATCTGACCCTGCGTATCCTGCACCCCATTGAGGAAGCAGGAGAGCGAGATGGAAAGGTTGCTAATGCGCAAGATCAAGGATGTTTTACGACTACGCGCGTCGGGGTATTCGACGCGTAAGATTGCACAGAGTTTGGGGCTATGTCGGGGTTCCGCACGTAACTACATTCAGCGTGCTGTGGAGGCGGGCCTCTCATGGCCTGATGTCCAGGACCTGGATGAGGGTGCTCTTGAACGGCAGCTTTTCCGCCAGATAGTGTGCGCCGAGGGCCATCCGTTCGTCATGCCGGACTGGGGGGATATCAACCGGGAGTTGAAACGCTCTGGCGTGACGCTGCGGCTTCTTTGGGAAGAATATCGCGCGTGTCATCCTGATGACGGGTATGGGTATTCCGCCTATTGCCAGCATTACCGCGCGTGGGTGAAGCGGCTGTCCCCCTCTATGCGCCAGCGCCATGTTGCGGGCGAGAAACTGTTTGTGGACTATTCCGGCGTGCGTATGGAGGTGACGGATCCCGCGACCGGCACGCGTCGTCCCGTTGAGTTGTTCGTCGCGGTGTTGGGTGCGTCGAATTACACCTATGCCGAGGCCAGTTGGAGCCAGACGCTGCCGGACTGGATCGGCGCGCATGTTCGCGCATTTGAGTTTTTCGGCGGTTCCCCGGCATTGATCGTGTCGGACAACCTCAAATCCGCCGTGGTGCGCGCATGTTTCCATGAGCCGGGCGTCAACCGCAGCTACACTGATCTTGCCCGCCATTATCACACAGCCATCCTCCCGGCTCGTCCTTACAAGCCGAAGGATAAAGCGAAGGCCGAAGGTGGGGTGCTTTTGGTGCAGCGCTGGATTGTCGCGCGGCTGCGCAATCGGGTGTTCTTTTCGCTTGAGGAGTTGAATGTTGCTATTCTTGAGGAACTGACGCGGTTGAACGCCCGCACCAGCCGCCACCTTGGCGCTTCTCGCCAGCAGCTCTTCGAGCAGCTGGACAAAGCCGCCCTGATCGCGCTGCCTTCAACCCGCCATGTTCATGCCGATTGGGAGAAGGTCACCGTTGGGGCCGATTACCACGTCCGCATAGATGACCATTACTACTCCGTCCCCTACAGCCTGGCGCGTTCGGCCCTTTGGGTGCGGGTGACGGCCAGCACCATCGAAGCGTTTCAGGGCGGCAATCGTGTTGCCAGCCATCAACGCGCAGGCCCACAGGATGGACGTGACACGACGGTAAAGGCGCATATGCCTGCCAAGCACCGCCACTATGCGGAGATGACCGCCGAGAAGGTATGGGCCGATGCACAAAGGGTCGGGCCAAACGTGGCCACGCTGGTCGAGGTTATCCTGCGTAACAAGCCAAGACCGGAACAGGGCATCCGTGCCTGTGTCGGCATTCTCAAACTGAAGCGCGGCTCTGGTCCGGAAAGACTGGATGCGGCTTGCGAACGGGCATTGGCGCTCAATGCCTGCTCGCTCAAATCCGTCACCTCCATTCTACAGAACCGTCTTGAGACCCAGCCTGTCGAGGCTGCGCCCGAGGCCCCCACCATCGCCCACACAAATATCCGTGGCGCGCATTATTTCCACTGAGCTACAGGAGACACAGAATGCTCATACACCCCACGCATGAGGCGCTTCGCGCACTCAAACTCGACGGCATGGCCGAGGTCTTCGCACAGATGCTGGCCCAGGACGGCAGCCGCCAGATGGACCCGGTCGAATGGATCGGTCTGATGCTTGATCGCGAGAGTTCTGCCCGTGACACCCGTCGCTTCCAGACCCGCCTGCGTGCAGCAAAGCTGCGTGAGACCAGTGCCTGCATGGAAGATGTTGATTATCGCGCCGCGCGCAAGTTGGACCGCGCGCTGTTCCAAAGCCTGCAAGCTGGCGCCTGGATCGCCAAACATCGCAGCATCCTGATCACTGGCCCATGCGGGGTGGGCAAATCATGGCTAGCCTGCGCCCTCGGACACGAAGCCTGTCGGCAGGGCAAGGTCACCCTCTACTTTCGCATGCCCCGGCTCTTCAGCGAACTGGCCACAGCCCGTGGTGACGGCAGCTTCGAGCGCGTGTTCCGCAAGATCGTGCGCGCCGATGTTCTGATCCTCGATGACTGGGGCCCAGAACAAATGACCGCCAACCAGCGGCGCGACCTGATGGAAATCGTGGATGACCGTTATGGCCGCAAGGCAACCGTTGTCACCAGTCAACTTCCGGTAGAAAAGTGGTATGACATCATCGGCGATCCGACCTTTGCCGATGCGATCCTCGACAGGTTGGTGCATCACGCCCATCGCATTGAACTCGACGGGCCATCAATGCGTAAAAATCCTCGGCCGCAGCACCCGGTTGAAGCAAGCGAGGATGTGAAATGATTGCCATGTCCCGCTCCGGTTTTGCCCACAGGGCCCACCCACGCGCCCGACGCCGCCAGCTGTTTGATCAGCGCTGCGCCGGGCGCGCGGGTCCCCCCATGGACAAAGCCAGCCTAACCGTCGCTATTGACCCAAGCGGTCAAAGCACGTCATGAATACGTCGCCTCGCAGATCACCTCACGGGGGTGGCAACATGTCATGGAATGACTGGCCACATGCGCGTGGAACAGGTGGCCAAGTGCCGTGGAATACTCAGTGTATTTGCCCGAGGCAGTGATCTTGCCCAGAATGGTGCCGGGCTGGAGGTTGCCAGAGGCGAGAACCACCGTGCTACGGCAATAGTCGCGAAGCGTTTCCCAGACGAGGAAGCCGCCCGCGTGCGGGGTTTCAGTAAGCGTGGGCATGGGTTTATCCTTTCAGACGGAAGGTTTGGGCGATCACGTCGCCCCAAGGGCGCGCGCCAGAGGGGCGGCCCGGTTGCGGATGGGCGGCAGAGATGTCGGGTTCCGCTTCGGCGCGGGCGGCCAGCAGGGCCGCGCGGACGTCGTCGAGGTCAGTGTCGCGCTCGAGGAACCGACCCGCCATCTGCGGCTGACCCGCCAGACGGCAAAGGTCCACGACAGCGCGAGCATGGGTCAACGCTGTGGCACGGATGCTGGCGGCATCGGCTGCACCGTTGGCAGCGGCAACGGTGCAATCGGCTTCGGGCGCTGGCGCGGCGTCCGTAGGCAGGACGGTGTCAGCGTCCGAAGTCTCGGCAGCACCAAGAGTTTCCGCGTCAGGGTCGGATGACGGCTTGGGAACCGATGATGGACCACCGCCAGCACAAGAGCCAGCAGCGGCCTCAATACCGTCTTCCGAGCCTTCGTAGGATACCACGACCGCAATCTCGGCAGTGGTTGCTTCACCCTCCTGCTCCATCGCTGCAGCGCCCTGTGCGTCTGCCAATGGCTCAACGAGTGTAGGCGGCGCATTTCGGAACCGGCCCACGTCAAACCGTGCGGCGATGCGGACCGGCTCTGCAATTCGGTCGACAAAGCCAAGGTCCAGCGCGTCCTTGGCATCAAGCCAGGTTTCAGCCGCCATCAAGGGCGCGATTTCCTCGGGCGACCTGCCAGATTTGGCGGCATAGCCCTGCAGCAGGCTGCCCTTTATCTTGTCCAGCGCCTCGGCCATCGCCCGCATCTCGACAGCAGTGCCCATGACCATGCCGGCAGGGTCGTGGATCATCAGGAAGGCGTTTTCCGGCATGACGACCTCGTCGCCCGCCATGGCGATGTAGGACGCCGCCGAAGCTGCAATGCCGTCGATCCAGACTGTGACCGTGCCAGAATGGCGTTTGATGGCGTTGTAGATCGCAACGGCATCGAAGACCGACCCGCCCGGGCTGTTGATCCGCAAGGCCAGAGGCGTGGCATCCGGCAACGCGCCCAGTTCCGCCAGAAACCCCTTGGCCGAGACGCCATAAGCCCCGATTTCGTCATAGATCAGCACCTCCGCGCCCACCGCTTGGGTTTGGGCCTGGGCGCGGATCGTGTACCAGCTGTTCATGCTGTCACTCCTGTTCAGATGTATCGTTGGTGCCTGCACCAGCGTCGCCGCCAGCATCTGGCAATTGCGCCGGTGTCGCCCGTGGGCCCTGCGTCTCGCCCGGACTGGTGCGGTACTGCAGACCCAGTGCCGCCACGCGGGCCGCATCGGCTGCGTTTTCGCGGTCGATTTCCTCGACGTCGTAGCCCGTCGCCTGAACAACCTTGCGGCGCGAAACGATCCCGGCTTCCATCGCCAGCACCTGCGCCTGGATATCCTTCAGCGGATCGACCCAATCCCAGCGTGGCGGGATCCAGTTCACCCGGCGGTAGCGCGCGGGAGACCCTGCAAAGCCGGGCAACTCCAATGCGCCTGACAGCACCGCCGTTTCCAGCCAGCGTGCCCAAACGGGTCTGCAAAGCTGGTGCGCGACAACGCCGTGCTGCAATTGCTCGACGCGGCGGCGGAACTCGACCAGTTCTGCGCGCAGGCTGGAATAGTTGGCTTGGCGCACGTCGCCAGTCACCAGGTGATACGGCAGCCCCAGTGAGGCCGAGACCGACAGCAGCATCCGGTACTGGAACGCCTCGTAGCCGCCACCAACATCGGCGGGGCTGGAGAACTTCACATCCTCGCCAGGCAACAGCACCTGCAGGGTGCCGGGTTCCAAACTGACGGTGGCACCGCTGTCGTCGGTCGCCTCGATCTCGCCCATCAGCTGCTCTTCTGGTGCTGTCTTGGTGATGAAGCCCGCAAACATCGCGGCCGTCTTCTTCCGATCAAGTTCGGCGTCGTCATACTGATCAAGCAGGAAAAGCCGCACCATGGCGGGCGCCACATGCGGCAGGCCTCTGATCTGGCCTGCATCAATGGGCCGGTAGATGTGCAGCACGTCCCCGGCCGGAACACGGACCGTTTCCGACGCGAATACGCCCTGATCGGTGCTATCACCGGGATGACGGCGGCGAAAGTGATAGGCCACGCGCCGCCCGATCAGGTCGAACTCGATCCCGCAGCGGATGCGATTGCCGTCGGCGGCAGTTTCGGTTTTCTCGAAGGGTAGCATTTCTGATTGCAGTAGCTGCAGCTGGATTGGCACCAAAAGACCGTCCTCTGCCCGACGCGGGCGGAGGCGAACAAAGCACTCCCCCGCGACGAACATCTCGCGCGCCACCATGGCTTGCAGCCCGTAGAAATCGGTCAGCCCGTCCGCATCCGCCTCATCGGTCCAGGCGAGCCACAACCGCTGGACCTGATCGCGCAAGGTCGGATCCTCGATCAGCGACGAGGGCTTGATCCCATCGCCCACCAGGTTCGACGCAAAAGCCTCGCAGGCGTTGGCGGCATAGCCGTTGGTGACAACCAACTCGCGCGACCGTGCCAGCAGGCGTGGCCCACCCGAAGCGACCAGCGAGTTGATGTTCTCCAAGGGCGGTTGCCAGCCGCGCAACCGTCGCTGTGACATCGCCCCTTCCAGCCGGGCACGCACGGCTGTGGGGCCACCGGTCTTACGGCGGCGGAAGGCATCGAGCCAGGCCATGCGTCAGAGGCCTTTGCGGGTGATCACACGCACCTGCCGGATGATCTTGCGCCCCTCGGCAGTCGCGATCTCGCGGTCCAGCACCTCAATTGCCCGGTCGATCTCGGTTGAAGATCTAACCGCAGCGGTCGCGCAGAGTCTGTATAGTCGCCGAGCCTCGGTATCTCCAATTGGAAGACCCGGGCAGTCTCAAAAAGGCGTTGACGTTCACATTGACCAAGGCGGATTCCATACTGGGATTCAATGCAAGCGCAGATCAGAACTAGATGCGAACGGCGACTTAGTGCCTGGAGGTCGTATCACATCTGGTTTTCTTCGCAAGGCTGCAGAGGAGAGCGACCATTTTAGCCCAAACTTGAACCAGTTCATTTTGGCGACGACGGCCTCTCGAGATGCTACCATCCAAACAACGGCTCGCGAACTATCCGAAGAACGTCGGGCAGTTGGTAAATCTCCGGTTAAGATATGGGCATGGGACGATTATGTTACGTTCCTTAATCAGTTCGACGATCTGGAGCGGATGTATTACAATAATATCTTAAGGGTTAGGTCGGCAGCTGATCACGACCGAAGAATCATCGATGTCATAACGCGTGCTTTCAACCGCCCAGCGTTCGAAGATCCGCTCGGTAATGAGCACGGAGATTCATTCGATACGGCGTTAGCTGACACGGTTCATGCATTGAATGACGGGATACTAATCGAGCGTCGTTCTCGCCGTGAGTTCGAAGTCGCGCATGGTGGGCGCAGCGAGTTGACCAACCCTATTTGGCGTAGTGAGCTCGACGCTCTCTATATGGACGTCGCAACAATCCGAAGCGCATTCGCGACGGCAAAAAAGCTGAGGCAGATATCGATCCAGAACTCCTATGTTGTTGTAAACGATCAGGCGGTGGCCGACTTCATTGATCGAAAACGCCTTGAGTGTTTGCAGATTTGTCAAAAGCTCAGAGCGGCGGCGGGGTTTCCTCCTTACTAACTGCATTACTTATATTTTGGATCAACATACCAAGGTGGCGGACCCGTATAAAATAGTTCAAAAGCAAAGAAGTATCGTAGATGAAGGCCTTTTTCCGCTCAACACAGCAGCTTCCGTCATCGTCTCTGCGCAGAATTATTCGACCACCTGCTTTGTCGAGGTGGTCCTAACGTCGAAGACGCTGCACTGTTGCCTTGGATGAACTGGTGTATGCCCAGAACCGTCCGCTCGTCGGACTTCAGGCGGTCCCTATTCGATTTCGGCAGGGGGATTATTTAGCCATAGAACCCAAAGGCGAAGGAATACCCTGAACTGACTCAACGAAACTCTAAGTGTTTCCACCGCATTCAGCTTTACAGGGCGACCACAATCATCACGGTCAAATCGACCACTTACAAATACAAAGAACTTTGCGGGTCGATGCCTTGCCGTCCTGCCGTCCTCGTCCAAGTAAACAATCCCGCCGTGAGCCATAGAGTTCCGAAGGATCGATGACCATTGGCTCCCGGGCAGACTTGAGGCAGCGGCTGTTGCTTCCGGCTTCTCCAACTCTATTGCAAAAAGGTCTGGGAAGCCTTCACTGATGTTAACCGGAACGGTAAGCGGGGCGCGGTAATAAGACCATGCTCCTTCCTCGAAGAATGAGGCATGACGAATCTGTTGACCGCCAAGGCAAGCGCTCATTCGCCTTGAAAGCTCTGGGTCCAAGCCGCGATCATCAATATAGCCGTCGAACCTGGCACCATTGCAACGCTCTACCCGCTCGATTGGTAGGTTGATGATCGGCATCGCCATGGATAGCAGGAATGTTGCCGTAAGGGGGCCAAGTTCATCGCCATGTTTGGGCAAAACCAGCTCTGCATTCGGCCACATCTCATCAAGAAGCTTGAGGCACCGAGACGGCAATTCGGTTCCGTAGTGATCTGGGCTTCCCATTGCATTGGTCCTAGCTTGATTTCGGTCATGACGTGCCACGTCGCTTCAACCCCTTCGTGATGCCTAGAATTAAAACTATGCCAGATGTATCACAACTGAGCCGCGATGTCCTGCGCCACAAGTCATAAGCTCATCAGAAATCAGAGGTTTGCTCTCCGCGCAGCGAACGACCACTTTCCGCCCTTAGTCGCTATAGTGTGCGACTGGATCGCACCCATTCCGTGCGCTCTGTCAGCTAAATAGCCCGCCGGAACTTCGTTCTTCAACCATCCTCAGTGTTCATTATTTGTTCTCTTTTGGCCTTATCCACAACTTCCTGATCGGTCCCCTCTTGCTCCGAATCGTGGCCCCGTGCAGCATGCACGCATGGGGAGAGCAGTCCTCAACTAAAAAGCATAACAGGACGTATCATCCGGCACACCAGGTCGAAGAAGGCGCTTTTGCGTCCTGACCTTTCATGCCGATTTTTCCTGTTTTGCACACAAGAAACACGGCCAGCAGGCGATACAGGCACGTTCACTCCTCTGGCCCTTTTGAGGGCAAATTCATCATGGCACTACCACAACGCGTATTCTTTACTCTTCACGAAGCCTCGGCTCGCTGGGGTTGTTCTATTGCCGACATCGCTGGCTGGGCTGCTGTCGGCAAGCTTAAGATCATGACCGGGATCGGGCTCGTGCGCTGCGGCGACGCCGTGATCGCGGGCCGGGTCACCCTCTCGGCTATGGACTTGCAACCGCTGTTTCGGCGGTGCGGCTCTGGCCCGGTCGAAGGGATCGTGCGACGGATCATGCCCGATGGTGGCGCGGATTGGCTGATTATCACTGAACCGGCTGGCGGGATCGCCGTCGCGGTGGCCGATATGCTGATCTTGGCCGAGGATGTCTTCAGTTTTGAAGACGATCACGACATGATCCGCCGTCCCACCACCAATGGAACCCCTTACGATTGGGAGGGTATGATCGTCTTTCTGGTTCAGCGCATCCATGAGCGCGGCCTGCCCGAAACGCAGGCCGAGCTGATTGCGGAAATGCAGGACTGGTTCGCCAACCAGTCAGACGGCACCAAGATCCCCGACAGCCGCAGCATCCGGCGACGGATCACACCAATCTGGCGTGCCTTGCGAAAGGAAGCTGCCTGAATGATCGCGCGCTGGACCAGCGGCGTTATGCGGTTTTGCGCACCACTGGTTCAGCGTCGGCATCATGTACCAGCACTGGGCGGGGCCGGAACGCGCTGGCCACAGCATCGACGCCAGCGCGCAGAGGTGAGTCCATCAGGTGGGCATAGCGCTGAGTTGTTTGCATCTGCGAATGGCCCAGCAGCTTGCCGATCATCTCGAGCGATGCGCCACCGCTGACCAGCAGGGATGCAAAGGTGTGGCGCAGATCATGAATGCGAACTTCAGGCAGTTTGGCATCCTTCTGAACGTTGATCCAGAAGCGGCGGATTTCCTTGACGGGCTGACCCGGCATATCGCTGGGGAAGAGCCATGGACTGCCCTTCGGCACCAGCAGCTGGCGTTGACGCACGATGGCCGCAACCTCGGCCGAGATCGGGATGCGGTGGATCTTTCGCTGCTTGGTGGTGGCGGCAGGCTTTGACCAGCTGCCCAGTTCCAAATTGAACTGTTCAAACCGGGCCTGACGCACCTCGCCCACCCGGCTTCCGGTCAGCATGCAAAGACGGATGATCCCGGCCGCGCGCTGATCGGTGGCGGCATCCAGCACCTCGGCCAGTTTGCCAATTTCCTCTTGCGATAGAAATCTCTCGCGTTCGTTCTCGATCCGCTTCTTGAAGGCCGATGCCGGGTTGTCCGCGCGCCAGCCCCAGCCGATGGCAAGGGTGAACATCTTGCGCAGCACCTCGCCCACGCGGTTGGCGCGGATCGGGGTCGGCTTTGCGCCCTGCAGCTTGCGGGCACGGTTGTTCGGCTTTTCCTTCGATGGGCGCGCCCTGCCCTTCGCAATGATGTTCAGCAGTTTCGCCACATCATGTGGCGTGATCTCGGTCACCAGTTTGCTGCCCCAATGAGGCGCAACCAGCTT
>Ga0209390_10008640_pt1 | contig 12503 bp, 14 predicted proteins | sample BON01_FD_187212 | JGI IMG/M metagenome (GOLD analysis project Ga0209390, IMG submission 187212) | Freshwater microbial communities from Lake Bonney liftoff mats and glacier meltwater in Antarctica - BON-01 (SPAdes) (version 2) | ecosystem: Environmental > Aquatic > Freshwater > Ice > Glacier... | reverse complement strand
TAAAGCTACAAATTGGTCGTAGGTCTTATACCTACTGCACCCCTTGTCGGTTTTATAAGTTTTGGTGCAACTATCCAATAACCAACGAGGTACTAGATCTATTATTTGCGTAATAAGAGGTTTGTTATTATTTTTACTTCGCCTAAAGAGTCCCATATTTTGAAAGTTTTTTGTCGAACTCAAATTTATGGAATTCTAAAGGCTTTTGTTTATTCTAACTTTCGGATGCTAGTGAGAATGGGACAAAGAATATGTAGAGTTCCTAAACAAGAATGCTGAGAGTTATGGTATATTTAAGATAGATTCTTCTAAGTTATTCGGACACCCTAATAATGAGTTCTATGTATCTGAAACAAATGAGTTAGATACCTTTGAATCTAGCTTTATTACCTATCTTATTATATCAGATACATCTATAAGAATAAAAGTAAATGTCAATAAGTTTAACCAGAGAACTGATAAATGGGTTCATCTGTTTCTTTTTAAAGATGATGATGTTAGATATATAGTCGAAGATACATTTGATTTTGTTGTTGACTTCACGATGGATGATGTTCAAATGATTAAAGATGATAAGTATAATTTCTATTCAATGATAGCAGTAGATGATGGTAAAGTAAGCTATACTCATATGAAACCAATTATTTTGTCAGAAGTAGATGAATTGTTTGAGCGTATTAAAAATGGTGAATTTGCAAAATAGCTACTGAGCCCAGTTTAATGGTCAAGAGAAGGAAATAAACAGGAAATAAGGTATCCCTACCGTCCTCGTTTGGCCTAGAAAAAGCATAAAAAACGTGTCCGACCTTTGGCGGAAAAAGAGTTTAATAAACAGGGAAGAGAAAATATACATCCTAAAACATAGATTTTCACTACCTTCGAAAAAGTGATATCTCGCTCACAAATAATGTCTTACTATAACTTTACATTTGGTATGGGTATCAAAGAACGGGAATATGTGGCCGTGTCCGCCGCAGGAGGAAAAGATAGTGCGTTTAGTATGGCCAAAAACACTATGTATATTTAATCTTAACCAACCATAGAACACCTCTGTTTTCCTTATTTTTAGTATACTCGCATCAATATGTCAAAATCAATTGCTATCTATTCCTTTATTCTATTGCTACTCGTCGCTTGTAGCTCTGAGCCAAAAGAAGCCAACTCATCAGAAAACTATGCTGACCTGACTACCTACATACCAGTGAAACTAACTACGGATCTTTCTGTACTTTCAGAATCTGAGACTCAAATGCTCCCACATCTATTTGCAGCTGCAGAAATAATGAATGACTTATTTTGGAAGCAAGCTTACGGAGATCGCGAACAGCTTTTAGCCTCTATAGCAGATCCTAAGCTAAGAGATTTTGCTATGGTAAATTATGGTCCTTGGGATAGGTTAAACGACAATGCTCCTTTTCTAGATAATGTAGAAACTAAACCCGCAGGTTCTAATATCTACCCGCATGACATCACAAAGGGTGAATTTGAAGAACTTGGTCTGCAAGATGAAAAAGGTCAATATTCGATGGTACGCAGAGACGAGGCAGGAAAGATATATACTATACCCTATAATGAGTTTTTCAGAGAAGAACTAGAAGTGGCTTCTGGCCATTTAATGCTAGCTGCAGAACTATGTGAAGATGCAGAACTAAAAAACTACTTAGAGCTTCGTGCCAAAGCCCTACTAAGTAATGAATACGATGCCAGTGATATAGCGTGGATCAATATGAAAAACAATACGCTTGATATCATAATAGGGCCTACTGAGCACTATGAAGACCAGTTATACAACTACCGTACTGCCTATGAAGCATATATTCTCGTGAAAGATAAAACATGGAGTAAAAAACTAGAAAAGTACATAAGCTACTTGCCACAGTTGCAAGCCAACTTGCCTGTAGATGCTAAGTACAAGGCCGAAACACCAAACAGTGACGCTGCTCAGCTTAATGCATATGATGTCATTTTTTATGCTGGAGATTGTAATGCGGGTAGTAAAACCATAGCTGTAAATCTGCCAAATGACGAAGAATTACAAGTGAAATACGGAACACGTCGTAGTCAGTTAAAGAATGCAATGCAGGCTAAGTTTGACCATATTCTGCTTCCTATATCTGAGGTGCTTATAGACAAAGCTCAACGCAAGCACATTACCTTCAATGCTTTTTTTAGCAATACCATGTTTCATGAGGTAGCACACGGACTAGGGATAAAACAAACTATCAATGGAAAAGGAATGGTACGAGAAGCCCTAGGAGAAAAATTTAGTGCATTAGAAGAAGGGAAAGCAGATATCTTAGGTTTATATATGGTGACTCAACTAAAAGAGCAGGGAGTGCTAGAAGAAGGCGAACTGATGGACTACTACGTAACATTCTTGGCAGGCATTTTTCGCTCAGTACGTTTTGGGGCGAGCAGTGCACACGGTCAGGCCAATATGCTTCGTTTCAATTACTTCGAACAGCAGAATGCTTTTACTAGACGCGACGATGGTACATATGCTGTAAATATGGAAAATATGAAGACGGCTATTGCTGGGCTTTCTGCTAAAATACTGCAACTACAAGGGGATGGAGATAAAGCGGGAGTAATAGCCCTAATGCAAAAAGATGGGAATGTAGGAGCTGCTCTACAAGCAGACTTAGATCGATTGAGCAAAGCCAATATCCCTGTAGATGTGGTATTTGAGCAGGGCCTTGATGTTTTGGGCTTAACCCAATAAACGAGTTAGAAATTCCTAAAAGAAAATGCATCCCACTAAACGGACCCTATCCTAAGTTTTGTGTAACCCTATTTAGTTTAGTGTCTAAAACTACTTTTTTCTTTCGATTACATAATCGATAAGAGCTTTTAGGTATTCTGTAGATGACTCCGTAGGTATAGAATTGAGTAAATCTTCAGCCTTTTTCTTATACTCCAGCATCCTAGTTTGAGCATACTCTATGCCTCCCTTTGTTTTCACAAACTGGATAACCTCTTGGATATCAGCCTTCGATTTTTTAGAATTTTTGATGATCTTGATGATCTTTCTTCGTTCCCCTTTATCTGCCACATTCAATGCATAAATGAGTGGTAACGTCATCTTTTTTTCGATTATGTCTATCCCTGTAGGCTTCCCTATTTTGTTATCTCCATAGTCAAACAGGTCATCCTTTATCTGAAACGCTATCCCTACCGCCTCTCCCATAGCTATCACGTCTTCTAATACTTCCTCGCTTACTCCTACGCTATTAGCACCTATACCGCAGCAACTGGCTAGCAATGATGCAGTTTTTTTCGTTATTATATCAAAATAAACTTCTTTGGTAATATCCAGTCTACGGGCTTTCTCCATCTGCAGCAACTCACCTTCACTCATTTGCTCTACGGCAGATGATAATATTTCCAATGCCTTAAAATCCTTGTTTTTTAAAGAAAGAAGTAGGCCTTTAGAAAGCAAGTAATCTCCCACTAGTACAGCTACTTTGTTTTTCCAAAGTGCATTGATAGAGAAGAATCCTCTACGCATATTAGATTCGTCTACCACATCGTCATGTACTAGTGTTGCTGTATGTAGCAGTTCTACAAGAGCCGCACCTCTATACGTTGTCTCATTTACCTCTCCAAAGAGTTTAGCACAGTGTAGTACCAGGAGTGGCCTCATTTGCTTGCCTTTTCTCTTTACGATATAGTTCATAATCGTATCCAGCAAAGGCACTTTGCTTTTTACACTATCCTTAAACTTATCTTCAAAGATTTTAAGCTCATTCTCTATAGGAGATTTAATATATGCTAATGATGTAGCCAATAGTATCGCAAAGTAGTATTCTTATATACTTTTAAACAAGAAAGGAGAGCAATTGCTCTCCTTTTTATTATGTATTTTAAAATAAAATTAGTCTTTTCTTGGCACTTTAGCTGCAGTATAACTAAGCTTTAGGGCATTTACCTTTCTCAGCTCTTGTTTTATATCTGTAATTACACCCATTTTTACTGTTATATCCGCTTTCAGAGAAGTTGTCATATAAGGCACTTCGGCCTCATCTTTCTTACTATTCTCTATAGTGATATACTCTTGTATATCATCTATGCTAGCAAAGGCATCATTTAATTGTACACGTGGCGTAGTACCATAAACAAGGTTAATGGGTGGACCTACGAATATATAATGTAGTCTAGATTTTTTCTCTAACTTTTCTACCTCAGATGCACTAGGTAATTTGGTTTTCACCTTCATTTCCTTATCCCTCATTTTGGTAGCAACCATGAAAAAGAATAAAAGCATAAATACAATATCAGGTAGTGCTGATGTATTGATAGCTGGTGTGGCTCTTCCGCCGTCTTTTTTAAATTTTGCCATTACTTACCTCCTCCTAAACTTACTGGTTCTGCTTCAGATAACTTTTTAGGGTATTTTTTCTTTACCATTTTTATCTTTTCTTCATCTCTTTCTGGATCTAGCTTGGTATATATCTTGCCATACTCCTGCATAGAATAATCATCTCTCACCTTATTATACGCTGCCGTAAGTTCATTATATACTTGCACATACATGTCATAAGATGTTCCTCTATCATTCTTTAGCGAAACTATGGCCTTAGTAGATGTAGTAGATAATGTAGGATTAACTCCTTCATTAGTCAAGTGGTCAACCGTTTTTTGCATTAGCTTATCTATCGTCAAAGGAGCACCTTCTACTAGTAGTTGATCAGATGCATTTACAAGCACTTCTAAAACCTCACGTTTTTTCTGTTTACTATCTTCTGGTGGTTCTTCAGATATAGGTGGCAGTGCGACTTGTAATCCATTTGGTATATCCATAGTAGTGGTTACCAAGAAAAACACGAGTAACAAGAAGGCGATATCTGCCATCGAACCAGCATTAATTTCAGGAATATCTCTTTTTCTTGTTGCCATACTCTTTAGTTCTTAAATAAGGATACTGCTTCTGAAGCCAATATAGAAACTACGGCTACAATACTCAAAAATATAGTGACATAGATTCCTGTATCTACTAGCTTAGACTTGCCTACTGACTCTACTCCATAATCTAGGTGATGTTCGGTAATAGTTCCTGGAGCTAAAACATAGCTTATCACTCCCACTACTAAAAACACTCCTATACCTACAAGTATGCTAATAGCACTCTTTGGATTATCTACTAAGTACATCACCGATGATGCCAAAATTGCCAAAATTGCAATGACAGACAGGGCTATACCTATGCCTAGTCCCATTCCACTACCTGCCAGCTCGTCGCCCAATAATACCATCACAAAGATGATTATTAATAGTATCACTATAGAGTAGTATATTATTCTTCCTGTTTTACCCATTATGCCTTTATAACTTTGTTTTTAACTAAGATATCTACTAATGAGATAGAAGCGTCTTCCATATTATTTACTATACCATCTATTTTAGAAGTGATAAAGTTATAAAATACTTGAAGGATAATAGCAACTATAAGCCCAGCTACTGTAGTAAGAAGAGCTACAGAGATACCGTCAGCAACTACACTTGGAGAAATATCTCCAGCTGCTTTAATCGCATCAAACGCCTCGATCATACCTATTACTGTACCCATGAAACCAAGCATTGGAGCTAGTGCGATGAATAGAGATAACCAAACTAAACCTTTCTCTAGCTGGCCCATCTGTACTGAGCCGTAGCTCACTACTGATTTTTCTACTACGTCTATAGAGCCTTGATCCGCCCTGTCTAAACCTTGATAGAATATACTTGCTACTGGTCCTCTTGTATTTCTACAAACTTCCTTAGCTCCTTCTATGTTACCAGCAGATACTTCATCATTGATTTGAGCAACGAATTTTTCTGTATTGATACTCATCCAGAATAAAGAGATGATTCTCTCTATAGCTATTGCCAATCCTAGGATAAGACATATAAGTGGTAAAGACATAAATCCTGGGCCACCTTCGATAAATTTATTTTTAAGAACTTGTAAGCCTGTAGGTTCTGCTTTTTCCTCTAGTTCTGTGGTTGCTTCTACTGCGGCAGTTGTTGCCTCAGCAGTTGAATCTACCATTGCGTCGCCGTCTATAGAAGAGCTATCTCCTTGAGCGGATACTGTCTGAACACTCAATGTCATTAAACAGAATAACATTAAAATTGATGTGATTTTTTTCATTTTATTTTTAAGTCTTTTTTCGTATTGCGGACAAAAATAGAAAATTTTAAGTCTGGGCGACCATTCTATTTACTATTTCTATTTTTATCTCTGGTTTTATTTTCTAACTCGAAAATGAACCTATGCAGTATATAATTTTTAATTGACTATAAAAACAACCACTTTCGCTTTACCAAAGGGAATAATTTTTACAAATGGCTAAAACAAAAACAGTATATATCTGCTCAAATTGCGGTAGTAACTATGCCAAAATGATGGGCAAATGTGTAGCGTGTGGCGAATTTAACACGGTACTAGAAGAGATAGTAGAAAAACCAAAAGCTGCTATGATGAATTTGAATGATATAGACGGAGTGGTAACTGCTGTAAATAGCGTAGACTCAATAGAACTTAAAAGACTGAAAGCACCCGGCATAGAGCTAAATAGAGTTTTAGGCGGCGGTATAGTCCCCGGTTCAGTAATATTACTTGGCGGCGAACCTGGTATAGGTAAATCTACTCTGCTCCTTCAGTCTGCTCTGCGTATGAATAAAACTGTTCTATATGTAAGTGGAGAAGAAAGCCTTAACCAAATAAAAATGCGTGCAGATAGAATAGGTATAACCAATGAAGACTGCCTGCTGCTAAATGAGACCTGTGTAGAAAACATCATTAAACGACTAAAGGAAACCAAACCCTCTTTTGTAATTATAGACTCCATTCAAACCATGTTTAGCAAGTACCTAGACTCTACCCCGGGTACCATCTCACAAATAAGAGAAAGCAGCTCGCTGCTCATACAATACGCAAAGCAGAATGAGGTCCCAATAATACTTGTAGGACACATTACCAAAGAAGGACAACTAGCTGGCCCAAAACTACTTGAGCATATGGTAGATACTGTGCTGCAATTTGAGGGCGAGACTCAAAATAGTTATAGAATACTGCGGACGCTTAAAAATAGATTTGGCAGTTCTCAGGAATTAGGCATTTATGAAATGACATCTGAGGGTATGCGAGAAATAGATAACCCTAGTGAAATACTCATTAACCAACGAAGTGAAAACTTGTCTGGTGTGAGTGTAGTAGCATCACTCGAAGGAAACAGAAGTCTGCTCATAGAAACACAAGCACTAGTGAGTACCGCTGTATTTGGAAACCCGCAACGCAACACCAATGGATATGATATAAAGCGACTCAATATGCTACTCGCTGTTCTTGAAAAGCGATGCGGGTACAAACTGTCTACTCAAGATGTGTTTGTAAATATAGCTGGAGGCCTAAAGATAAATGACCCCGCTACTGACTTAGGCATAGCCGCTTCTCTTATTTCTTCTTTCGAAAATTTAGCTTTAAATAATAAAATGGTATTTGCTGGGGAAATAGGGTTAAGCGGTGAGATAAGAGGAGTGAATAGGATAGACCAACGCCTAAAGGAAGCTGAAAAAATAGGTTTCAAAGACTTCGTGATATCTGACCAGCTAGACGTGAGAACGAAAGACTACAAAATAAAAATACACCAAGTGGCCAACGTAAGTCAATTTTTCTCCTTGCTTTTCAGATAAACAAATGGCTATATAGCTGTACATCTAGTAGCCCACAAACACCCAAATTGTGGTTTAGTTTAGGTATAATATTGCTGAAGCACGCTTTTTTTTAGTTTATCTAAAGAATAATAATCTAAGTGTGCAACCTATTGTACTACATACCGAGTAAAGAGGACAATTTGCTAAATGAACAGGAACTTATTTCTGCTTGTGTCCAAAATAACCCTAGGGCTCAAAAAATACTGTTTGAGACATATGCAGGCAAGTTTCATACTTGCTAAACTTAACACTAATTGTAAAAGAATATCTTAAGTTTATCAGACATTCAATACGATTTACATCGGTATGAAATTGCGACAATAAACATACCTTTGTCGTCTCATATATTGATATGTTTATAGAAGTATTAAAATCTAAAATACACAGGGCTAAGATTACTCAAACTGAACTAGACTATGTAGGCAGTATAACTATAGATGAAAATCTAATGGATGCCGCAAATCTGATAGAAGGAGAAAAAGTGCTCGTAGTAAATAATAACAATGGGGAGCGACTAGAGACTTATGCTATTGCAGGGGAGCGAGGTGAAGGAATGGTTTGCCTCAATGGTGCTGCTGCACGCAAAGCTGCCAAAGGAGATATTGTGATTATTATCTCTTTTGCCATGATGGAGTTTGAAGAAGCAAAAAAGTTTGTTCCTTCATTGGTATTCCCTGATAAAAATAATATAGCAATAGTTGAATAAGACTGTCAAAACCATACTAAACACCGTAGTCTTTTTACTGCTAGGAGCGGTTATTTTCTATTTTGCTATTCTACAAAATAATCCAGAAGATATCTGGGAACAAATAAAAACTGCAGAAATTAAGTGGATTCTCGTAGCTATTGTATGTGGTGTTTTGAGTCACTTAGCTCGTGCCTTACGGTGGAATATTCTATTACAACCCTTAGGTTATAAAGCTTCCGTTGCCAATAGTTTTCACGCTGTCATTATAGGTTACCTGGTAAATATGGGTGTGCCACGAGCAGGAGAAGTTGCTCGACCTGCTGTTCTAAGTAAACTCGAAAAAATTCCTTTTAATAAACTAGTAGGCACAGTCTTAGTAGAGCGTGTGGTAGATCTCATCTTTACTCTGATTATTGGTATTGTAATATTCGTTATACAATTCAATGTGATTGCAGATTTCTTCACCACTGCTTTCCAAGATGTAGATAGCACTAAAATACTAATCTACGGATTTGTGGGCATTGCATTTTTAGGACTAGGATTTTTAGCCTACAAGAAACGAGATTTAATCTATAGACTCCCTATTATCAATAAACTAAAAACTTTTATAGAAGGGCTGCTAGACGGGGTCAAAACTATTTTTCAACTAAAGCAAAATGGCCTTTTCCTTTTCTATAGCCTTTTTATTTGGGTAATGTACTTTCTGATGTCCTACTTCATATTTTTTGCTTTGGAGGGAACGGCTCACTTAGGGTTATCCGCCGGACTTACGGTTTTGCTCTTTGGCACAGCTGCTATGATAGTGCCTATTCCTGGTGGGCTAGGCACATACGAGGCTATGGTGCCTGCAGGTTTGGCTCTTTATGCTATTGAGCCATTAGTAGGCAAGTCATTTGCCATACTTACACACTCACTTCAAATACTCCTGATTTTTATCATCGGTATTTATTCTGTGCTATACTTCGTAATAAAATCTAATAGAATCAAGAAAAATGATTTGGAATCAACTAATTAAAGACAAAATCTTTAGCACTAATACAGCACTTGCTAAACAAGTAAATAGTTGGCATTTGCATAATGAGAAGGTGGTATTTACTAATGGGTGTTTTGATATTTTGCACCTCGGACATATAGACTACCTTACCAAGGCTGCGGACCTAGGAGATAGGCTAATTGTGGCTGTGAATACAGATAAGTCTGTGAGTGTCTTAAAAGGACCCTCTCGCCCTATTATAGATGAAGAGACCAGAGCTATGAAACTGGCTTCACTTGTATTTGTAGATGCCGTAATACTATTTAGCGAACAAACTCCGCTAGAACTTATCATAGAAGTAAGGCCAAATGTCTTAGTAAAAGGAGGAGATTATACCATAGATACTATAGTGGGTGCATCAGAAGTGCAAGATAACGGTGGTCAAGTTGTGGTGATCCCATTCTTAGAAGGTCACAGTACTACCTCCATAATAAATAAGATAACTAGTTAGCCTTTTCTTTTCCCGCCTTTCAACTCTTCTTGTAAAGTATTTAATTTTTCCCAGCTTCCACTATAGGCTAATGATGCTTGCTCACCCCAGGTGCTAGGATCATGTACTGCATAGTTAGGACCTGCTGCTATTAATATGCCTTTTATTCTTTCCACAGATGAATCTATCACTTGCTTGTAAGTATATATTCCATCCGTGTTCAAAAGCTCTTCAATCTTTGGACCTATTCCTTCTATTTTCTTAAGATCATCTATTTGACCGCCAATGCTTGTGCTTATTATTTCAGAAGTTTTGGCCGTGGCCGCATCAGCAGGTGTTTCCTCTGCTATTTGTACAACAGGCTCTTTATTTGATTTTTCAATCTCCTTCTGAAGAGTACTCAATGTATTCTCTACATTTATTCTCTTAGCATAACATTCTGATAATCGAGTATTCAAATCCTCTATTTCTCTTTTTTGGTCTTTTAGCTTCGCCTCTACCTCTAGACTGATTGCCATTGCCTCTGGTTGTTTAATCTCAGGTTTACTCTTTGACCTAAGGACAGAATTCTCACTTTCTAAATCAGATAATTTAGATTTAAGTGACCCACTTAATAAGCTTCTAAGTAAGTAGCCAAGAACAAATGCCCCTAATAAGATAATAGCTATTTCTGCAACGTACGTTGACATATTAGATGCCCCTGGTCCTTCAAAAAATTTCTCAGTATTCATATATCTCTTGTTCATTTAATATTATTTCTACCCTTCTATTCTTTGCTCTACCCTCTACAGTATTATTGTCTGCTATTGGTTCTATTTCTCCTTTAGAGGTAGGATTTAAATTTTGTTTCTCTAAACCCTTAGCTTCGAGGAGTTTTACAATTGTATTAGCTTGATCTAATGCTTTAGAAAAGTTAACCGCTGAGGTTTCACTATTATCCCAATGGCCAACTAAATCTATACTTCTATTCGGATTTTCTATGGCAAGGTAGGTTAAAAATGCATCTAACTTTAGACTAATCTTCTCATTCTCAAAATACACAATAGCCCCAAATTGGGTTTCCTGCACAAAGTTATTTTTAGTAAGAACATTAAAATCTACTGCATCAATATTCTCACCTAAATCTTCTATTTGCAACTGCTTGGAACTTACAGTGAATCTACTTTGGTCTAATTCTGAGAATAAGCTTTGTACAGCCATAGCTCGAGCTAATCCCAGATTTTCAAAACTAGATACGTTTACTTCACTTGGGTCATACAATCCTACTATAGCCAATAGGTTGTTTGAATCTAATTTTGATAACAAATCATTTTTGTACATATCAAAACTAGCAGACAAAATAGGTTGGCTATCACCATATTTAAAAGTCAACCCCTCTTTGCTTAGTAATTCATACTCTAGTGCACCAGGACACTGCTCCTTGATCTTACAAACGTAATACCAGCTTGAGCCCAAAGACCATATGATAAAAAGTAACATTACTAAGAAAGCTTTTGATTTCATTATTACTCTATAAAATGCGGAGAGAGAGGGATTCGAACCCTCGGTACCCTTGTGGGGTACATACGCTTTCCAAGCGTACCTAATCGGCCGCTCTAGCACCTCTCCAATTGGCTACAAATTAAGTTATATTTTAAATAAGTCCAATGCATTTGCTGTGGTAATCTTACTTATCTCTTCTATAGACGTAGAATATATGCGTGCAAGTTCCGATGCCACCTCCATTATATAGGCACTTTCATTTCTTTTACCTCTATAGGGTACGGGTGCCAGGTATGGTGAATCGGTCTCCATAATGATCCGATCTAGAGGTGCATTAAATAAATGATTTCGTAAATCACTATTCTTGAACGTAACTACGCCTCCAATGCCTATGTGGTAACCCATTTCTACTATTTCCTTAGCCTCTTCTGCACTTCCTACAAAACAGTGGAACACTCCGGATAGCTTACCGTTGAAATTAGCCTTTAGTATATCTAGTATAAGTTGAGTAGATTCTCTAGAGTGTATTACTATTGGCAGCTTCTTTTCTAGTGCCCATTCGCATTGTGTTAGAAATGCTTTTTCTTGTAACTCCCGCTTCGTTTTATCCCAATATAGATCTATACCTATCTCGCCCACTGCTATGGTTGTATTTGTGTCTAATTCTTGCTTTATTCTTTCTAGTTGTATTTCATAATCCCTATCTACAGAGCAGGGATGCAGACCCATCATCCTATAAAAAAAAGTTCTATCTAGTTCCACTAAGGTGTTCAATCCTGCTATACTATCTGTATCTATATTCGGCAAGAATACTTTGGTAACTCCAGCGGCTTTGGCCCTTAAAATTACTTCGTCTATTTCACCTTCAAATGCATCTGCATACAGATGTGCATGTGTGTCTATCATTGCTTCAAATTTATACAAATAAAAAGCCCGCTTACCTTATGGTAAGCGGGCTTTTTTATATGCTTATTACTTATCTAATTACTTAGATACTGTAATTCTCTTAGTCGCATAGAAATCTCCGTTCTTCACTTGTACAAAGTATACTCCGTTAGCTACTGCTGACATATCTACATTGTATGTTCCGTTTAGGTTATCTCTTACTTCTACGTTTAGTACATTCCCAAGGATATCGCCTACTACTATCACTACATCTCCTGCATTTTCAACTG
>Ga0209390_10008637_pt1 | contig 12509 bp, 12 predicted proteins | sample BON01_FD_187212 | JGI IMG/M metagenome (GOLD analysis project Ga0209390, IMG submission 187212) | Freshwater microbial communities from Lake Bonney liftoff mats and glacier meltwater in Antarctica - BON-01 (SPAdes) (version 2) | ecosystem: Environmental > Aquatic > Freshwater > Ice > Glacier... | reverse complement strand
CCGACTGCGCGGGGCTCGATCTACCCCCACCTCTCAAAACCCCATGCCCCCCCCCCCCGGCGCTATCCCACACACCGTCTCGCTTGCTATCTTGTGTCGGTGCCTGCCGTTGCCGACCCTGCCAGTCTCGTGCGGGTCCCGCATCGCCTCGAGAACTGCTGCCGGTTATGCTGGCAGCTGTTGCAAATGTGGAGGGGGGGGGAGGCCAGAGGAAGTGGAGCATGGCGGCGTCGCTGCCGAACGGAAACCCTACTAGATCTGTCATTGTCCACCCTCCCTTTGGCTCAACATTCAAAAAAAACGGTTCGCGGCCATGGATGTGTTGGTCTTGCTGTGACCCCCCTCCTCCACTTCCCGCTTCTTTGTCCCCGTCCTTCATAAACCGCGACAAGACAATTCCGGTGGCGGTGCCAGAGTGTGTGACCGGCTGCCAACTGCCCTCTCTACATCCCACACACACCCCCAGCTCTGGCCATACATGCACTCCACAGTCGCCCCCCCCGCCGTCGCCACAGTTGCCGTTGCCGATGGGGGAAAACTGAGGGTCCCAATACGACCACGAACGGCACGCAGGATGCTCAAGACAGGCCGCGTGACATGTTGCAGAGCCCGCAACGATTTGGCTCGTCACCCCCGACACTTGATCTCTGCCTGGAAACTGCAGAAAATGCGCAGCCCCTCCCAACCACCACCCCACACCCGCAACCCCCTTTGGAGTGCTAAAGTTTGACATTGTGAGAAACATGGCGGCGTCGGACGAACACACGTGCATTTGCCCAAGCAGCCGCACTCTAGTGTCCTGCCTTCTTACATCTGTACGCATGTGCATCCCGTGTCTTCGTCCTGCGCGCTGCAAGTCTGCCTCCTCTGTGCGTGCGAGCCTGCTGGCGTGGTGGCCAGCGACGTCGGAGTGGCGGGCAAGGGAGATACGGTAGCGGCAGATGACGTCGGGAAAGCCTGCAGGATACAAGCCGGGTGCAAGTTTTGGGCTGCGCAGCGCACGTGCTTGTCGTGTGCTGCTGAAGGGCTGCATGTACTGCAACTCGAAGAGAGCCTGCAAATCTGCCAGCATGCGCGCATGCGACAGATCGCCCGATCCTGCCGATGCGCTATCCCTCGCATGGCTCGCGTGCACGTCAGAGGGAAGGGCACGCGCACAGACCTCAACGGTTACGAGCACCTGGGAAATTTTTGGCCAGACGGCAGAGAGCTCAGATGAATTGGCCGACCTGAGCGTGCTCATGGCGTGCATCGTTTGATCGCCTAAGGCAATCACCAACGCGGTTGTTGGCTCCTGAAGGTTGCTTGCCGGCACGGTGCCGAGCGCCCGGCAGATTTCTTTGCGCAGGAAAACTCTGCCGCCTGACGCTCCCTGCCGGAGGGGTGTCATTGTTTGTGTAGTGTGTGTTCAAAATACTCTCAACATCTCAGATGTTTGCAATTTCAGGCGTGCTCAACACATATGCACAGAGTATTACCAGCGAGTATAGATGGATCTCAGCGGCGAGTAATGTGTCGGCGCAAAGCTGCCAGCGCCCAGACATGGTCTCAATCTCAACCCGCCGCTGCACACAAAAAGACATTACTTCATTCGGTCCTGGCAGAGGGTAAAGCAAGACCAACAGTCGAGTATGGCACGCTCGCGGCTCACAGTGCAGCGGTATTCTGGGCCCTCAAGATGTGCGGTCTGGCGAAAGCGCTCGAGCAGCACTGGGTTGTACGCCATCGCCCCCATCCACTCCCACGCCGAGGGAGCACCTGCCGTCGTGGCCGTGCTCTCCAAAAAAGACGAGCTGGCCTCCAAGCACTCCATCGGTGTGCTGGAACTGGAGGCGGGGTTGCCAAGTACTAGCCCGCGATCGGCAGCCAGTGCCACGATTACCCAAAACACGCACACATCGATGAAGCTGCCAGCTGCAGCAGCCATGAATTTGTCCTCGCGAATTGAAAGATACACGAACTTGAACCACGAACATGACGAACCTTATTATTAACATCACGCACGAGACGTTTCCGTACAGATTCATCCACTATGGTGAGAGCGTAAAAGCTCAAGAGTATATTCGCTAGCCGTGCACACTTGCGGCGGCGATTACGTGTGCACATTCAAAGGAAGAGGACAGCTGATGCACGGCGAGAGCGCGGGTCTGCACGCGCGCGGTTTCGTATCTCTGCTAGGCGATTTTACGGCTGTGTTGATGGTCGCGATGTGCAGCTGGCGATACGAGCTGCATTGAAAGAGGCGGCGGCGTATGGTGTTAGTGTATACGCATGCTGTACTTAGGATGAGCAGCCGCAGGCCCAAGGGTGATATTTCAAACATTGCATTATTTTGGCTGACCCTGATGTTGTTTTTCTTTTATGTATTGCAGTCCAAGCTTGCCAGCGAGGGCGTCCGTGAGGCCATCCGCGTGATGTTCGCGGATTCGAACTCCAAGAAGCGTAAGTTCCGTGAGTCCGTTGAGCTCCAGATTGGCCTCAAGCAGTACGATCCCCAGAAGGACAAGCGTTTCTCAGGCTCCGTCAAGCTCCCCCGTATCCCTCGCCCCAACATGACCATCTGTGTGCTTGGTGACGCCCAGCATTGCGAGGAAGCGGAGAAGAACGGCATTGGCAACATGACTGTGGAGGACCTCAAGAAGCTGAACAAGAACAAGAAGCTCATCAAGAAGCTCGCCAAGAAGTACCACGCTTTCCTTGCCTCGGATGCCCTCATCAAGCAGATCCCCCGTCTGCTTGGCCCCGGTCTCAACAAGGCAGGTAAGTTCCCTGGCCTCATCACTCACCAGGAGAAGATGTCCGACAAGATCGACGAGCTCAAGTCCACCATCAAGTTCCAGTTGAAGAAGGCTCTCTGCCTTGCATGCGCCGTGGGCCACGTTGAGATGACGGAACAGGAGCTCTTCGCCAATATCAACGTTGCTGTCAACTTCCTCGTCTCGCTTCTCAAGAAGAATTGGCAGAACGTTAAGACCCTCAACGTCAAGACCACCATGGGCAAGCCCAACCGTATCTACTAATTTATCAGAATTTCTTCTGATGATGTTGTGACAGCTGTCAAACAGTGGGCTGGGGCGTTTTTCACGTCTCTGCCAGCCTGGGCGCTACCACCCACGGTTCTCTCGCGCGCGTGTGCTGTGTTTGGCCATCGGATGCCTCTCAGTGCGTGTGGGCTTCACGGAGCGATCGACTTGGGGAGCTCAGGTTCTTCTTTTCAGTTCAGGAATGGATCTGTCCGGGAATTTGCCAGCCAGCACGTTTCCCAGTAATATAATTTAAAAAAATTCAATTGAATCTCAACGTCAACTACCTTAACGGATCTTTTTCACGGTTAATTGTCCCTATTCTCAAAGTCTACAGAACCTCCCAAGTCTGTGTAATCCACAACCTACACGAATTTGTGCATCTTCTTGGATCTGAACGACGATACATTACCCCCACGATATGTTTCCGATTTTGGGCAAGTTGTTTGTATACCACGTGCATGGATTTTGATTTTTTTGTCACCTTGTGAAAGAGTTTTTGATTCGCGAATTGCGACCGTGATTCACGCATGATTACGTCCTGTCCAAACAGGGGCAATGAGCGACTAAGAACCGCACTGAAAGATATTTGTGATCGGATGACCCTCGAAAATGTTCCCAAAACGATCAACACCATTGTCGAAAATAAATCCAAATATATACACATGTATACATGAAATGGTGATGCAGTGAGATGTACGACTTGGAGTAATCCGAGACTGCACCGCAGTGGCAGCAGATCTTCGCGTCGACAAAACCCTGAATATTTTCTTGATGGGGAAAAAGCCGGGAATGGACCAGCCTGAGTGGGAATACTGATTTGAAAGATACATTGGGTTATGTCCGTGGGTAACAGCAGAAATCTGTATCAAACTTGTTGATTTACCATTCGCACCGTGACATTGGAATTGGATCGCTCTTTTATCGATTTCAAGGTTCCATCAGGAGACTTATCAACCTCCCGTTCACGGGTATCATGATATGAATTAGTGTTGAAAATCAGGAATCATAACCAGTCTGATCAAGTTCATTTACACTGGCACCTGTCATCTACGATGCTCCAGTAGTTGCTTTGTAAACACGGTGGGAGAGATCGTAGGTACGCTGTTTCGAGGCCACCGGACTAAGTTTACTCTCCCTAGCTGGCGCGGTAACGCACCGAAACACCGAATAGTAGTCGAACTTCCTGACTCCGACTCACTGAGTCGGAGGTAGTGCTGCCGCCGGGCGCCGCTGTCGCTGTGTGAATCAGTGTGATACCTCTTTCAAGTTTGTGCACACAAGCTAAAATAGGAGGAGGGTCTGCGGGAGGATAATCAAAGTACACAGTTTCGGGGTTCGTGAGTGCTCAGGCTTTAACCTTGCATGTGTCACGGTACTAAATGGGAGGCCCGGAGGGAGGTTAAGATCCGGAAGGGTATCGTCATTTCTCGTGCGCTCATTTCTCTTTTTACTGTACTTGGTGACTAGTGTTTGATGTCGAGCAAATCGATTTCTTCACCCACCTTCAGTTGCGGGTCACGATCTGCGGAACGCGCGTTGAGGTGTCGGTACAACAAACGCCAAGCGCTAGGAATTTATTACATCATGCGAATATCATATAGGTTCTTGGGATCAATCTGTAAAGGAGACTGCGATCTAGGTCTATGCGCGACTGCGCACCTTGCAAAAACAATGTTGCTCGCACTGCCACATCCGACACTTTTTTGCGGAAATCCGGGTGGCACTATTTTTGGTTGGATGTAGACAGTGTGCAGCGGCATTGTTTTTGCAATGTCACGGTGCGAAGTCGTGTACAGAACTAGATCTCAGTCTTCGCTATAATCTGATATCATTAGAGGATTAGGAGCTGTGCCAGTGTCTCATAATAGATTCGCATGGTACAATAAACTTGAATTCCTATAGCCTGGCGCGCGCTGACCGGCGCGCCATTGCTTTGCACAGCATCTTGCGAACTTGAGCAGTGGGGACAATGGCCCGGGACTGACTCGGAGAGAAAAATCCGGCCGAGCCCAAATATGAGTGTGGGCTCAGAATTTCAAGTTTCGGGAATCTCTGTGAACCCACAACACAATGTCTGGACCCACAGTATGGAAAAGTGGAGACGAGTAAAATGTGTGTTACCTTTTGTTGACTGAAACTTTTGTAGATATGCCTCTTCGTAAAAGCCTGAGTTTCATAGATAAGCCTGTGCGAAAAAATCCAGTCAACACGTAAAAATGCATTCAAGTTGCAAAAATTTGACGTAAAAATGCATTCGCAAAACAGTCCCCCCCCTCCTCCTCTTCTTTCTCCTCCTTCTGGCTTGAATCATTCCCGGGCCCCCCATTGTCACCGTGCTTGCCCTCACTATCCTCCCCGTGGATGCCCCCCACTCTTCCGCCAGCCCGCCAGCACCTCTCGCTGCTCTTCCCACCCGCTTTGTCTCTCTTCCCTCATGGTCACACGGATAGAAACACGACTCGGATTGGGAAACTAACATGAACCTCCTGAGGAAGCTGCCAAAAAAAAGAGGTAAATAGAGAGTTTTTACCGTGACTGTATGAACCAAAAATGCCCCCTACCCCCCCTTGCCCTGATCTTACAACAAAACCGTGACCCTCTTGGGACCGTGAACCTATCTTAATTGGCGATTCCCCTCCTCCGAGTCCCATCTTAGTACACACGCAGATAAGAGTGGGGGGGGGACTTGTTTTGGGAATTGACCGTGACAATAATTAGTAACTTATTACGACTTTACCCCGTTTTAAAGAGTAGTAACTTACTAGGACTGACAATTAGTAACTTACTAGGCTGAGGACTTAGTCACTTACAAGGACTTCAATAGGATCATCATTTTCTATTACTAGAACATTAGGATAATTCTCTCAGGCTAGCACTAGAAAGAGAGGGGAGGGGCCCGGCTTATTTGGGCGCGCGGCAAGCGGAGGGGCCTTAGCCCCGGAGTCGCCTCGCTCTACTCTCAGTCAGTCGGAGTCAATACTGATTTTTTGAATTAAATATAAATTTTTTTTTTCAAAAAATCGGGCATCTCATCTCATGTCCGATTTTCGATGTCCGATTTCATGTCCGCTTTCGATGTCCGATTTTCATGTCCGATTTCATATCCGATTGACTTTACCCTCGCTGTGTGCGGCGTCTTGGATATGGGTTAGACACCGGTCAGAATATTACCTTCAAGTTTAAAGGATAGTAACTTACTAGGACTGACAATTAGTGACTTACTAGGACTAAATTAGGATCATTTTCTAGTAATAGAAAAACTACTACAAATTTAAGTCATTCAGCCTCGTCTCCCATTTTAGATTACAAAGACGTAGTATATGACAGTACCGATATTATACTGTCACAGACGTGTGAGGCGGGGGTAGAGAAACCACCATTCTGGGGCCGAACCCATTCAGGTTTTTGCGTTTCAGTTTGTACCAATAACAGCCACACAGGCAAACATGGTAGATTGTTTTGCTGTATATGTCTCTATATAGTATGTGTGCGTTTGCATGTGTGAGAGTGAGAACAGCCGCCCTGTTACGTATGTCTCTATTGTGTGGCATATAGACCCCTCATATGTCTCTATATGCGAGTGCGTGTTTGTGTGTGCGTGTGTGAATGTGAGAACAGCCGCTCTCTTGTATACGTCTCTATAGTGTTGCATGTGTCTCTCACATGTCTCTATATGTGAGCGCGGGTCGGCCATAAACTAGGTCGGCAACGGTCCGGGATAGTCCTGTGGGTTTTAAGTGGTTGACTTGAGTTGGGTCCCTCTCTCTTTAGTTTGGTCTCTCTCTCTGTAGTTGGGTCTTTCTTTCTTGCCAGTGAGTTGGGTCTCTTTCTCTTAAGTTGCCAGTGGGTCTCTCTCTCTTGAGTCACGGTTGGGTCTCTCTCTCTTGAGTTGGGTCTCTCTCTCTTGAGTTGGGTCTCTTGGGTCTAAGTGATTAACTTGAGTTGGGTCCTCAGAGTCTCACCACCCGCTTAGTCCAGTGATCAACTTTGGTTTTCGCAACCCAAGAAAGAAAGAAAGACAATACCGTTATACGACTTCAGAGAACTGTTTCTTTTGAATTAGTACTGAAAGATATTATGTAACACGGGAAACAAAGCGGACCAGTCCCCCCCCTCCTCTAGAGTGGCTTCCATTTCCGCCTCTAGTAGCTGCCGTGTTAATTACACCTAAGGGTGTTGAGTCGCCAGGCAGTGGTCGTATCGGAGTGATAGGTGCGTTGGTTTTTTTTTCCATCTGAGGCCGTTCAGGATAAACTTCACTTTCCCTGGCCGGCCCAGCAGTGCACCAAGACACTGAGACGTAGTCGAATACTCTGAGGTAGCGGATTCCGTCCTGTCAGAACTTGATCCAATGACAAGATGGTTGACATGGACGGTCTACGCTACTCCCCTAATGACCCTTACTACAGACTTGGGCCTGTCCATACGTGTCTCTACGTTCGAGTACGTGAGACTGGTGACTGGGACCTCTTCCTAGGTCCCCTGGAATTGGCGAGGGCGGAGACTGGTGGAGCTGACCGATGGGTGTTATAGCGGAGGGGATTCTCAGGGTTTACCAGGGTTTATTCACCCCCGTGTCCTTGGGATACCCACTATCAGTTTTCAATAAAAACTCTACTCTCAAACCAGTAATACAGTGACCGACACCTACTTCTGACCCCCACTTTTCAGAGGAATTTGCTTCAAGTTCAACAGTACCGAGTACACTCTTTCCTGTTTGCTTGGTCCCTACCCCAACCCTCCAAGTCTGGGAAGTCTGAGTGCCCTGTAACCATGCCATGCATGATATAGGTATCACCGTAGACCGCCTCTGTGGATACAGCTAGTATCGCCTGCCAAATATCACCGTGACAACAATGATCAACACTGACCCCGCGATAGCAGTTACATATTGACAGTCGCTAGCTGAGAAAACGCCGTGACACCCCCCCGTGTGCGGATCTGCGTTGTCGCCGCGGCCGCCCGGTATGCTGAGTAGTAGTATCGTCTTTTCTTTGAGTGTGCACACGTTGCCGCCGCTGCCGTGGGCGGCACTGGTGCGCCGCAGTGCACAATTATATGACGAATGAGGTTCATCAACTTCAATGTTCAACGGTTCGTGTCCAAGTCTTGACGTGATCAATTCGCGTAAGGACTTATTGGGAAATTTGTGGCTACTCCAAGTCGTCTCTTGGTGGATGTGAGCATGTGGTTGACGCTCACGGCCTGGTGATCGCGGGCTGGCGCCAACAATTGCAAGCCCCACCTCCATCTCCATCGCACTGGCCCGGGTGGCGTCACAGTGCTTGGAGGCCAGATTGAGCTTGTTGATCCAGAGCGTTGCATCAGAATTTCAATTCGGGAGGCCCGGGGTTGTTTTCAAGTTGTTTAGTTCCACAATTTACCGTCACAAGATTCCATCCTCAGTCCCAACTTTCTTTGAAGTTCCCAGTTGCATTGATAATGATTTTCAGGTTTCCCGTTTCTCGAGACTCGGATTATAGTGACCCCAACAGCCTGAGTATTTCCTCCAGACCCGGGTTTCAAGTTGCCAGCAAATCGGGCAGTTTCAAAGTTTGTCAGGACTTCAAGTTCTTCAAAACCGCGAGGTAATTTCATAGTTTGCCAGACCCGGGACCACCAGGCTTCTGCAAGTTTCCCATCATTTTCCATGCCAACACCCTTCGAACCGTGACCATGACAGTGGCATACCTGTGACTTGGACTTAAAGTGGTGTGACAGACGAATTGAGAAATTGTTACGAAGGGTGACGGAGAAAGGACTGGACAAGTTTATTGTTTCTTTACTGAGTCTGAAACTTGAACGTGACAGTGTACTTGAGGCCCGGGTACTGTACAGGTGTTTGTGTGTTTGCACACCTTTACAGCACAACCATGACTGTGAGGTTGAACAAAGAAGGAAATAGGAACTTTGAAAACAACCAGACTTGATGGCATTGGCATGTGAATGAACAATCCAAATGTCCGACCTCCTCTCGAGATTAGTCGATTTGTTCACAGATTTCTCCTACACCTACAACTGTAACAAGCGTGTGGAGTGGAAGTACCGTTGAAGGCAGTGGGGAAGAGAGGGAGAGAAGGAGGCAGGGCGTGCGAGTGTGTGAGCGAGAGAGAGCCTGTGAAAGCGTGAGAGAGAGCGTGTGGAGCGTGTGAGAGAGAGGGATACAGAGAGAGAGGACGTAGGGTAAGAGAGAGAGAGGGCGTAGGGTAAGAGAGAGAGAGAAAGAGACTGAGAGAGAAATGCCAACAAAGGGGGGAGGGGGAAGGGAAGAGGGAAGGAGGAAGAGAGGGGGGGAGGGAGAAGGGGAGGGGAGGGAGAGAGAGAGAGAGCGAGCGATAGCCTGAGAGAGAAAAAGAGGGACGGAGAGGAAGGACGGGACAGAGGACAAGCGGGAGAGAGAGAAATGTGGCATGGGAGCACAGTTAAAGTGACAGTGACAACTCCACACCGTGTCTCACGGTCACCATCAAGACTCACAAAAGTGAGTGTGTGTCTGTGTGTGTCTACTTTGTAATACTATATCACGGTATTACACATATATTAGACATATTGTTTGGTTGTGACAGCGTGTCCGAGTCGGCGCGCGGCGGCTAGGGCCGTAGACATGATACAGTGTCGCGCTACTCGCCCAGGATTTTTTCATCCAGTTCGTGACAACAGAATATTTCAATTTTTTCTATTTCGTTTCGGAGTTTTGGATTGAGCCTGACAGTGCTCCTGAAAAGGACGCACGCTTCTTGAATTTGAGGGCCTGAGGGCAACCCGTTGTACTAGATCGTTGTACTAGATCAGGATTCACTCAACGCCGAAATGTAATCATTCTCGCCGTTCACTGAACGCAGAGATGTAATCATTCTCGCCGTCCTCGTCGTTCTCGTCGTCCTCGTCGTCATCCTCAGACTCACTTCGCATCGCCACACAAGTCTGAGACTGGTCGCTCGGGACCCCAGTCGGGCGCGCCGCGTTTTTTGCCTCTGCGCAAAACTGCAAGCTCTGGGGCCCAAGACCAACAAGCTCATATAGCCTGTTGATAGCAAAGGCGTTGAGGTCTGGGTGTAGGTCCATCTGAGAGACGGCTAACGCAATGATTTCAGTTTCTTCTGCCTCGTCCGACGTATCCCTGTTATCCAGCTCGTCTAGCGCTATCTGGTACGCGTAGAGCAGCTCCTCGTCACCCACGAGGTCAAAGTTCATGGAAGACGAGGATGCCTCGGCAAGTGCGCCCTGGTGTGGCCTGAGACCTGTCGGCAGTTGGGTGCAGGTGGGTTGTGGATTGCCTCTGCCCGGGCCTTGTGGTGTGGGCTCCGCCGCATCAGAGGAGGGGTGCATGATGGGGGTGTTTCGCTGCGGAGCAGCTTGGGCCCGGCGCTGTCTTCCAACATATCTTCCGGCCTGTTCCTGCTGCATGCGAAGCTCCCGAATTCGCGCCACCTCGGCTGCACTCACGGTGTAGTCTGCGATCAGTCGCACATTCTTCATGACCTCGCTCTCCTCCTTGCCGTCCGGCCTGGGCATTAGTTTCCGCAGGCCGCGCGCCAGGTGCCCGCTCGCCTTGACCAGGCCACAATCTGTCTGTTGCTTTATTTTTCCCCCCTTCGCCACTACCTTAGCTTGCGCTCTCTCCAGCGAGACCCGCGCGGCTTTTAGAAGCAGCCGGCGCTTGCTGCGTTCCTGGCCCATCATTCGGCCCTGCTGCGGCCCGCCGTCTCTGACCCACGCGCCACCACTTTCGTCGCGCGTTGGGATGTCGGGCCTGTTTGTATCTGCCATCGTCTGCGACACTGACTGCGCCACCTTGTTGACAGAGCATTGCGCGCCCGCGAGCGCCTGACGTCTCTGCATACAAACCGATGTGTAAGTCACGCAGTCTGATTACGAAATGCTGGCACACACACGCCTGAAGATTTCAAGCACACACCTTGCTGCCATCGCCCCCAAAGAAAATCTTTGACAAGCTCGAGCGCTCCTTGCCCTCTGTCGCCATTTTTCGAGCGTTCTGTAGTTGTTCTTGTACAAGCCTGCACTGATTTTTCGGTCCCGCCTACTCTTGAGTGCACAAACACACACGCACACACGCGCACACACACATAACACACCCGCACACACGTAATGGATGATGATGTGGTGCAGTGTACGGTACGACGGTTCGTTCTAGAAATTTAGAAATGTTGTTCCAACTGTTTTGTGCGAGGGGGTGCTCGCCTGAGAATGGGAAGAAGGAGAAAGCTTCTCCTCCCACGTCCTTTGGACAAGTTTTTGACAAACTTTTGACGTCAACAACGCTTGCGTTCAGAGATCAGGGAGTGTAGAATGGCGGCGCGAAGTGATGCCGACTCAGGGCTCGCGAAGGGACTCGCCCCTGCACAGTCACCGCTCCGAGTCAACGCCCTGATCGCCGAGTTCCTGGGTACCTTTATCATAGAGTTCCTGGTTGGGGCATGTACGGTTGTCAGTGGCAGTGCAAGTTCGGGTCTGATTTCGGGCGCCCTTGGGATAGGGTTTTCTTTTACATCCGTCATGTTCATGATGCGAGGCGTCAGCGGAGCACATCTCAACCCTGCGGTCACGATTGGGATCATGGCCAGTTCGCCGCCACTCGCGTACGACTTCAACCCGATCCAGGGTGTTGCGTACATCTTCTCCCAGCTCTTTGGCTCCATCACCGGCGCCATCATGGTCTCGCACTTGATTCCCATGGAGGCCGACATTGTCGACACTCCAGCCACGGATGATTCGCCTGCCGTGCATCACGAGGGATCGGTAACATTCATGACACGGGGGGTGCTATCGGGGGATCACGGGTTGTCGGTGTTCATTTTTGAGCTCATCTGCACCTTTGCCGTCGTCTGGGTCTACTTTGCCACGATGATCGACCACCGGAGCAGAAGACGGGCGGGGGGCTTCGGGCCTTTGGCTGTAGGTCTAGGCATTATCGTTGGCATAATCGCCGAGGGCCCTGGCACTGGAGGTGGGACCCCCTGCCCCAATCGTCTCTGGCACACACATGTCTTTTTTGTTGCAGACGCGCGAATCTTTGAGTCGATAACCATAACCCAGGGGCGCGCCTGCGCGCAATCAGGGTGACGCACCATCAGGGCTACCCTGATGGCGCGTGGCAGCTTCGGTGCGCCGCGTGCCCGCGCGAAGCTGCCGCGCGACCACTAGATCGGACCATTGACCTGAGGTATGTAGGTTGGGGAGTGTGTTGGGGCAGTGTATTAAAGAAGTGTATTGGACCCTCTGGATAGGGAAGTGTTTAGACCCTCTACGGAGGTCTACAGAGGGGAGTATGTTAGTATGATACAAAATTAACAGAAGTTTCCACAAAAAGAACAGAAGTTCTCGGGACAGAAATCAGCGTCTCTCGGGACAGAACCGCTCGGGACAGACGCTGATTTCTGTCCCGAACGCTTTGTCTGAACCGAGCGCTAATTGTGGTGTTGAAACACGACTAGATTATTGAACCAAGACAAAAATCAGCAT
>Ga0209390_10008636_pt1 | contig 12510 bp, 7 predicted proteins | sample BON01_FD_187212 | JGI IMG/M metagenome (GOLD analysis project Ga0209390, IMG submission 187212) | Freshwater microbial communities from Lake Bonney liftoff mats and glacier meltwater in Antarctica - BON-01 (SPAdes) (version 2) | ecosystem: Environmental > Aquatic > Freshwater > Ice > Glacier... | reverse complement strand
GTGTATGTGTGTGTATGTGTGTTTGTGTGTGTAAGCGTGAGCGTGAGCGTGAGCGTGTGCTTGAGCGTGTGCGTGTGCGTGTGCGTGTTTGTGTGCATGTGCGTGTGCGTGTGCGTGTGCGTGTGCATGTGCGTGTGCGTGTGTGTGCGCGTGAGCGTGAGCGTGTGCGTGTACGTGAGTGAGCGTGTGCGTGGGTGCGTGCTGGTGTGTGCATGCGTGTGCGTATGCGTGTGCGTATGCGTGTGCGTATGCGTGTGCGTGTGCGTGAGTGTGAACGTGTGAGTTTGCTTGTGCGTGTGCATGTGTGTGCGTGTGTGTGTGTGGGTGGACGTGTAAATGTGTATGAATGTGTATGTGGGTGGGTGTGTGGGTGGGTGGAAGGATGGGTGGGTGTGTGCATGTGTTTGGGTTTGCGTGCGTGTGTTCCGTGTAAAAATACAGGTAGAGGGTTATGGGATCAGGGTATGGGCGTGGAGGTATATCGTATGGACGTCAATGACTCACCATTTGCTCATCCATGTGCTATGTTCGTCCATGAATATATATATATACACATATATATCACCAGAAGTTTGCTGCAATGTCTGCGACGGCCGGGCATTCGCAGCAGGCAGAGGCGGCACAAGGCGCGTCGGCGGCGGCACCTCAAGACGGCACTTCGGACGTGATGAAAAAACTTCTGGGCATTCCAAGTACGCCGTGTGAGGTGGCATTCCACAAGCTCAAGATGGATGTCGACACGCCCGCGCAGGGGTGCTTCGGGTCAAGGGGCAGCAAAACTGTGCTGCACGAGGTGAGCGGCATCTTTGAGGCGGGCAAATTCACGGCCATCATGGGATCAAGTGGAGCGGGCAAAACATCGCTACTCAACGCCGTGGGTGGCGAGGCGGCGGGTGGCAGGCTGGCCGGGCGCATCACCGTTAACGGACAGAGTATTTCTACAGAGACCATGCGCCGTCTGCGTGCCTTTGTGTTTCAGGATGATGTGATGATGGGCACCATGACGGTGCGAGAGGTCATCACCATGTCGGCTCGCCTGCGCCTTCCGGAAAGCGTGTCGCTGCAGCACAAGTTGGATCGCGTCGAGCAGGTATTGCAGATCCTGCACCTCGAGAAGTGCGCTGACACTATCATGGGCTACAGCGAGGCTTCCAACATTTCAGGAGGCGAGCGCAAACGCGTGGGCATCGCTATGGAGTTAGTCACGAATCCATCCATAATCTTTCTCGACGAGCCGACATCGGGGCTCGACACTTTCACAGCCTACACCGTGTGTCGCACGCTCAAGGACCTGGCGCTGGCGGGGCGCACGGTGGTGGCCACCATCCACCAGCCGTCTAGCGACGTGTTTCACATGTTCGACAACCTGCTGCTGCTAGCGAATGGTCAGATCATGTATCAAGACAAGGCAGCGCATGTGGTCAACTACTTTGGAGAGCGTGGCTTCCCTTGCCCGCACTTCTCCAATCCCGCCGACCACATTTTTATGCGCATTCTCAACGACCAGGATGCGATGAGTGTGGAGGCTCGCGCGACGTCGCAGCAGGGTGTGCAGAAGTTTATGGACGAATATTCTCGCAGCGAAGGCAAGGGGCTGATAGAAAGTAGATGCGCCGAGACCGGTATTGGGGTGGATATCACCCAAGTTCAGACTGTCGCTGGCCTCTCTACGCAGATTTCGGTGCTCTTTGCTCGCAGTAAGAACAATGTGATTCGCAACCGCATGATTTTGCGTGCCAAGATTGGCCAATGCTTTTTTTTTGGGCTGCTTGTGGGGTTAGTGTACCGCGACTTGGCCACGAACCAGCGCGGCATCCAGGACCGCAACGGTGCCCTCTTTTTTATCTCCATCAATGTGGTGATGGCAGCCACGTTTGGTGTGCTGTCGGCCTTTGTGTCGGAGCGCAATGTCTTCGAACGCGAGCGGTCCATCGGTATGTACTCGACCCTTGCATACTTTCTCTCGAAATACGTCATTGAATTGCCACACAACCTCATCTTCCCCTTCATCCAAGCCAACATCGCCTTCTTCTTGATGGGGCTGCAGATGGAGGTCGCCAAGTGGATTGCTTTTTGCGTAACCTTCGTGGTGCTCAACAATTTGGGCAACTCGCTTGGCATTTCCTTGTCGTGCATCTTCGAAACCCTCGAAGTCGCCCTTCAGGTCTCTCAAGCCACTCCCACCACTTTCAAACAGTAACCCTAGCCCGAGCCCCGTATTTGTTGCCTGCAACGTTGGAAGCGATGGTGGTGTCAGTGGTCGTGTGCTAGCTACTGGCATAGCACCTCACGCTCAGTGCCTACTGCCATACCACCTCACACTCACTGGCTATGGCCTTGTGTTGGTCTTGTCGTGTCTTGCCAGTTACACCGCACGCACACCTGTGGTAACACCGCACGCACGCGCAGAGGTGTCACCACGTCTCTCAGAAGTAAAGCCCCCCTTACATGTCAAGGTCTTTGGCGACTGTGTACATGTGATGCAACAAGGTTTTGTCACGGGGTGCATTTGACACAAAAGACGCTGCCTGACACACAAGACGCTGCCTCTATTCACCAACTACATCCCGAATATCACCAACTACATCCTGAATATTGCGTTTCCCTGCCACAGACGTGATAGGTGTGGTGTGGACGAGACGTGATAGTTGCCTGACGTGATACTTGTCTGACGTCATACCTGTCTTGTGCTTGCTGTCTTCGGTGTGTAACGGTGTGCTTGGCTGCGCATGCTGCAGGGGGCGCCACTAATCATTCTGCCCTTGTTGCTCTTTTCGGGGTTTTTCATCAACTCAAATGGCATTCCTGTCTTCCTGGACTGGATTAAGTACATTTCGCCAATGAAATACAGGTGCAGTTGCATGTGCCTCTCCATGTCGTGCCTCTGTCCCTTGTTGCCCCTTGCTACTTGCCGTTGGCCCCCTACATGACCTGCACATGACCTACGCATGACGTGTGTCACATGACTTGACATGACATGGACAAGATGACGTGCGTCACGTGCCATGCGTGTCATGTCAGTTGCGCCGCGCGTGCACTGTTGTTTCTTGGAGAGGCGCATGTGTCAAGGACTGAGGATACTGTCTTGAAACCTCTCACATGGGGACATTGGTGGTGGGTGCAGTTACGAGGCCTTTATGAACATCGAGTACGAAGGACTGGTGCTGACATGCCTCGACAGCGAGTTGGTGTCGCGGCCCAACTGCCCTGCCATGCCGGGCAACTCTAACACCACCAAGCCCTGCTATTGCCCAACAGAAAAGGGCGAACAGGTAGCCATTTGTCTGCTTGCCCTATATCCATGATTATGCGTTGGCGTTCGCGTTAGCCGTGTGTGTGCGTGGCCTATGTGCACATACTATGCGTCGCTGCTCATGTACCTCTACCGTAGCACCCGTGCATGCATATGCCCGAGGAGTGAGAGCTTGACTCTTGAGAGTTTGCTCAGCGCCTCTGTGCGCGCAGCGACTGAGGGGGTTTAGCCACGACGCTGCCGCGCGCCATAGGGGTCGGACTGTCATTCGGGCGCGCGGCTAGCGGAGGGGCTGATGTCCGCCACCGCGCGCCCAGAGTTGTGGATTGGGAGCAGTGGCTTCAAAAGAGTGGGTTAGGCTGTTTGTGGTAGCGCACTCGGCTCGTCGGAAGGCATTGCAACGCCCTCTGATTGTTGTCTGTCGTGGCAGGTCTTGGAGAGTATGGGCATGAAAACGTCCGGCTTATCCATATGGGAAAATATTTTGATACTCCTGCTTCTCTGGGTGGGCTTGATTTTCGTTGCCTACTTCTTGCTTGAGCGCCGCTCATCCAGACGAGAACGGCAGAGGAGTAAGCTGCTTACCACATAGCTGGATTACCCAGCGCGCATACCACGCAGCGCGCATACCTGATAGCGCGCATACCACCACCACTCACCTCCATTACAGCATGTCTCTTTGGTTGGCGACAGACCGCTTTTGGAGAGAGACTGCTTTTGGCTACAGACCTTTTATATAGAGAGACCGCTTTTGGCCATAGACTGCATTTGGTACACTCCCACTTTGGGGTGAGACCTCTTTTGTATGCGGACCACTTTGAGCGGGAGACCGCTTTTGAAAGCAGACTGATTCTGGAGTCAGCAATTTTTGGGGCAGACTGCGTTTGGGAGGAGACCGCGGTTGGCTGCAGATCGATTTTGCAGACAGCGATTTTGGTGGAAGGCTACTTTTGAGGGGAGACAGCTTGTGGGGGCAGACTGCTTTCGAGCTTTTAGTCATAGTCCGGTTTTGTCAACTGACCGCTTTTGGCGCAAGATCGATTTTCGAGGGCAATCGATTTTTGGGAGGCAGACTGCTGGCCCTCAATAAATCTTGTAAAACAGAGCGGATTGGTGTCATTTCTCGGATCACTTGGTAGGCTTCTGCTCCGAGCCAGGGGTAGGCATTTTATTTTTTAACTACTACCAATGAGGGGGTGGGTGCGTGTCAATCTGGCGGAGATGGGCCGTTGTCTTGAGGAGATAGGGGCACTTCTGGCTGATACAAAAATTCATTTATTCGAATTCGGTGAGTATGATTTGAATTTTGAAGCTACTTTTTTGAGTTTCATCGTCACACGTTTGAGTTTCAGTGCCAAAATATCAAAGTCATGTCTTTTCATGAGGGAGGGGGGGGTGGGCCTCTGGGACCTGGGGCACTTTGGGTCCTCGGTGTGGGCAAAAAAAAGTTGTGACTAGCCCTTCACTCAAAGCAACCTTGCTACTTTTGAGTCTCCTCGCCTACAAGTACAACACGATTCAACTTTCAAAAACAATTGCAACATCAAAATTTCAAGTCCACACCCTCATTATAATCGCCTTCAATTGCGAAGTGTTTAATTGAAAACCATTTTTGTACATAGCTTACTTGGCTTGCATTCCAACCAATTATCTAGGCATACATCTATAGGCATACATGCTGCAACTAGTGATTGGCCATACGTGCAGATGTTGGTCAAACCTGTTCGATGTTGTCCGATTCAGCTCATGAAGCAAACACTTCTTGACACGATTGTCAAGAGTCAGAGGGCAGGTTCAAGTGAGGAAAGACGAGGCGCGGCGCACAGGCCCGACTTGACTTCGCACAGAACCTACTTCGCCGGCACAGCCTTGTCCAGCCAGGACGTCTATTCATTCTGATGGGCGATGTGCCCACGCCGCAAGAGTGTTGTCCAAACTTGGAAAACTTGTTGTGAAACGCGAGTTACAGTCCAAGAATAATTTGGTGGAGGAGGCCCGGCTCACCCGTCGGCTCGTCAGTGGCGAGGTGCATGCGGGGGGATCAACAAGACTACAGCCTCGCCAGACCGGCATGCAGATTCCCTCAACTCCGCCGACTCCACCGGGCCCGCTCGACCGCGCGGTCTACCACATACACACCCCTTGCTGTGTTTTCTCTCTCTCGTTGTCACAATTGCCGCCAGTGCCTGTGCTGACATGCTCCGCGCCTGCCAGGAAGGCCATCAGCTCGCACAGCGGTACGTGCTCGAGTCCAGCACCCTCTCCCCATTCCTCATGCTGCTTCGCTTAAGCCACTTCTCTGCTCTTTATCTAGACATGGTGGGTGGTAGTGAAGGCATCGTGATGACGAAGCATGCAGGCCAACGGTTCATATTGACTGCACCATAAGCAACTCTATATTGGCTGCATACAACCAGCAAGCCATCCAGAGCTCGTGTGTCTGTGCTTCTCATTCCTCTGATTGATCCTTGAATGATAATGTTTACTGGCTCTTTCGTAGGGAGGCTCTGCCGGGCACGGCATACATCTCACTCGCGTAACAGCCATCGAGCTAAATAGAAGCACTGCACCCATTCAAGCAACACGGACAAGAAAGTGGGGGTTGATAAGGTAGCGTTAAAGATTGACAGGTTGTTTACGAGGGCAAAGGCCACGAGCGCAGTGGAGAGAAGGGGAAAATAAAAATAAAGTTAGCATCAAGCAGATGGTAGTTAATACACTACCTTCTTTTTGGCTCCTCAGGATTTTCAGTACACTACCCTCACTTTCGGTTCTCGGGTCAATGGATCTGTTCGGGTGAGCGCGCGGCAGGTATGCAAGTCGGGGGCGCGCGGCGACCGCGCAGTTGCATAAACATTGAGAAGAGGCAGGCATGTGCACACAAAAAAGTCGTGGCATTTTACCACAAAGAAGGCGATAACCATGCCAGTTGCCATGGTCATGACAGAAGAGTTGCTGCCGACCGACCACATCTGCCCCACGCGATTCATCGTCGACCCCAGTCTGTAGCCACCGATGCAATGCAGACGTTCGTTAGAAACAGAATGGCACGGCAGAGAAGTCATTTGCAGCGCGGGTAGGGCACATACAGTGTGTCGGTAGCACCCATGCCTGACTGCATCGTGTCGAGGGCCTTGTTCTGTTCATGCACCTCTGCATTGATGTTGATCGTCACCTGTAGCCCGCATGCATGTTAAACAAGCCCCCCAATCGCAAGTGCAATCGTCGCAACCAATCGCAATGGCACATCGACGCGCCATCGGCCTTGGACATGGGACATAGAGAGGCGCAAATCAGTTTGGAAGCGCCGCCGCATTTTGAATCGTCAGGTTTGCTGCTTTCGCTAGGAGTTTGAATCAGAACCGCATGTGGCAAAGGATGCATCAGGGGAGCTCACGCTCTTGAGGGTTGTCAGTTTGCTATGAAGTGCGCCGATGAGCTCCTCATTTTTCTTCTCCGCTGCGTTCGCACCCGCCTGTATGCACAAAAGCAAAAGTGTAAAAACACATTCCGCAGATAAGTCTGTGTCAGTCAGTGGTGCTACCATGCAGAGGGCAAGTTGAGGAAAGGCGAGGCGCAGCACACAGGTCCTACTTCGTCGGCAGCGCCTTGTGCAGGACGTCTATTCATTCTGGCGATGTGATGACGTCCTCCAAAGGTTGTTCCAAGATTCTGACCACCTGTATGGAATTGGCGGGTATTCCAGCAAAGAATGTTTTGGTGCAAGGAGGCCCGGCCCGGCTACCCGTCCTCCTGAGGATGAACAAGACTGCAGCCTCGCCAGACCGGCATGTAGATTCCGCCGGCTCCACCGGGCCCGCTCGACCGCGCGGTCTGCCACATACACCCCTTGCTGTGTTTTCTCTCTCGTTGTCACGATTGCCGTCGGTGCCTATGCTGACATGCTCCATGCCTGACAGGAAGGCCATCGGCTCGCAAAGCGGTACGTGATCGAGTCCAGCACCCTCTCCCCATTCCTCATGCTGCTTTGCGTAACCTGTGTGGCTGTTGTTAACGCGGTGAATTCTTGCTGCACAGGACGCCACTCTCACGTCGCGGTTGCACGCCGCCCTCATACAGCAGGCGCAGACCGATGCCCTGGTAACCTTGTGGTGTATGTGCGCACTCCACAACAGTGTGTGTACAGACAGTGGCGCGTCAGACAGATTTACACACGCCACACGTTTTGTGATACTGTGGGCACATCTTTTGTAATTCAGGCTGAACGGGTGGAGAAGACAGCCAAGGAGCGGCAAAAGAAAATCAATTCACGACAACTGCCCGCTCAGGTGTGCTCTGCATGCTGCAAAGTGGCAAAGTAGTGCAATTTGATGATGGTGCCAACGGTTTCGAGACGGTTTCGAGATGTGGTGTATTGAACATCAAGATTGTGGCAGGCTGACGCATGCAGAGATGTGGTCAATACATGGGATAGCGCCAAGAGTCGCTGTGTTCAGCGTGTACCGACGCAGCGTGAGCTCGAAGATCATACACTAAGTTATGAGCAAATCGCCGCCTCAGATGGGCAGCCGCTCAGAAAAAGTCTGATCTTCAGCGCAATCCGGTCAGGAAACGTTGAACTCATGAAGGTACTCACATGGCAACCCGAGCTTGCCAATAACATCCTTGCCGTCTCGACGATCGGTCTGCGCAAATCTTGTAATGATTATACTACCCTATTGACTAGATTTTTTTGATTATACTGCCCTATTTGGTGACCTCAGGTCAATGGTCCGATCCAGTGGGCGCGCGGCAGCTGCCGCCGTGCGTCACGGAATCGGGCTGATATCCCTTGAATACACCTATCGTCGTCTTCTCCTTTCCCTCCTTTTTCCCCAGATCTGACACGTCCGATTCCAAATCGGACACCTGAGACGTGCAATCTCGCCAGATTGGACGTGATCGGACGTCTAAGATGTCCGATGTTAAATCAAACGTCTCAGACGTCCAATCTCGTCAGATCAGACGTCTGAGACGTCCGATCTCAGATCGGAGTTAAAACAAGACAAAAATAAGGAGATAAGGATCCACAGCGAACGTATCCGAGTGCGCGCAGCAGTTTTAGCGCTCTGCGCACCCTAGCCTTTGCTGCGCCCTGTTTAATGTGTCGAGCGCGCCAGGATATCCTGTCCAGCAAGGCTGCTTGTAGTTGTGGGTTGCTAGTTGTGGGTTGCTGGTTGTGTGGGTTGCTAGGTCTGCACCCGTCGTGCAGAGGGAAAGGGGGGTTACAAGGACTAACAGTCACATGTGTGTGCAGCGACTGCTGGACGAATTTGGGCCATGCATCAGTCTACGAGATGACATTAGTTTCAACACCGGTATAAATGGTCTATAGTGCCATATTGTGCCATATTGCGCCAATCTTTACCCAGTACATGCAAGTGCGCGGATGAATGAGTGCCATCAAGTATGTCATCAAGTATGTCCAACTTGTGCATTGTCCAGATGATATCCACCTCACGACCCTCAACATACACCACACGCAGCGCTACACATGGCAGCGGTAAAACCCACGCGATCAGCCGCAATGATACAGCTCCTGGTGTCCAGAGGGCACCAAAGCAGCGTCAAGAACCGCTATGGATGGACCGCCATCGATATTGCCAGACAGGTTTGTTTTTGTCCACGAATCTCAAAATCGATAACCTAGGGGCGCGCGACGGCGGAGCGTGCAGCTGCCGCGCACCCTCTTGATCGGACCATTGACCTGAGGTCCCTTTAAAAGGTAGTGTCAGAGAGAGAAAAAAGGTAGCTCCCCAATTACACTTTCCCAATACATTCCCCTATCTACATAAAGTCGGGATTTTTTTTCACCTCCCCCAGACTCCCCCCCGGTAGTGGGCAAATATCTGTATAGGTTATCGACTTTGAGATTCGGCGCCCAGGGTGTTGGTTGTTTCTTAGCACCAAGCTCAAGGCAAGACAGGCATGTGTTTCTTAGCACCAAGCGATCTACATGCCTGTCTTGCCTTGAGTGCTCAAGGACCCATGGGTAGGATGCGCAGGAATTGACAAACAACTACCTCATGCACCCGAAGTCTTGACTCGGGGCAAACGGTGGACAGGTCAAGAATGAGGATGCGTTGGAGGTGCTCGATAACAAACAAGATGCACAGCGGTTTGCTGCAGACATCGGCAAGGAGGTGGGCGCCGAGGACAACGAGGATGCCCACGACAAACTGGTGCTTGGTGCTGTGCGGTCGGGACAAAAAGATCTTGTGCTTTATGTCTTGCCTTACTACCCGCAGGCTGGCTCCATTGTAGAAGCTTCCACTGGCAACTCCACGGTTCGGAGAGTCTCTATTGTTTCTTCTCTCTTGTCGTGTTCTCCTTGCGCTGTGTGTTTACGTGTCTCTTCGATTCTTCGGGACCAGCTGCTAAAGCACGATGTCGAGCTAGTGCGCCATGCCTTGGCGTGATTGGGTGGTGTTGGGCACGATGAGACATGTATGAGATATGAGAGATGTATGAGATAAGACGATGAGAGATGCATGAGAAAACACCAACAACAACATCATGCCACATGCAACAGGTCCACTACCAAGTGCTGATAGATGATGATCCGGATATAGTCCTCCACCTCTTACACACGGGAGGCCAGTGCAATCAGCGCAATTTGCAAGGTCGCACGCCGCTCAACCTGGCTGAGGCCAAAAAACGGTCTGCCGTCTATATTTTGGTTGCTGTTGGGTGGCTGTTGCTCTTTGCTTGCCGCACAATACGTCCATCTTGACCGACTAGTCGTCTTTGAAAAAGAGCGCCACTCACTTGACGTTTGCAGTGGCTCTTGTGCAGAAGTAGATCTCTATGCACTAGGACGATGTGGAGCTCTATCCACTAGGTTGCTGCTACCTCTTTTGCTAGTGTCGTGTGGTAGCGCTGCTTCTGTCAAAAGTACCTCGACTGTCATGACTTTGTCTACAGCTACTACTACTTGTAGAGCTGTTCGTGGGTCTACTCCCGCGTGAAGCGCATGCTTGCAAATGTGTAAAGCCAAAAGACAAGTGTGCAGGGACAAGTCGATGGAGGTGCTGGTACGGTGGTCCAACGCCGACGATGAGGAACGGCGTGAAATGGTGCTTCTTTTCTTGCTGTCGCCCCCTTTGGCATAACTGCTTGAAGCTCCTGTCGTTGGCCCCTTTTTGGCACGGTTGCATGAGTGTGGTTGCCTCAGTCGTTTGGTGCTGCCTTGTTCCTTGCGTCTTGCATTTCGAGTGCTGTCGGCACCTGTGCTGCGTGGCAGGAGAACAACATACAGAATGCACTGCCCAATGCCGCCCTCACTTTTTCCTGCTGGGTATAAACGAGAGCAGATCAGAGAAATGCAACACAAGCAGCCGATGGCAGAGGCAGGCAGCCCGCTGGTGTGCTCCGTGTTGCCGCGACGTGGCTCTGACACATCTGACGCGTCTGATGACCAAGATGGTTCCTTCGCCGATGATGCGGTCTGTGCCTTAACGTTGCTCTTGGTCTTATCCCAGCACGGTGCTATCTCTTGACATGCCACATGCCCTGCTATGTCGTCATACCCTACATACCCTGCCTAGAGACAGCGGGCTCTTGAATCATTGCTCGTGACCTTTTTAATCATCTACGTCAAATGGCAGGGGCACCTGAATGTCAATGATTTTATTCCAGAAGAACCACGACCTGCAAGTAAGAAGGCACTATCTACCTCCTGATTGTGTGTTGCAGTGTGTGTTGCAGTAAGAAGGCACTATCTACCTCCTGATTGTCTGTCTACCTCCTGATTGTCCAACTGCACCACATCTCAACTCCATCTCCCTGTCGTCGTGCATGCTTTCACATGCCCGCATTTGCCGTGGGTTAGAGGTGTCTACTTGTGTATAGTACCCTGCAGGTGTATACTTGTGTATCATACCCGCGCTGTATCATACCCTTATGTAGAATGCCCTTGATGCCGCCATCTATTGCGCGCAACATGCCACGGACAGGCAATACAAACGGGAGATGATGGAGTTGAGGCAACAAACCTTTTGATGTGGCAACAAGACGTAATCTATTGTCAGACATCACCAAGGGGAAGCTCGCAGTGGATAGGCATAGCGATGTATGCCATACCACTATGCCATAGCACTATGGCATAGCACTATGGCATAGCACTATGGCATAGCACTCATGAGACATAGCGATGTATACCATACCACTCATGAGATGTACTTTCTTGTATGCCCAAGCTCGGAGTTGCACGACTCCGAGCTTGGGCATTTTGAAGGCGCTGCTGCAGCAGTCTGGTGTGTACTGGTGTGTGTGCTCTCATGTGTGCTCTGGTGTCTGCTCTTGTGTCCTCGTGTGTGCATGGGCGTCTCTCGTGTCTATCATTTGCAGTCTCTTGTGTGTGTAATGGCGTGTGGTGTCTAGTGCATCCTGTCTTCTCGCTCTTGTCTCTCTCTCTTGCGTGTGGTCTTGTGTGGATGAGAGTGAGTGTTTGGATACCACTCTATTCTGTCTCAATTTCGGGTGTGTTTCATGCATCCTTGCGTATCACCCTATCCAAGACATAAAGCACACAATCTTTCTTTCCCGACCGGACAGCACCAAGCACCAGTTTGTCATGGGCATTCTCACTTTGGTGCCTATCGACTTGAAGCTTGGAGAGTTGAGTTTGTGGTATGCACGTGGTATGCACTTTGTTCCGTCCGTCTCAAGCTTCAAATGGATAGGCAGGCGTGCGGCACGCGTGCATTCAGTTATCTTGGCATTGATACGGATGGTATGAGAGGCACGGGTGATAGGATCGATAGGGTATACGCGCGTTGGCATACCGGAAAGCGTGTATACCTTCAGGGCATACCTTTGGCATAGCGCTTTTTCACACAGCATGAGAGAAAAGCGCGTATACCTTCACTGTAAAAACAACTTACCCTCAAGGTATACGCGCTTTTCATTAGGGTAGGTGGACAAATTCTGTATGAATGCGAAGGTAACCGAATGCGCGCGTGCCGCGCGCCCCGATGTCTGGAGTGGATAAGCATATGGATGTGTGGCATAGCACTCATAAGATGTATGCTTCATGTATGGCACGGTAGATGCCAGATGTATGCGTCATGTATGCCACACTAGATCCCACCGTCCGTATGCCACACCACTCGCGCGGTTGCGTCATTCGGATACCTTCACATTCATACGGATTTATATACATATGTATATATATATATATGTATATGTATATACATATACACATATACACATATATACATATGTATATATATCTACATATACATGTGTGTTTGTAT
>Ga0209390_10008635_pt1 | contig 12511 bp, 7 predicted proteins | sample BON01_FD_187212 | JGI IMG/M metagenome (GOLD analysis project Ga0209390, IMG submission 187212) | Freshwater microbial communities from Lake Bonney liftoff mats and glacier meltwater in Antarctica - BON-01 (SPAdes) (version 2) | ecosystem: Environmental > Aquatic > Freshwater > Ice > Glacier... | reverse complement strand
CCTGAGGAGTTGATGCTTCCTGGATTGCCCCAGAGCAGCTGCATGTGCGTGTTGTGGCCCTCGATGAGATTGCGCAAAAGAACAAGGGCTCGCGAAACACTGTCTCCATGATCGCCATTCATGACAAGCAAGTCTTTCACGCACAGCGATTGCAGATCACCCAAATCGGATACAGCCTGGCATTCAAAACGTTGGCCATAACGACATGCATCCCACGCCTCTTGGAAAGAATTCGCTTGTTGGTGGCACTCAACATTCTCCCACAGCGCACTCAAGGGCTGCTCGCAAATTAAGGGATCGTCTCCTGCCAGCGAGGTTAATTTGCGCAAGCCTCGTATGATCTGAGGCAAATGCTCCAGCTTTCGAGACACTGAAAGGTCGAAGGAAGGAGGAAGTTCCGCCAAATCATCAGCCTCGTCAAAGAGAGTCCAGACAAGCAGAGGAAAGTCTGAGGGCGAGCTGCCTGCCACGTATTGCTTCATAGCGTAGAGTTCTTCAGCATTGTTTCGCCCTCGCTCGGATTCCACAACCTTGAGTACTCGAGGTGCAAATTTCGATTCAGCTTCTGTGGAGGATAATCGTCCGATGTATGCTTCTCTGATTTTGGTGAGTGGCCTGTCGAACATTTTTGAGATTCGTTAGTCAGAGCAATTTCACAAACAAGTACACATTAGATACACTGGAGCAAGCATATGTAAAATAGTCTGCGTGTCATCAGAACAAAACAAACTTGCCTCTCATCTTCGACTTTGTCCATGCGTTGTTGTACCTCGGCTACAATCTTATCAGGGGTCTGGCCATTGAAGACGCTGCACAGTGCCGTGCGAAATGTTGTCTCAGTGGTCAAGCGCATGTCGAAGCTTCCGTAGTCACAGCCAGTCATTGTAAGGGCGTTGACCACATCAGAATCTTGTGCAGCGCGAACAAGTATACCCACGAGCAACTGTTGGCCCTCGGTGTCGGAGGACGTGCCACTTACAGCCTTGAAAGCATCCCAGTGTCGCCGTAATTGGGCAAGCCGATCGTTGCGTCGGGGGCTGAAGACTGCAAGAGGTATGAGAAGCAATAGACACAAGATTCTGTATTGTAGCGGCTCGAGATCACGCTCACGATGACCCTGCCCCTCGATGAACCACTCCAAATCCATGCCTCGGACTGCATCCGTGCGCTGTGAATCAGCCATACCTCGTATGTTCAAATTGCCTTGTTGTTCAAACATTGCCACGCCTTGGTTGCCATTCGCAAAATTGTGATTAGTTCCCCCGATGTCCTTGCGACATTGCGGACACTTTGCGACTTGCATTGGCCGCCCGCATTCTCCAATTACATACAGAAATCCACATGCACACTGACAGACGCTCCTGACCCCAAGTTGTTGCCCCATCCTTCTCATCATCTCAAGGCCACCTTCAGGGGCGCCTGGGAAATAATATCCGTCGAAATTCAGCTCGTTTCTATAGTCTTCAGTTGCAAGGAGACAGCCATCGTTCTTCTTAGAGTTCAACAAGACACACCAGATGGCCATGGGAAGACGGCAAAAGGCAAGATCAGAATCGTCAAGCGCACTCTTCAACATGGTTCCAAACAATTCGTCACTCTCGTGGAACTCAAGTTTGAGTGCTAGCGGTAGAGCACGGTACCAATTGTCGTCAATCTTTCCTTCGAGATGCTCTTCAAACTCTGGGACTGCAAGGAGACCTTCCATCTGCCCATACGCTATCTCTGCAAGAAAAGGTTGCATCCACTCGCCAAGGGTCTTTTCGCAGATACCACAGTCCGCGATACCTTTCTCGTCAAATCGAGACACGAGACAGCGTATGAGATAATGTCGAATCGCGCTGCCACCAAACGCTTGGCCCTGGAAAAAGGCTCTTATGTATTTCGCCATGGTATTATCGGGATGTGTAATGGTGTCCATTCTATTCATGACAATATCAGGAATGCATATGGAGGCTGCTGCTAAGCGCATGGCGTGCCAGGCGTGACCTTTGTTCTGCGATTCTTTGGAATGGTAAAGAAATTTGAGCACATGTTCCGCAAAGCAGTCTTCATGCAGTTTGATTTCCTTGAGAGCTTCCGCCGCCACAACGGTCTCTGGAAGGTTTCCAGGGTTGACATCTTCGCTGCGGTCAGCTTCGCTGCTGCTACACTTTTCGCAGGCAATTTCAAGGAATGACCAGACGTGCGCAACAGCGTCGTCACTACGTCCTCGTCTGCGCGCACAATTTGCAAGCAAAAGGAATCCCCGGCCTTCCATGCCCAGTCCCATAACGGCATTGGCGATAGTCATATTTGGAAGGTGTTGGAGCGAATCGCACTCGTCTAAAATTGATCTGATGAGAATCATGTGGCTGGACGAGATTTTTTCTGAAAAGAGTTTTTCCTGGAAGGAGCTTTTTTCTGGAATGGTCGTGATGTGTGTGCCATCAGTGAGAACACTTTTTGCGATCCAAAGGTTGGCTTTGATGTTATCACTCGACGACAGGTGCCTGTGGGGGTTGAGAAGAAACCACAAACTGAGAATCTGTCTGATTTCAACGACTTCGGGCGGCAAGGTCTGGGCCAGCATTTTGGATTTCGCTATGGCATCCTGAATCCTGTTGGCGTAGCGGAAAAAGGACCTTGGCTGTTCGGCAAGGCGTGTGTTCGGTCGCAGGCTTTCGAGGATCTGTTTTGAGATAAACGGGATAAAACTGTCCTTACTTGTTGGAGGCTCGCTGGAATCAGCTTCACATATGTCACGACATAGATGTGTAGCCACCAAGAGCCAACTCTCATACGTGATAAAGTTGTGCACCATGTCATGCATTGATCCATTCGAAAAGCCAAGAAGCAGTTCTGCACAATATTCTGTCGTTAACCCCTCTTGCCCTCCGCACCTCGATACAAGGGTTGAAATAAGCGACTGCGATAGCTGTGGGTACAGATGACGGAAATAATGGCCCTTGAGAGTAGGAAATGCATCGTTGAGGGTTTTCCTGATGGCTACACTCTTGTTTGAGATCCATATTTGAGATCCCAAAAAATCTTGCTTAGTGCGAAGAATCTGAAGAATATCGGAGAGGAATGGAAATTGGTCAGGCACAGGAGTAGAGGCTCGAATTTCAAGAATAGCACGCCGCTGCCATGGAAATGCACGAGAAGCAAGAATGCTCTTCAAATATGACAACATTTCTCGTGTAGGGTTTTCGAGAATCGCAGGATGGACTCGCTGCACCAGCATTACTGCCACCCTGGACGCTGTTTCTCGACATGATTGAATAAAGGAGAGTCGCAGAGAATCAGAAGTGCTACCCTCCTTGAGAACTGCACTCAGCAGAGTGTGGAACCGCAACACTCTAGTGATTTGAAGTTGTGCAGGTGAAGACTTGTCGTTGACATGAGGACAGAGCAGTTCCAATGCTTTACTCTCAGGCAAAAAGTATTCCAGGGCAATATCAGCCAACTCTCTTCTGAGCAGTTCAACCTTGTGATCAGGTCCCACCTTCGACTGCATCGAACCCACGATTTCGTCGAGGACATGATTCATCGAGCGATTCCACACTAACGTTGGGTTTTTTGAAATTTCTCCAAGAGTGGGCCAGCATGGATATGACCGAGACATTTCGCGAATTTCGCGATACGAGATCAGTGAACTCATCCACGGCGCTTTTGGCCCTTTGGCATCCTTTTTCCACGCCCGGAAATTCCCAGGAGTGCAGCAATGAGCTGTCAAAACGTCTATGATAATCAGAACACGACGATCACTTCGGGCCGCCAGGCGTGCGAGACGTTTTCCCAAGTCCTCTGGGCAGACAGATGATTTGAAAATTAGACCCGAAAATCCAAGCAGAGTGAGTATTTCAATCACTGCAACAGAGGAGGCGGACGTCAAATCTAGAAGCACAGTGCGTCGCTCAATGTCTGGTCGCGTTGTCTCGAGCCTGTCCACTGCACTTTTCAGGGCCTCGAGAAATGAAGCTGGTGAAGCGTACTTGATTGCGTCTACAAAAAAGATCGGCTGGCTCTGAATGCTGAGTGGAATTTTCCCTGCAATTCCAATGAATGCTAGGCGCCCGGCCGGGTCAAGGTCCGATTCGGTGCAGTCTGGGAGAAGACTGCTGATGAGCTCGTCAAGAGGGCTCTCCGTCTCATTCAGTAACTTTTCTTCGCTTGCAAGCCACGATTCTGTCAACGATTCGGGCCTTGTCGCATAGTGTGTTTGAAGTTGCACATGATAGCCGAAGTACTTTGTCTTTGAATCACTGGTAGCGCCTCCCCAATCCAGCAGGCCGGTATTCATCACAGAGACACGTGACAACAGCGCTCGATGCAAGTTTAGCGAGGAATGCTTTTCTACAAGCAGAACGATTTGCGTTGTCGTGTCAATCTTGACGTTTTCGTATGCACCTCGCAGTTGCACTGTAGTATGTTCTTCAGCACAGTCGTTCAAAAGTGCATGGATACCTTCGATGATCGGCTCTGGATTGAGGACAAAAATGACACCCCCGCGCTCTACCTTTGCTTTCAGCTGCAGCATTGTATGCAGCGATTCTCCAAAATTACCCGAGATGTGATCTGCCTGGCCCGGAACAAGTGTGGACATACTAGGGCACAACCTCAAATCTCTCTTGTTGTGTAGGTCCCGAAATTCGCCACTTCGACCAGGATTTGCCAGAATCATGTCATTCACCACATCTCGGTACGTTACCAGTACCAGATCAACAGCTTCTTGAATTTGCAAGGGGTTGTTATACAGGAACAGTAATGGTCTTCGAGTGCGGCAAGATCCGAATGAATGTTGAAGAATGCCTCTTATGTTAGGAAGAACTGCGGGCTCGAGTTGAAGAGAAGAACGTACAAGATTCCACACTTTGTGACATTGGTCAGTCCGTAACGGCTGAAGATGTGCTGCAAACGCAGATGCGAGAGTGAAATCCAGCTTCTTCTTGTCAAGCCCTTTTATTCCTGCGTCTAATTGCAAGGCCAGAAACTGGGCAAAGAAAAGGAGAGAGCGGATCGAAATTGTGTCAGGAACTAATGAATTTGAAGCACAGCACACAGCTCCGACAGCCTGTTTGAGCACCATCTCAATTTCCTGTTTTCCAGAGTCTGGACAATTCGGAATCTTGTTTAATCCAACTCTCACTGCCAGATCCACAAGATTGTCTGCATCCATTGGCTCATGTGCCAGAACAAGAAATCGGTTGCCAAGAGCCCGACCAATTGGAAGGGAGGGGCAGCCGGAACGGTAATTGCTGGTGGCAACAAAGGCAAACGTGTTGGACCCCGTACCAACTCGCAGTCGAGATGCGTCTTGATGAGGAATTCGATCTGAATCCTCTTGAGAATCCTGGTGAGCGTCGAGGAGATCGTGGAGGGCTCTCAGTGGTCCTTCAGGTCCCGATTTTGCCATGGACATTTCTTCCATGAAAATACAAGGAATCGAGCTACCCATTTTCCCGCTCTTCCAACCAATCACTGTTTTTTTCAGGTCAGTCACATTTTTGGCAACACTCCGCTCCGACAGCTGCAAATGAAATGTTTGCACTCGTGGGAGGCCTTGGAGAAGAGTAGAATTGGAAAGCGTGCCTTGCATCTTGGACAGCAAAGTATTGAGTGATAACGTTTTAGAGGTCCCATCACACCCAAGACACAGGAGCGGAAGCCTTGCAGCCACCGCAATTACAGAGGCGAAAAGATTATCCTCGAGAGCTTTCGTTCGCACCACAGACGCCTCAAGTGACAGATTATGTATGATTGCTGATTTGACCTGCTCAATTAGCTTGCCCACAGGCTGCCCACCACATGCCTGCTCAATAGCCTTGAAAAAGTCCAATCTCTCAATGATGCGCATACCAAAGCACAAGTAACACGCCAGACATAAGCTCCGAAGCTCTTCGCCCATTGCCCAGCCACCGCCTGGCTCTTGCTCTCGAAGCACATCAAAGATCGAAAAGGATTCTCTTGAATCTTTACTGCACGAAAATCCAGTTTCCAGAAAGCGGGCTAGTGACGCACATCTTACGGAATCACGGAGTGAAATGGTGCCGATTTTGGGAGTAGACGATTCGAAACATTCTCGAGAGGCATGCAACATCTTCAATGCAGTTGTCAGAATTTGTCCCTCCAACCCAGGACCACGTCGCTTGTCCTGCAACTGACATTTTGTGAAATAATTTGCTTCGGTGAGTGAGAGGGGTTCCATTAACATGGCAATATGTTGACTTTCCCGTGACAGTCGAAACACTGCATCACGGTGCGGCTCGGGATTGCAGGTACCAAAGATCAAGGCTTGTCGTCGCAATCGCACAAGCTTCACTTGTCCGTCACTGATTTCCCGGTGACACAATAGACGGGCCAAAGCTTCCTGCGCCGGACTCGACGTCATCTGTGGCGTTTTGCAAGTCAGAAGATCAAGCTACAGAGACGATGCAAGAACAAGGAGAGAAAACAAAGCAGTCTTAGCAAAGGGAGGGGGGGAAAGAAGACCTCGTCTAGAATGAAGGAGCACGCTGTACGATGGTCGTTCGACTCCAAACGACCGTGCGCTTCCGCCATCGATGCCTTTATTTTATTACCGAGTTTCACGACGTTGGATCTCAAAAATTTGGCGCTGAGGGTAAAAATAGAGACTTTGTGACTGAGATGTTCAAGTGCACCTGAACTGCGCAGAAGTTCTAAATATTTATACAATAAATACGTTTTGCCAGTGCCCGTGTCTCCGCTGAGCAGGATTGGCGAGTACGTTTGCAAGTTGTGCGTGTCCTCCAAATCTGAGCTCAGCTGGAGCATCGTCTGACTTGCAATCCGACCCATGATTGACAGACTTTGCTGTGTGTGAATAAAAGGAGTGGGAGAGTTTGATATCGGGATCTGCGCTTCTGGTGGCTTGAACACCTTTCGGAAGGCATCTTGTACATCGCTGTCAATTATGGGATGACCATCCGCTGCGCGCTCGGACAAGGCAGCAAAGACATGGCAAGAATCTTCATGATTGTCACCTTGAACCGCAATATTGTGCTGTTGTAAAGAGAAATTTTGATCATGTAGAACATTCAATATTGGGAATTGTTCGCACACATCTTTCTTTGACGAGGCCGCAAACTCAAAATAGATCTTCGTTTTTCCACACATGACCTCGGCAGCATGCTGTGATTGGCCAATGATTCCAGTAAGCAGAATTGAGACCAGAGCCGGTGCGAGCGAGGATTCAGCAGTAGATCGTGCATCTCCTGCGAAACAAATATAAATAAAACAACAATCATGGAATTACACATAAAGACGAATCATATCAATGGCATAATTCTCTATTCTAGCCAAATCAGGAAACATAAAATAGATGACTGTGGAGATGACTGTGGAGATGACGTACCGCCAAAATCAAAACAAACACAGTCATGTTGGTGTTGTTGACGAAGCGAGCATACAAGGTCCGCAATTGTTGTATCTTCTCCTACACGGATGCGGAAAGCATGATCCGGGACGCCCAGCGGCCGAATGCCGCGGGACATTTGAGAAAGATCCAGGTAGACGATCTGAATACTGCTACGAAACTTTGGCACATCTTTGCTGAAATCCCAAGTGAGGCCTGCAATTTCATCAGCACCTAGATGTTTGACTCCATTCATCGATTTTAGGATTTCGCACCTGCTCCTCGTACTTGGAAGTAGGACTGCAACTATAGGACATGAAATTGTGACGCGGCTTGCCGCCTTGGAATATTGCTCTGTCATATCTCAAATGATTTAGTCTTTTTGCGCACGAATCAAAGAAGCAGAAAGCATTTCCGATTTGGAGTACTGCTCCGTTAGATTCCAAAGTGCTCAGTCTTTGCGCAACACACGATTCATAGAAGCACATAGAAGCAGAACACACGTACACACATCGCAGAAGTAGAAAGAGGATAGATCAGAAATACGCACCTAGTCCAGCGAGGAGGATATCCTGGTCTTGCAGGCGCAGCGTATTTGGGTGTGTCACCACAATCATTCCTGAACATAAGAAGATGGATGCTAACCGAAGAGCAGTATCATCCTTTTCACCTTCATCTAAAATGTGAGATGCTTGCTTCAGTCGCCACGTCATCTCAGAAATAGCTGTTGACGTCGTTGAGCTATCGCAGGGAAACATTGCAGTAGGCATCGGGGGAAAGGAGCCGACTTTGTTGAGAAGCGCTACCATAAGACACATTGTAATGTCCGCACCATTCACCGGCTCGTATGACACCAACCAGACCTTCTCGCGCTGCGCATGCATCTTGTCAGACATGCGATCGGAAAAATTCTGTGATGCATCCATTGTCATCGTTGAAAGACGTTTCCGCCAGTGTAGAATGGCATCGTCACACATAGGCAAGGCAAGTTGAACGTTGATCGCTTCGTGTCCATCGCCAACATCGACATTGATGCAATTGGCAATGTCGGATAACGTTTTTGCCCATAGAGTTTCTTTTCGTTCCATGACGTCCAGAGGGCACAAGAAGGACACAAACGGAAACATTTTTTTGGCATTGCCGAGTTTCTCTATCAGTTTGTCGTGCCGTTCAATCGTTTGCCAAGCTCGCTTGATGTCATGGATAGGATCAATTTCCGGCACATCATCAGCGTCTTCATACAGACTGCGCATTTGCTCCTGTGGAGAGAGAAAAAAAGCGACTTTTTAGTAAACATTCAATCAAAAAAAGAGGCACATACTACACAACTTGAAGAAAACTCAACCGGCGCAAGCGAATCGAAGATAAATCTTTCGTCGTTTTCAACTTCCCCTCCCAACGCTGTGGCCTGAAATAATTGTGCCGCGAGGTCGAATACTTTGCGCACACGCATGTAGACTTCATTGACTAGTCGTGTCAATTCTGCAACCTCATAGTCCTCAGGTTTTGCATCTTGTCCTTGCTCGTTCTGAGATCCAATCGACGAAAGTTGAATGCGAATTTCTATAAAAAGTCCTGTGATTTCGTCGCCAACAACCTTGGAACAGGTTTGTCCTCCAGCCAACCTGAATGTCGGCGCGTTGTGATTTTGTTCTCCACTCTCCAGACGCACTGTATCAATGGCTGACTTTTGTGAGAAGGGATTCCGCGCGTATCGGCGCAGTTTTGGAATGTCAATCACAATTTTTGACGACTTTAGAATCTCTGCGTTGCGCTTAGCAATATCGTCCCCACCGTCTGCGAACGAAAAAAGGCTGCCCAAATGTGACAACGATATATTCGAGCTCAGAGCTCTGTCGATCACTCCAGAATTCAACAGTTCGCAGATAGAGCTGAGAATGGTGTCATGCCTCTTACTAGTGGCAATCACAAACACACAGGAATGAAGCTCGTCCAAAATATTGACCTGTCAAGAATGCAAAATGATCCAACAGAAGACAAAAAATGTTAAAGATCAGTGGACACGCGACGAATTTGCTCCAACATAACAGCAATATAAAGAGACATTACATAACTCACCATTTTTGTCATTGATCGATTGACCACGCACATCTGCACATCAAAATGTGTGTGTTAGAAGTAAAGCACATACTAAACTCAGAACAACTCGTTTGGTAGTCAAGATCAAAAAAGAATTTGATTTGTCAACATGGATATGTCGATGTACGTCACATTGAGTTATTTAAAATCGATATTACCATCCGAAGAGCATTCATTTTACGCTGTAGAGCGTCCTTATCCTTCAGTTTTTCACGCATAACTTGAACCAGAGAAGAGAGTTTGGGAAGAGAGCCCATCTGAGGCCATGACGTCTGTTTGACACCCTTGAGGATATTTTTAAAAGTTTCAAGCATGTGGTGTATCGATGGTCCATTGTCGTGCTGATCAGAAACGACATCCACACCAAAGATAGACAGGCCATCAACTTTCTTGTAAACTTCCAGAAATTCCTCGAGTTGAGGCGGTAAATCTGGCAGCAGGGTATCGCGAAAGAAGTCAGACAGATCAGACGACCATTCAAGGAGCCGGGCAGGATCGACTTGCACCAGATGCAAAAATTGTTCAATCGAGTGTGGAGATATAGCAACATCAAGGAGAGCGACAAGGGCTCGTTGCTCGCGTTTGAAATTGGCATCATCAAGCGTGGTCTGTAGCCTGACTTTGTCGTGTGAAATTTTGGCACCCTTCAAGACCTGCTCAATCAGATTTTTTGTTTTGATCCGAGCTTTCGTTGGCACCTCTAAAGGATTCTCAGTATCAGAGTACGTGTTCAAAATATGACGAGCTTCACGATCTATAAAGTCGGATCCGACGTTGCCGATCCGCGGGTGAGCACTATCCATGAACACGCTGACGGCACTTTGAAGACGAAAGTCATTCTTGGAATCTGTTCTTCCGAGACACTCGGGAAACGAAGTGAGATGTGCTGCCTTAATACTGTCCTGGAGCAATTGAATGTTTTTCTTTAAAATATCGGAACTTTCATTGCGAACAGTTTTCTCAAGCCAACAGCTTAAGCGTCCTGCGGCGACAGATTTCTTTTTAGCTTCCTCTGTTGCGGGAAGAAACCTCTTCAACTCATCTGAAGGCGTATCACCCAGAAGAATCGCGTGATATACCTCAGCTGCTCCATCTGTTTGCACTTGGTCGATGGGTTGAGATGATAAAAAGGAAATAAAGCAGAGCGGAATGGAATCCTTCTCTGAATCTAGCATCTTGGCGAGGACGGTTTCAGATTCAAAGCCGCGATTGACCGCATGCCTCATTTTTTGCGCCCACCGTACATGCTTTTTGTAACTCTGAAGGACTATTGTATGTTGTGCGATGCATTCCAAATCCACGTCTCGTGATGGATTCTTGAAAACTTCGTACACAAACTGCAGGATCTTTCTCAGCATTAATATGTCACGGTCTGGCATTTGTAGCTCGCAATTAGAAATCTTGCGAATTTCATCATTCGAGATACTTGACTGATCTAGATCCTTAACCCCTGGAACTCTTCGATCCAACCAAACGCCAGCGAGCCTCACGGCGATGAGTGTGGGCAAGAAATTTTGTGGAAGATGGACCCAGTCAACTGCACGAGCCAAGGCATCCGCTTGATAATGAATTTTTGCGTGATTTGTACAGTCTGCACAGGCATGCTTGAGGATCTTATCAGCAAGACCAACGGCCAGTTTCTTGTCCTTCAATTGCGTGAGAAGATGTACTGCTACAATCTGTTTTGTACAAAGTGCACACGATAAGTCATTTATAACGTAAGCGCACGCTTTTAAACGGCTGTCTGCACACGTGTAAGCCTATGAATGCGCAACACAAGACATATGACACAGATTACACAGTGTTTGCCCACGATCTTACCTCCGCAGCATTTTCTTCACCGTTGGCAGCTACAGAAGGGTCACAGATCACCTTGACGCATGTAAGAGCACTGCGATAGTGAAGCTCATATTCTTGCTTCAGTATTGTATCTGCAAGAGAAGGCGAAGAAGCTATGCGTTGATACTGTGAAAGTGCCTTACATAGATGCACCAAGTCGTTGTTGCGTTTCACTGCAAGTGCGATAACAATGCGCTCAATTTCGTCGTCGTAGAGCAATGATTCGAAGGCACTTTCTGCCATTGGGCCTAAAAAGCCGACCAAGATAGATGCTGGACCAAGAAATTTTTCTTTAAAAGTGGTCATAATGACGAGTTTGTTGCGGTTGTCCAGACTTTCAAGAGCTTCACCAAGGACCTGAAAGACTAACACCGCAGCCCGTGCTGCTTTTGGTGCATTTTCGACACTAGTGTTCCACGGACAATAATTGACAGAGGGTTTATCGACATGGGACGTTAAAAGGATGCAAGATACTGCCAGCGAGAATGGACCCGTTACATCTACCGTGTAGTGGCCGTGGGGTATCTTTCGAAAGGTGGTAGAAATTTGGCTGGCCAACTTGATGGAGAGGGCAACGCGTTGATGTACATACGTATCGAGATCTTCGACCTGGCGCCTTTCCCAGCCGTCACACTTCTCCCATTTCTCTTGTTTTTTTGAATAGAAGCCATTGAAGCCGCTGGTGTTCGGACGCAAGGCAAACGACGCAGCCAGCCGCCCGTGTTGGTCCAGCTGCTTCCAGGCATCTTTCTGGAGAAACTGGTAATAATTTGCTGAATCGTCAAACTGTCCCTGCTCCATGCACCAAAGAAGATCGTATGTAGCAGATTCTATGATTTCAGTACGAAAGTTATCGTCAATGAGAGACATGGCGGCCTGGGACTGAGAAAGACACATGCGCGTAATTGGCGTGAGGCCCCAACCCTCTACATTCTCTGCACCGCACAAACGAAGGGCCAGGCCAAGAATATTTTTCTGGGTGCTGCAGTGCAGCACGATCGAGCGAGGGCCGTGGAAAAGGCGATCTGACTTGAGTATTTCCAAAATCTGTTCTATGAGGCTCGTGTTTGCATCTCGAAGGGCCTGCTGCAAAATCGGTGCCACGACAGCTGCCACCTCGCCTGCCTCTTGAATCCAGTATGTTTTCTGATTTTGGCGCACCCACGTGACAGTCACTTCCGAAGTATCACCCGCGCCTGACACGTGCGGGGGGGGGCG
>Ga0209390_10008633_pt1 | contig 12513 bp, 8 predicted proteins | sample BON01_FD_187212 | JGI IMG/M metagenome (GOLD analysis project Ga0209390, IMG submission 187212) | Freshwater microbial communities from Lake Bonney liftoff mats and glacier meltwater in Antarctica - BON-01 (SPAdes) (version 2) | ecosystem: Environmental > Aquatic > Freshwater > Ice > Glacier... | reverse complement strand
GCTTCGGGTGGAATTTGTGGATCTCAGACTGGTATCTCTAGTGGTACAGTTAATGTGACAAACTGTTATTCTTTAGGTGCGATTTCAGCAAGTGTAGCCGGTGGAATTTGTGGAGGTTATACTGGTATCTCTAGTGGTACAGTTAATGTGACAAACTGTTATTCGGCTGGTGCTTTAACTAATGGAGGCCAAGGCATATTTGGATCAATTGCTTTGGACAAGACAAGCGTTACATCTCCAAATAGCTATGCTGCTGCTGGATCATGGTCAGATACGGCAGCCGAGGCCGTTTTACTAAATGTACAACGGTTAGCCTCTATATTAGAAATAATCGAAGTAAATACCAAATATGTGGACTATAATTATAATTTTTCAAATGTCCCTTACGCATTGTCTTGGCAAACCAACTATATTAAGGCTATAATTACTAGTGATATAACGATTGACCAAGCGTGGATAGAGAACGGATCCAATTATAAAATTGTATCAGGTGTGAGGCAATACAATTTAATTAGTAGAGTAATTCACAAATTAATAGAGCCGATAAGCATTAGTACCGCATCCGTATTTACCTTTGACGGAGTAGGTGCGAGTTTGACTGAAGGATCAACTACTACTTTCGACGGCCAAGGTCATACAATAACCATAAATAATATCCCTAATTTCAATGGCTTGTTTCGAAATGGCATCAATGGTGTAAATGGCCAATCGAATGTTACAATAAGGAATCTGGGTGTATTAAGTAATGACACAACAACCATATCAGCATTTACCGGTACCGGTTGGATATGTCTAACATATTTCGGAAGAGGTTCGAGTAACAATAAAATAGAAAACTGTTATTCGAATGGTCCGATTTCAGGTCCTAATACCGGTGGAATTTGTGGTTCTAATGCTGGTAGCAATTCAGGTACAATGACAATAACAAACTGTTATTCTTTGGGTAATATTTCAGCAAGTACGGCGGGTGGAATTTGTGGTTCTAATACTGGTTTCAGTAATGGTACAGTGACGGTGACCAATTGTTATTCTGCTGGCGCGATTTCAGGTTCAGGACAAGGAATATTTGGATCCATTGCTTCAAATAAATTAAGTGTTACATCTTCAAACAGCTATATAGCAAACGGCACTTGGACCGACGCGGGGGCCAATCAACAGTTACAAAATGTTCAGCATTTAGCGAGCATTACGGAAGTAGTAGATACAAATAAAACATATGTTGATTATAACAGAGGAGCCAGTAATGTGCCTTACGCTTTATCTTGGCAAACGAATTATACTAGGGTAATCGATCCGGCTAATATTAATCAGGATTGGATAGATGTATATGTGTCAAAAGGATCGATATCGATGATCGACGGAGATAAATTAACAGGAGATATAGTACTAACAAATAATTTCTATTTTACATTTGCTAGTTATGGTGTCATATTCGACGGACAAGGTCATACAATCGATATATCAGGTGTCTTTAATTTCAATGGCCTTTTCCGAAATGGTACCAATGGTGTAAACGGCCAATCGAATATCACCATAAAGAACCTGGGTGTATTAGGTAGCGGGTCAACAACCTTAGCAAATGGCGCAGGTTGGATTGGTCAATCGTTTTTTGGAACAGGTGCGAGTAACAATAAAATAGAAAACTGTTATTCTACTGGTGCGATTTCCATTGCTAATGCCGGTGGAATTTGCGGATATGCTACGGGTTTTACAAACGGTACAGTAACGATAACGAACTGTTATTCTACAGGTGCGATATCAGGTAGTAGTTCAGGTGGAATTTGCGGAAATGCTACAGGTACCAATAATGGTACCGTGACCGTAACCAATTGTTATTCTGCTGGCGCGATTTCAGGTTCAGGACAAGGAATATTTGGATCCATTGCTTCAAATAAATTAAGTGTTACATCTTCAAACAGCTATATAGCAAACGGCAATTGGACCGACGCGGGGGCCGATCAACAGTTACAAAATGTTCAGCATTTAGCCAGCACTACGGAAGTAGTAGATACAAATAAAACATATGTTGATTATAACAGAGGAGCCAGTAATGTGCCTTACGCTTTATCTTGGCAAACGAATTATACTAGGGTAATCGATCCGGCTAATATTAATCAGGATTGGATAGATGTATATGTGTCAAAAGGATCGATATCGGTGATCGACGGAGATAAATTAACAGGAGATATAACATTAACTACAAATTTCTATTTTACATTTGCTAGTTCTGGTGTCATATTCGACGGACAAGGTCATACAATCGATATATCAGGTGTCTTTAATTTCAATGGCCTTTTCCGAAATGGCATCAATGGTGTAAACGGCCAAGCCAATATCACCATAAAGAACCTGGGTGTATTAAGTAGCGGGTCAACTACCTTAGCCAAAGACGCCGGTTGGATAGGTCAATCGTATTTTGGAAGAGGGGCGAGTAACAATAAAATAGAAAACTGTTATTCTACCGGTGCGATGTCAAATAGTTTTTCAGGTGGAATTTGCGGGTCTTATGTTAGTTTCAATTATGGTATAGTGACGGTTACCAATTGTTATTCTTTGGGTAATATTTCAGGTAGTAGTTCAGGTGGAATTTGTGGTTCTACTACTGGTTCCAATAACGGTACAGTGACTGTGACCAATTGTTATTCTTCTGGTAGTGTATCTGATATCAATCGAGGCATATTTGGATCCATTGCTTCAGATAAATCAAGTGTTACATATCCAAACAGCTACATAGCAAACGGATCCTGGTCAGATGCGGCAGCCGATGCTGCTTTAATTAGTGGATGTGTTCAGCACATAACGACTCTAAATCCAGAAATAAATTCAACCACCATATATGTAAATTATAGTAGATCAGATAATACTGTACCCTATGCTTTATTTTGGCAAACCGACTATACAAATTCAATAGGTACATATCTGAATCTTAGTATTAATCAAACATGGATCAATAATAATTCATACAGAGGATCATTCGCATTAATTCCAGGAGATACTTTAATAGAAGATATAGTACTAACAAATAATTTCTATTTCACATTTGATGGTCCAGATGTCATATTCGACGGACAAGGTAATACTATCGATATATCAGGAGTCATTAATTTCAACGGCCTGTTTTTTAATGGAACGAGTAGTGTGAATGGCCTAAGTAATATCACCATAAAGAACCTGGGTGTATTAAGTAGCGGGTCAACTACCTTAGCCAAAGACGCAGGTTGGATAGGTCAATCGTATTTTGGAAGAGGGGCGAGTAACAATAAAATAGAAAACTGTTATTCTACAGGCGCGATTTCAGGAGGTTCGGCAGGTGGAATTTGCGGATCTTATGCGGGTGACAGCAATGGTAATGTGACAGTATCCAACTGTCATTCTTTAGGTGCTATTTCAGCATCTCAGTCAGGTGGAATTTGTGGATCAGATACAGGTTTTTCAAGTGGTACCGTGACCGTGACGAACTGTTATTCTGCTGGTGCTTTAACTAATGGAGGTCAGGGGATATTTGGATCAATTGCGCCAGACAAGACAAGTGTTACATCTCCAAATAGCTATGCTGCTGCTGGATCATGGTCAGATACGGCAGCAGACGCTAGTTTGATTAGCGTAAATATACAGCACATAGCCTCATATGAAGAAGACATTAGTCAAAATACAATATATGTGGACTATAATTATAATTTTTCAAATGTACCATACGCGTTGTTTTGGCAAACAGATTACGAAAGGGTTGTAATGACCGAGGATATAATTATTGATCAATCATGGATAGATTCCGCATTGAATTATAATATAGATATTGAAGAAAACAATACTAGAGTGTATAATTTAATTAGTAGAATAACTTATAAATTAAATCAAGATGTTTTCGTTAACACCCAAGTTTATTTTATATTTAATGGTCCAGGCATGATTTTGGATGGGGCACCCATACTGTTTGATGGGTCGGGACATACTATCGATATATCAGGGGTGTCTGGTTTCAACGGCTTGTTCCGAAATGGTACGAACAGTAAAAATGGAAAAAATGATATCACAATAAAAAAATTGGGCGTAACAAGTAGAGGTTCAACAACCTTGGCATCCAATGCTGGATGGATATGTCAATCATATTTTGGAAGAGGGGCGAGTAACAATAAAATAGAAAACTGTTATTCGAATGGTAATATTTCAGGTGACTATTCCGGCGGAATTTGCGGATCTTATGCGGGTGACAGCAATGGTAATGTGACAGTATCCAACTGTCATTCTTTAGGTGCGATAAATGGTCTATATTCGGGTGGAATTTGCGGATCTAATGCGGGTGATAGCAATGGTACAGTAACTGTGTCCAACTGTTATAATAGAGGCACTGTCATTATTGGACTTTATAGTGGTGGAATTTTAGGACAATCAGCTGGTTCCAATAATGGTATAGTGACCTTAATAAATAGTTATTCATCTTGTGTAATTGCAGCCACTGGTTCGGGTGGAATTTGTGGACGGTACGCCGGTAACACAAATGGTACAATTATCATAAACAATTGTTATTCTTTAGGTAATATTTCATCATCTTCTGCCGGTGGAATTTGTGGTTCTAATGCAGGTGAGACCAATGGTACAGTTACCGTTATCAACTGTTATTCTGCTGGTGCGATTGGTAGTGTAAGTCGAGGCATATTTGGATCAAATAAATATACTGGGGCTACTGACCAACAATGTTATGTAGCAAATAATTCATGGAATGATACGGCAGCCGATGCCAGTTTGAATGTTGACACTATACAGCACTTATCAAGTATTACGGAAGAAATAAGTGGAAATACCATATATGTGGACTATAATTATAACTATTCGAATGTACCCTACGCATTGTTTTGGCAAACAAATTACGAAAGGTTTATCATTACAGAGGACATAATTATTAATCAATCATGGTTAGATTCTACCTCGAATTATAGTATTACTACCATTAATTCAGTTAATTACCGAGTATACCTGCTATATTCGAACATAATTAATACTTTATCCCAAGATCTACTATTTAACACCCCTTCTTATTTTATTTTAAATTCAACAGGAATGATTGATGCGTTGACAACATTAGATGGTAATGGTTATACTATAACAATAACTGATGTCCAAAATTTCGTTGGTCTCTTTAGAAACGGAACGAGTAGTGAAAATGGAAAAAATAATATTATTATAAAGAATCTTGGCGTGATAAGTAGTGGCTCAACGACCTTGGCATCGAATGCTGGATGGGTATGTCAATCGTATTTTGGAAAAGATGCGACTAACAATAAAATAGAAAACTGTTATTCGACTGGTAATATTTCAGCAAGTTATTCAGGGGGAATTTCTGGACGGTATGCTGGTGGTACGATTGGTACAATGACAGTGACCAACTGTTATTCTGCTGGTCAAATTTTAGGCACAAATTCGGGTGGAATATTTGGAGAAAATAAATCAAATGGTGCTACTTATGATAAATGCTACATAGCAGATGGAAACTGGAATGATGCAACAGCAGACGCTAGTTTAACTAGCGGAACTGTACAGCATTTAATATCTAATACAGAACCAATAAGAGAGAATACAATATTCATCGACTATAACACTGTTCAATCAAATGTACCATATGCATTGTTTCGACAAGGTGGGTATACGCTATTATTGAATATATCAATTGATCAGTCATGGTTAGATACTTATTTACCGAGTAACGGATCATATAATTTTAATACCGGAGATCGTGTTAGTTTAAATGTGAATGTGAATATAAATAGTAACTCTTATTTTATATTTGACGGGTCAGATGTGATATTCGACGGACAAGGGCATACAATCGATATATCAGGTGTCGCAAATTTCAATGGATTGTTCCGAAATGGTACGAATAGTGAAAATGGAAAAACTGATATCACAATAAAAAAATTGGGAGTAACAAGCAGTGGTTCAACGACCTTGGCATCCAATGCTGGATGGATATGTCAATCGTATTTTGGAAGAGATGCATCTAATAATAAAATAGAAAACTGTTATTCGAGTGGTAATATTTTAGGTGAATATTCAGGTGGAATTTGCGGATCTTATGCTGGTTACAGCAATGGTAAGTTGATTGTGGAAAACTGTTATTCGATTGGTGATATTACTGGTTCCGATTCTGGTGGAATTTGTGGTGCTAACGCGGGTCAATCAAGTGGTACGGTGACAGTGACCAATTGCTATTCTGCTGGTGCTTTAACTACTGAAGGTCAAGGTATATTTGGAGCAGATAAATCGGTTGGGGCTACTTCTCCCAATTGTTATGTAGCAAAGGGAAACTGGCAAGATATATCTGCAAATTTAATATTAAAAAATGTACAGCATTTAACCAAATCAATCTCGGTTGTAAGACTCAGTACAATATACATTGACTATACTAACGGCCAAAATAATACTACTCCATATGTATTATTTTGGCAAGATTATATTCCAAGTTTAGATCAAAACCCAACAGTTACCATTGAACTAAACGCATATACCGGAATCAATATAATATTTACTAATAAAGCTGGCCAGTTAAATAATCTAGACTTCGTAGAAGGATACCAAAATGATGAGGGAATAATACATATATATGATGTTACTAAGAATGAGTATGAAGAAAATATTGTATGGTATGGATCTGGAAATGTAAATGATATGGATGCAAATTTTATTAATATGACTACTAGTGGTACCATACCATATTTTTATGAGGGCGATATTTTAGAGTATTACAGGTCAACTGTTATACCTGGATGGAATATAATTGGATGGAACTCGGTAGATGTAGAAAAAACTGGATACATTATAGATTTCTCTAATATTATAATCGAAAATTCATTACATTTTTATGATAGTACTCGTAATAAATACCAGTTTGAAAGCAAATCTACAACAAGTATAATACCAAATATAGGGTATTGGGTAAAATGTAGTGATTCTGGAACTATAATTGTCGCAAGAAATGGTGTAATTATAGATAAAAATGATGATATAACCATGGTTAGGTTAAACCCTGATACTATCAGAATAGATAAGGATGCGGATTATAATAATATATCTACTTTGACAAATACAGATTTATCTACTTTGACAAATACAGATTATATAGAAATAAATAATGTGGTAGAACCAGAGCCAGAGCCTGAGCCAGAGCCAGAGCCCGATACTGAGCCTGAGCCGAAACCTGAGCCAGAACCAGAGCCGGAACCGGAGCCGGAACCTGAGCCGGAACCTGAGCCGGAACCTGAACCTGAACCTGAACCTGAGCCAGAACCGGAAATTTCAACTCAACTAACTATAGTTACTGATACAAATATATATATGTTACTGATTCATTGGTATCACGATAAATTAAATACAATTAAGACTCACGGACATATAAATACATGGGATACATCTAGAGTTTCATCATTTGAGAAATTATTTTACTTTTTACCACAATTTAATGATGATATTAGTAAGTGGGACACATCAAATGTAACCTCTATGAGATATATGTTCAATGAAGCAACACACTTTCAATATGATATAAGAGGATGGAATGTCAGCAAGGTAGCTAGTTTTTATGGAATGTTTAAAAATATAAATAGTAATTTTATACAAAAATACGATGTAGATAATACATTAATACACGCAAATGGTACACCCATACGAATGTTCTTCAACAAATAATAAATATTAACTAAATTGTAACTAATTATACCATTAAAAAAACAATAGTGTTGTTTAATTATATAGGTTAGATACGATACTGAAAATATAGTAGATATCAATATATATCTATCTGCTATATTACACATTTGAAATTTAATTCAACAACCTGATTTAGTTTGTAGTAAACTGATCAATAACATTAGGTATGCTTAACATATCATAAATATTGATCGTAATATTCAATTCTGGAACGATAATATCATGGAACTGTGATATCTTATTTTCGTCAAGAATGGCATTTATTTTATAAGTTGTATTATTTTCCTTGTTTTTATCGACTTGTAGAATTAGGATACTACATATTTTATCTATTAATTTATCTATCCTGGACGATCTTTTATTGACATGTTGTTGTTTTAATTCAAATATATAAGTAAAATTATTATTCATATTATCATTTTGAGGAGTAATATTATCATACTTAACCTCAAATGATCTATTGACATTGAAACTATTAATTTTGTACATATACTCGGATGGTTTAACCTCGTTATTAAATTTATGGGTAATATAATATTTACTGAGTATTTGTTGTTTATAATCAGTATAGGCGATATTAAACCGCATCGTTCTTTTATATAATATCAGGTAATGTTTATATTATGTAATGACTACTATAATACGAATAATCTTCAAATGTGTATATGAAACTATTCCAGATAGCAATATGTTATATATCGTATAATTTTATTCACAAAATAATAAATAATATATAATGATATAAGTGTGGCAGTTGTGTGGATGACTTCATTATAGAACAATCCACAATTATACGAATAAACCTTGATGTTATCAATGAATTGTAAATATTCTAAATTAAAACCAGGTATTATGATTGGTTGATATTCAAAATACACATATGGTATGATATTATTGAGACGGTTGATATTGTTGAGACTGTTGGTATTTTGTGATATTTCGTTAATGTCTAATAATATAGGTAAATAATAGTTGTCTAATAGGTGTATTTCTCGATATTGTGTTCGTGTTATATCATCATTATTAAATGGTAAGTTTGTGGTATCATAATGACATATATGAATACACATAATAATGAACCAAGTTCTTAATAATATTATAGTATGTACAATATTGTTTATATATAATTTACATCAATTATATGTAAAAATAAAATGAAGATACCTAGATGAAACTGATTGTATATTATGATTGTATATTATGTATGAAATATTGACCGTATATAATCTTTTATATTTGCCTCGTATTTATATAATATGTTTGCTACACTATAACCCAATAAATATCCAGCAGCGATTTGAACTAAATTATGGCAACCCTTCATGTATCTAGCATAGGCAACCAGGATAATTGGTATATAATATTTAAATCGGCTATACATGTCAATATCTGTTTTATTTCTCAGTAACATCATTTCCATAAAAAGAGACATGGAGGCTACGTGTCCAGAGGGAAACCCAGATTTATGATCAGAAATCCCACCCATATTAAACAAATTACAATCAGTAGCTCCATCTGGTCTTTTAAAAATAGGCGGATACCATCCATATGTTATTTCTTTACTCTTATATTGAATAAAAGTACAAATGATTTCACCTACTAACAATATATAATCAACCGTGTACACTAAATACAAGATAACAAATAATACACTAATCGAGATGAGATTATAAATAAATAGCGTATATCCTCCGTTCATATCAACCAATTATATATAATATATTATATATAAACATACAATATATTATCGTTATAATGATTTATCGTTATAATGATGGTATACGCGACGATTGGTACAAATATTGGTAGACACCTTCTTCATTACATGTTATAATTTCTCTAAAAAATAGGTTAGGATACCTTGTAGTAGTGCAAAAAAGCACATAACAATGATAATTTTCGGCCAATCTGACTGGGATGGAATTTCCAATTGTAGACTATGATTACTAAATTTTCCGATATTGTAGTGTATTATGTTTTCAAATAGATATACAAAGATGTAAATAAAATGGATTTTATAATATAGTTATTTCGTTGTCTATTTTTGATTAGTATTTATTCCAGATAATACATAATAGTCGCGAATAATATCATTTTTTTTTTGAAGACAATTTAATCGTGTTGAATCAATAAACGATAGTTCAGACCCTTGATGTAACATAAAGTTTAGTTTGATGTTAAACACTGATGTGTTTTGGCCGATTAGCTCATTATATTTGTATTCGTTATCCCAATTGTAGGTGTTTACAATATAATTAGTGTCGTTTACAACAAACTTGTTCCCTTTTTTAAAAAACAGACTCAATATAAACAATATATTTTCATGTATAATACCTTTTTTATCAGCCTGACTTAAGCTAACTTTTTTATATATATTGTTCGCAAGTTTTTGTTCAATGAAAATGTTAAACTGAGACGGGGAGAGAAATATTTTCTTTATATCATCTTTACCTAAAGATTGGTCAAACATGTTGCGGTTTAGTCGAATAATAGGTATAAATAGTATGCTTGGAAACGATGCATATGACCTAGGGTTTGACATGGATGGTGTATACATACGATCTTTAATTATCAGACCATCTATAGTAGACGCATCAAACCGTATTTCTAAACGACTCTTTAATGTAAGAACCGATGATGCTATCGGCGAATTAGATACATTATTAATCATAATATTATTATAATAACAATATATATTTTATAATTAATAATTTTTACATACAGAATTTTTACATATACACATGATATATCATAATCACCGTATATTTAGATCGAACTATGAAAATAATTTAGTAAATTCATATTTCGGGTTTCTTCACGTTGTCGTTTGGCCTTTTCCAAAGTTTCGATTGCTTTGTTTATTTCAGAATCACTAATGACCCCATCTTTATTTTCGTCTAGATGAATATAGTTATATTTTTCAGGCAAAACGCAAAATTTACTCTTATTATTCAATAAAAAATCCGATAGGATAACAAACGCAGCCGTCAATAACAAGGCAACGATGATATCTCTAGTACCCATCCATGCTATAGAAAATATTAATATTTCTCTAGCCACATTATATTTTATAAAGGATTCCATTGATTTACTTAAATTTAATTCTACATATCTAGACCCAATGTTTAATAGTATCATAATAACACCCGTAAAATATTTACTTGAATTCAGCGTGTTTAATAATTCAAATATAGGCATATATACTATCTTAAGAAAATAGTAAATGCTATTATTTGATTTTTATAGTAATATACACCCTCGCACATTTAAAACGGCACAAATACAACTACAATTATTCTATTTATTACATATTTTTATTCTAAATAAATAGAATTTTATTAATTGGTATTGTTTAGGAAAAACTCTTTTTGGGTATTTTTTAGTTAAAACAATATAGAAATAAAATATTTATATAGTTTTAATTTATATTTTCATGTAGATGGTTTTCTTGTATATTCTGTTTTTTTAGTTGTTCCATAAGCATAATCAAAATAATTCTTATAATTTTCTGGTTTTACTTTTTCTATTGATGTATCAACATTTTTTGCTAATTCTTCAAAACTATTTACATTTCTTTTCTTTTTTATGTATGTTTTTATTTGGTTAAAAAAATTTTCTATTGGCGAATTAGTCATAGGGGTATATTGAATATACACCGACGAACATTTAAGTTCGCACAATTTATTAAAAAATAACTTACACCCTTGAAGATTTACACCGTTGAATATTTAAAACCGCACATTTATAATTAAATATTATATTATATTATATTTAATTATAAATGGTAGTTAAATCTAATGATAAAATAGTTTATGATTCGTGGAAAGATGGAAGTGATATATATAAAGAAAAAAAAGGATATTATATAATACAATGGAACCCAAAAACAGAAACGAGTTATAAAAAGTATTTAGCAAAGTCGTGGAAACCTAAAGTAAATAAAACAAAAAAAAATAATAAAAAAAATATAAAAAAGAAAAAACTAAAAACTAAAACCCATAAATCATTTTGGAATAGTTTTAATTTATAAAATATAGAAAATAATTTGGGGGGTGCCATTTTAAATCTTCAAGGGTGTAAACCTTTGAACATTTAAAACGCCGGTATATAAAATAAAAATTGACATGATTTTATAGTTTTTATATTTTAAACTAAATAAAATGTTCAGACAAGATTTTAGTAAAACATATTATATGATTAGTCCATGTGATAGAATTGAAATAATTAAAAAAATTACTAGTGAAGAAATGATGTCAGAAACTATTACTGGCAACAAAGAGCGTTGGTGGATAGATAAACATAATCCGAATAACGAAATCCCTAAAAATATTTATTTACTTGGAAAAGGAACTATCCAACAACTTCATATTGAATATATTGAAATTTACCGTAATATTGAATGGAGTGATTTTATCAATTACACTAGAGAACTTATCAAACAAAAAATAATGATATAATCAGCGTTTTAAATGTTCAAGGGTGTAAAGAATAATACATAATATAATATGTCCCAGGTGTATTCTTGCGTGACATTCAGGAGCATACCATTATAATAAATGGGTAACGATGCTGGTCTAATCAACCTTGCGGAGCAATCCGTAACCCACCCTAACTTTACGCGGAATTGATTGTGTCCAACCTTTTATGTTTGATGGTTTTGTGCCATTTGAAATGTTCAAGGGTGTAAAATAAATATTTATTACCGCTTTTTGTAATAGCATCTTTTACCATTTGGTTATTATGACTTTTAGCATTATCTAAAATTATAAGATGGTCTTTGTATTTGGGAAATATTTGTGTTTCTAAAAACTC
>Ga0209390_10008632_pt1 | contig 12515 bp, 9 predicted proteins | sample BON01_FD_187212 | JGI IMG/M metagenome (GOLD analysis project Ga0209390, IMG submission 187212) | Freshwater microbial communities from Lake Bonney liftoff mats and glacier meltwater in Antarctica - BON-01 (SPAdes) (version 2) | ecosystem: Environmental > Aquatic > Freshwater > Ice > Glacier... | reverse complement strand
TATCTTATAGTGTAGCAGAAATAGCGTCGATAGCCATTAAAAGTCAGCTTATGATATTTTGAAATAAAAAAAGCCAATCATTTCTGATCGGCTTCGAAGTAGCGGGAACAGGACTCGAATGAACAATGATTTTCAATATGTTATGAAAAATAGTAAAACTTATAGAGAAACAATTGATCGATGTCATTAATCGTAGACCTTTGCAACTATGATTTAAAGCTATCAATAATTATATTAAATTCTGTAAACTTTTATCTGGTTTGAGATCAAAAATCAGAAGGGTTCTATAAATGAAATCTTGTTGAAATGACTTAATGTAGTTTAATTTATTTACCTCTAAACAACTGAGGAAGGTATTAACCCCGAAAAGAATACTTTCTGGGACATTTTTAGCTGGGGACACAAAAGCTCTGAATAGCTGAGGTGGAGATATCATAATTCAGTAGCATTTCCCGATATCCAATCCTATTTTCATTAAGGCTTTCTAATAATTCCTGAGAGCCATATTTCTCAGCCAATTGTTTGATCTCATTTGAATTCAGGGATGGCTGTTCAGCAAGTACTTTACCTAATTGTACAAGTAATACTGATTCTCTACTAAGCACCTGTTTGGCTTGATCCCTTGCTGCTTTAATAATCCCCTTAGCCTCCGACTCAGCATCAGAAACGTTGTGGTAGATATTTACATAATCATCAGAATTGATAGATGTTCTTATCAAGTCCTTTCCAAAGCCAAAGTTCTTAATGCAAGCCATTGTCAATTCTGTTGCTGAATCTATATCTGATTCTGATCCTGTGCTTATGTTTCCTTCGCCAAAAATTAGACTTTCCGCTTCATAGCCACCAAGCAATACTGCTACCTCATTGACTAATCGGCCTTTTGTCCTAAGCTTTGGCTTCCATTCATTTTGAACCATTCCTCCTACACCAGAATCAGAAGCTACCGAAAGGATTTTTGAAGGGACTTTGCCAAATAAAGCCATTCCCAGAACAGCATGACCAGATTCATGAACAGCAACTAACGCTTGCTTATCATCTGATCTATTCTTCTTTAAACAATCAACTTTGCTGTTTAAAGGAAATTCCATAATATGAAGAATGTTGCCTTTATCGCTGTAGGTGACCAACATAGATTCGTTGCAATCGATTTCTATTACGGAAGGTTGGTCTGGTTCTGTAAGTGCCTTCATCAGGATATTGGGAACCAAATCTTCAATCGCATATTTGATGGTCGATTTGAGTGGTCTTACGCCTTGTGTTGCGACTACTCCTTCGCTGAACAACCATGATTTCATACGATTACTGAACTTCATTTCTATTCCTGACTTTTCAAAGGTATTCTGAGAGACCCTAATCAGTTCATGATCAATGATCTGATAAAATGCCTTTTCACTCAAGCCTGGATAGATGATGTGGTTATTGCCTAATCGTGCGATTTGCTCATTCCTGAACCTATTCTGGAGGGCTTGCTTGATATCTGGTAGCTTAATTTCTAATGATCTTAAGTAGAAGTCATTTGGTGAGATATCTGAAGATTGATTATCATGAAAGTGATAGACTTCATCCAAGTTGCCAACCACAAATACCAGAGACCTCGTCAAGTCTATACTCTTAGGCCTTGTTAACTTTTCCCAGCACTCCTCTAAAAATAATACTAAGCCAGTTTCATCAAGACTTCTGATTCTTTGTTTCACTTGCCGTGTAGTCCTGAAACCCAGCTCATACATACAAAATAGGTCACGGAGATCTTCTGCGTTAAAAACAAATCTGTTAGAGACCTTGGCAAAGTACTGGTCTGAGTCCAAACTTGACTCACGTAAACTCTCATCATGCTTTTCATTCAAAAAATCCTTACAAGAAGGAGATACTATTCCCATGTCAACCTTCAGACCTTGAGTTATCCAATAACGAATTTCTCCGATCAGTTCTTGAACCTTAGTCCGTTGATGGTTATGCCCTGGACTTATCTCCAAGAGTCCTTCATCTACCAATTTCCACACGACTCGGGAAAACCCATTATTTATTTCCCTCCGGTCTCCTGATAGGCTTCTTAATGCCTGGAACTCATCTAAAACAATCACGCTTGAATGAGGCTCATCATAAATAGTCAGTACTGACAAAACATCCTTAACTTTTGATGTGTCACGAGTCCATTGCTCACCCATATCGAAATGGAAAAAAGACTTATTGAAATCGATATGCTTCACTAATTTTTTGATCAAATCTGATTTCCCTACCCCTGTCATTCCCCAAAGATTCACTACAAGCGGACGAGTCTGTAGTTCAGGGAAATGATACCAAGAGGAAATGCTATCTATAATCTGGTCGATTACTTTGTCTATACCGAAGAATTGTAATTTTAGTACTTGACGTGCATTTTCGAGGACTAGATGTTTTGATTTAATTTGGTTCTGATTCATACTTCTGAGTTTTATTGATTCAGGAGCCAAATTCTGTCTTTGAGCGTCGTTTCGTGTCGCAGTGATATTTTTCTTACTTTTATTTTAAACGACATTTTTTATCACTGTCCCTTACCAACTTGTCCCCGAGCTTATAAATTCAATGACTCATGAAGCAGATTGAAGTATACGAAAGGATTACCCTGATCATCAACTTGGCTAAATCAGGACCATTTACTTGGGAAAGGTTTGAGAGGAAGATACAGGAGCTATCGGAAATAAAAGATGTCGACCTTCAGGTAAGTAAGCGGACATTTCAAAGAGATATACAAGACATTAAGAGCTTTCATGGTATTGATATCCAGTTTAACAGAAAGACTAAACACTATGCGATCAACGAAGAGGATTCTGGCCCGGTGAACATGAGTATTAGGGAATCATTTGATATGATTCATGCCTTTCAACTATCTAAAGGAATCAATGATTTTGTGTTCTTTGAGGAGCGAAATGCAATTGGCACAGAGCACTTGTTTGGTTTGGTTCATGCAATTCAAAATCAGAAGATGGTCTCATTTGAATACCGTAAATTCTGGCTTTGGGAAGCTGAGGATCGAATAATCAAGCCTATTGCATTAAAGGAGTTTGATCATCGCTGGTACCTTTTAGGCTTAACTCAGGAAGATAAATTCAGAACATTCGGGTTAGACCGAATCACTGATCTCCAGATTCAAAACAAAAGCTTTACTTCAAAGAAGCAAGTTGATCTCAAAACCTATTATCAAGATGTTTTTGGGATTACTAATGACTTTGACAATTCAGCGGAGAAGGTGATACTTACCTTCACTGAATTCAAAGGGAGATATATTAAGTCGATGCCATGGCACTCTTCACAAAAGATATTGAAGGATGATGGGATCACCCTTACGATTTCATTAGCTGTCAAAATCAACTATGAGCTGGTTTCTGAAATCCTTTCTCATGGAGATGAAGTGAGAGTGGATGGGCCGGAGCAACTGAGGGAAATGGTTATGGAGAAGGTGAGGAATATGGGTACTGGGGTTTTGAAATGACTGGGAAACTAAAAGAAGCTCATTTGATATGATCCGCACAAATCAAATGAGCTTAACCCCAAATTCGATCAAAACACTCTAAAACGTTTCAAATCATGGCCTTGAGTTTTAAACAATGCTACTCAATGATGGAGTGAATTTGTTGTGCGATTTTGAGTCAGGATTATTTGAGGTGACACAGTTCCTTTACTTCCTGGAAATTACTTAAATGGATTCTCCCCAAAACTATAGCTTCCAGTATTGAAGGAGAAATCATCCTTAATATCCCCCATACACACTTACTCCCCCTCCATAATATTGATGCTTCAGATGTTCATAAACTAAATTTGTCCTCAAATCGATATCATCTATTTGATAGGTCGGATATGGCAATACTTCGAAGAGTGTTTTATTTACATAATTGAAAACTGCAGCCGCTGTCACCGATTTATCTGACCACTGTTCAATCTTGAGTTTTTCTTTTTTTAGTTCTTCAAGCATTTCCACAGAGAGTTTCTTTATTTGATTTTTCTCTTTCTGTTCTAATTTTTTACCATACCGTAAAATGTCGAAGATGGCTTTTTGCTCGTCCGTTAATCCCTCTCGTTTTGTGTCGGCCTCTTCTTCCGAATAGGATTTCACGAGTTCAAAGAGTTTTCTGAAAGTTTCCTTAATCACGACTTCGTCTTTCCCTCTGTTGTATTCATCTATGATTTCCTGATAGCGTTTGTAGTAATCAACCGTCAAGGGATTTCGCTCAACCATCCGTTTCAATTCCTTTTCTATTTTGTCTTTCAGTGATTGAACTGCCACATTTTTATTTTTGGTTTTCAAGAAAAGTTTTTCCAGTAAGTCAAAGTCCAAGCCACTTAGATCAATGGTTTTTTCTTTGTTGTGGCTTGGTTCTGCAACTATGTTTTCGATGGATTCATCCACCACGTTTTGAATTTTTCGCATGATGTCTGCCACATCTGCAATTTCGATATTATCCTCAATGGCGGTGTAGATTACATCAACAGCGTCCTTTCTTGGCGCATATAGATTTAATACTTTATCAGGTTGGAGAGCTTTGTATTTCTTAAAAACCGCTCTTGCCAAAACTTGAAACTTGCGTTTTGTTTCGTCATTAGTGTAAACTGCATTGACCGCTTTTTCCATTGCAGCTAATTTTTGCAAACCCGTTTCATTGATTAGTTCTTTCAAATCAAAATTCACTTCATCCTGCAAAAATGTTTCTGTTGCGTCAAGGGTTACTTCTAACTCCTTAATGAGCTCCTCTTTGGGTTTTACAGGCGGTTCAGGTTTCTTTCCGTCTCCCTCGTCACCGGACGATCCATAAATAGCCAACGCATCTAATAACGCAGTGTAGGTTTCAATATAGTCAACAATCAAACCGTTGTTTTTACCTTCACTTATACGATTAGCTCTCGCAATGGCTTGCATCAATGTGTGCGATTTCAAAGGCTTATCCAGATACAAAGTTGATAGCGTAGGTACGTCAAAACCGGTAATCCACATTGCACAAACAATAACAAAACGGAAAGGATCATCCTCATCTTTAAACCTTGTTTCAAGGTCTTGATTATTCATTTTTTCACGGTGCGGCTCAATATCTAAATCCCATTTCTGAAATTTTTGAATTTCATTTTGTTCCGAACTTACCACCACGCAAATCTCCATTTCTTTTATCCATTGAAGTTCACGGCTTTTTTCCAAAACTTCTTGGTCACCATATTTTCCCTTTGCAACTTCTCTCTCCAATGATTCTACATATATTTTCCAATGTGCTGTAATTAGATCATACATCCTTACAGCAGTGAGCTTGTCTAAAGCGACAAACATTCCTTTGCCTTTGTAACCCCTATTACAAAAATGCCAAACGGCATCCTTAGCAATGGCATTCAATCGTTTCTTGGCAGTAAGTATTGGATATTCTCTTGCAAAAAGTTGTTCAACTCTGCTGCGTTGATCGCTATCTAAATCTTCGCTTTCGGCATCTATTACAGCTCTGATTTGCTCGTTGATAATAGGGTTTTTCAATCCTAAATATTCGCCTCTGTTTTCGTAGTAAAGTGGAACAGTAGCCCCATCATCCACACTTCTTTTGAAATCGTAACGGGAAACATAATCGCCAAAAATACGCTTTGTAATTTCATCATCTTTGAAAAGAGGCGTTCCTGTAAAACCTATAAATGAGGAATTTGGCAAAGCATTTCGCAAATTCATTGCCAAATTTCCACCTTGGGTTCGGTGTGCCTCATCTGAAATAACAATTATATTATCTCGTTTAGTAATTTCTTCCACAAAGTTGAATTTGTGAATGAGGCTAAATAAATAACGGTGCTCCGAACTTAGCAATTCTCTCAAGTGCTTTCCGCTATTGGCTTTCATTGAATCTTTTGAGCCTGATTTTACTTGTGGCACTGCTCCAATCCCACTGAATGTGCCGTAAATTTGTTTGTCTAATTCGTTACGATCGGTGACGATTAAAAAAGTATAACTACCTGTAAATTTGTGATGAATTTTCTGGCAGAAGAAAACCATTGAGTAAGATTTCCCGCTTCCTTGCGTATGCCAAAAAACCCCGAGTTTTTGCTTTTCTTCTAAACTAATTTTGCCCAGGTTATAAAGTTTTTCTTTGTGCTGTATATTTTCAATTGCCTTATTAACTCCTATAAATTGGTGATTACGGGCAATCAGTTTTACAACTTTCCCCAACGAGTTATCAAATAGAATGAAGTTCTCGAATAAATCTAAAAAGCGTTTCTTTTCACAAACACCAACAATGATTCGGTCTAAGGCAACAATGCCTTCGTCTTCCTCTGTGATTCGCTTCCATTCGTGGAAGTGCTGATACTTGCCAGTAACACTTCCAATACGACTTTCAATCCCATTACTTAATAGCACAAAAGCGTTGTAATAGAACAGTTTTGGAATTACATCTTTGTAATCAGTGAAATTATCATTGTAGGCATTTTCTAATTTCCTGTGAGCAGCTTTCAGCTCTATGAATAATAAAGGAATGCCATTTACAAAGCCGATAATGTCTGGCCTACGTTCACGATTACTCTTACCTTTCAACCACAATTGCCGAACCGCTAAAAAATTATTATTGGCTGCATCGTCAAAATCAAAGACTTTGAGTGTTTTGTTTTTTACCTGTTCACCCTTCTCGTTGATGAAGTCAACGGGAATACCATTCCGCAATAATTGATGTTTCTCAAAATTGATTTCGGCTAAGGACTTGGTAATACTTTCTTCTGTAAGTTTTTCGTAGGCTTGATTATAGGCTTGTTCAGGCAAATTAGGGTTGAATGACTTTAGCTTATCAAGGAAAATCCTCTTCAACAACACTTCTTTTTTGCTCAATCTTCCCAAGGTGCTGCCTTCGCCAAAGCCTTCTTTGTTGTAAGCCAAGAGCGTATCCCAACCCAGATGATGAAAAAATAAATCAATGGCGGTTTGTTCGACTAGATTATCTTCTGAGTATTCCCAAGTCATTATAAATTTGTATTTATTACAGAAGCAATCCGATCAATAAATGCTTCTTCATTTTTTATTAATTCTTGCATCGAATGAAATTCTGAAACATAAATGCCATCAATTATAAATTTAACTTCATTTTCATCATTTCCATAAATTGATTTTGAATATGTTTTTTTCGCATTTATTTCTTTTGAAAAAGGGTAAATTAATCCGCTTGCCAACAGCTGATTTTTGAAATATCCTGAATAGGAATGAATCTGATGTAAATCTGCTCTGTCCACATCTTTATTCTGCATTTCCATCTTTTTAAATTTGGCATCAAAAACAACCACTTTGCCAGTAACCATATGCTTCATTACTAAGTCAGGATACATAGAACGGGTATAGAATTGCTGCTGATATGTTGGGATTTCTTCCTGTCCGCTAACTGACCAATCCGGAAAATTTCTACTCAACAGTTTTTCAAGATACAATTCATATAACTCGGCCATGTCAAACAAGTAGCCTGTGGTAGCCATTTGTTGCTTTTCATTGTCAGGCATTAGATCCTTATCGAGCAAAATGATTTCGGCATATTCTAAAACCTTCTTGAATCCGCTGTACATTGGATTATTTAAAGATTGATGAGCCTTTGCTTTCTGAATGGTTTGATAGCTTGCAAATCGGCCAGAGTATTGTTGTTTTAACAACTGGTTTAATCCTAATAATCGGCTGTGTATTTCTTTACCAAAAACGCTTTCCAATTTTCTTAACGCAAGGTAAAGTACATCCACAATTTCTTGAATATACATTCGCTCCCTAAAGGTGCTTGTTAGTTTGCCTTGAAATGGAATATCTCGTTTCAAGAAGTCGTTAAAGTTGATACTGCCTCTTACTTTGTGGCTTCGCTCCTGATGCTTTTGATAATGTTGTGGCAAACCTAAAACAGCTGTCTTTTCCAATGTTTGAATAAACAGATAGGCGATAATAAATAAGAACTGATTCTTCGTTTCGTCCTTTTTGGCTTTTACTTGTTCGTTGTCTACAAAAATATCTAACACAAAATTGAGCATACGCTTCAAAAAAGCATCTCCATATTTTGTAGTAATATTAATTTTACAGCCTTTATAAAACAGCATACCGGCATATAATCCGGTTTGGACGATGTACTCCTTCTCTTGTTCGAGTTTTTCCTTTGAATACAATTTCAGAATTAATCGTTCTTCATCTGTTTCAAAAGATCGTCTTCGTTTGAAGTTGAATATTTTTATCTGTTCAAGTTGTTCCGCTCCAAGTTTTAATTCATAAACCGATGAAAAAAGTTGCTGCAAATGTTTAACACCTGTCTTTCCTACATCAAAGACCTCACCCAAAGCCGATTCACGGATGGGAGCTTCTTCGTAAAAATTATGATTGACCGGTATGCTTATTCTCATTCTATTTAAATGTTTCTTTAAATCGGTTCAATGCCTCGTTAAGTTTATTGTCTAATTCGCTTTCAGCAAATACAGCTCTGAGGTATTCTTTCAACGTGGGACTTAAATACAATTTGAAAAGCACTTCAAGATTTTGTTGCGTAATCTCTTTGCGTTTGGCTATATCACTCATCTTCATAAAAAAGGAATGGCCAAACTCATAGGATTTCCCTAAGCCTAATTCATTAGAAATATAATTATTCAACTTTTCACAGGCTTTTATGTACTGTCCAATATTGGTAAAATCTTCTTTCTTTTTAAAGCGGGTTTCTTCTTCAACTACTTCATAATCGCAGTCTTTTCGAATCCATTTAAACCTTCTGCGAAGTGCCAAATCAAAAGCATCTATGCTTTTATCCACATCATTCATCATCCCAATAAAAAAGATATTCTCAGGCACGCCAAACTTCACCTCTCCATTGTCAATGGTATATGCAAGCGATTTGTATTTATCATCTTCTCTGATTAAATCTTCTATTAATGAAGAATATTGTGTTTTTATCAGATTTTTATTGCTTTTGCCATCGTGGCGATAATCTTTTTCCAATAGCGATAAAGTTTCACCAAATACAGTGGAAAGATTGGCTCGGTTAATTTCATCCACTACAAAATAATATGCCTTGTTGGGATTATTTTTAGCCTTAATGCAGAAGTTTTTGAAAGCTCCGTTCACCAATTCAAAACGTATGTTTCCATCTTTTCTAACACCCTTTGGCTTGATACCCTCAATAAAATCTTCATAGGTAAAGGATGGGTGAAACTGTAGTAATTCGTAGCGAGAGCTATCGCCCTGACTCACAAAATCAAGATTATTGACCACCGAATAGGTTTTACCTGTACCCGGAGGGCCGTATAGAATTACATTAGGGCTATCTAAATCGGCTATAGCTTGGGCATTAGAAAATTTCCATAAAAAATGAGACAATAAAATAAGGTCTCCTCTGCTGACTTCACCGATATTCAGTAGTTTTTTGCTGAGTGTGCAGATTTGATTGCTTTTGGCAAAGAGACTTAATTCATCACCATCAATAAATTTATCATACAAGCTGTTGATTACTTGGTCTGAGTAGATGTACAGAAAATCATTTAAATTGTCTAAAACTGCCAATTTCATCAAAATCTGTTTGGCACTATAATCAGCTTCCTCTACTAAACGAATTTTTTTTAATGGGTCAATTTCCAATACAATACTCTTTAACAAACCTTTGATATTGTCATTAAAATAGCTTTCTGCTTCTTCTCTTAGGGCATTTTGTTTACTTTGCTTTAAGATGTAATAACTGGCATTGTCGTTATTTAATTTTACTTCAAAATTGAAAGCCGTACCCGGTTTAGAAGAACCTAAAACTGTTTTGGTTGTTCGCTCTAAAAAATTGCATAAATAACCACCTGGCATAGTAGCAGAGGCACTACCTAGGGTATTGGTGTAGTCATCCAAGCCCAAAGTTCCATTTGTTATTTTATCTTTGTACTGATTCCATTGAGCAATAAGGGTTTCAATTTCTTTATTGTTGAAGTCTTTATCCTCTGTTTTGGTTTCAGATTTAAATTTCTCCCACAGCATTCTAATTTGGACTTGTCTTTCTTCAGATAAAGGACTTTTACTTTCCATATTATTAATTATTAAATTGAAATCTCCGTTAGTTATGCTAACAATTCGGGCTCTTGTGTCTTTGTTTGAAAGTGAATTATAAACAGCATCGGTATCCAGTTTGTATAGCCATAGTCTTATGTCCTTTAACTTAAATCGAATAACTACATTACCCTCTTTTTCTACTTCTTCTTTGTCGTCACCTATGATAGCTTGTCCCCAATAAATTTTTGTGTTGAACTCTTTAAAAATCACTACATCACCTTTTTTAGGCTTATAGGTAAGCTTATCTTTGGATGTGAAATAATACTCCTTCTTTTCAAGAATCGTGCTGGTGTCCCAGAATGAATCTTCGTATTCTCCGTGAGGCTTATTACCAAAAATGAAAAAATTGGGTTCACTACTCATTTCGGTACTGGTGAATTATAATTTTCTTCATTCTTTCATTTTTTTCGAAATCAACATATCGACTGTCTGAATTAATTTTGGAGAGATTTAAATTTGCCTTTTTAAATGCTTCTTTTTGTCTTTCCAAGCGCTCAATTTCTTTCATCCCCCTTACGCACTGTTGCCATAAGTAGTCAATAGTTAATTGTTGAGATTTGGACAGTTGAGAACCGTCTTCCTCAACGGCGTTGACATTCCCAAGAATCACTTCCAATAGCTGGACTACGTATTCTCCTATTTTATTACTTTCATTTTCAAGTTCCTTTTTCATATAGTACATTTTCTCATAAATACGCCGCAGAAATTAAAAATCAGATTTTCAGGAAAAATAATTTTCTAATCATTACTTACCTATAAATCATTTTAGGTAAGCAAACATTTCTATCCTCATTTACCGAGGTATTAATCATCTCCAAAAACACTGTCATAACTCATACTATCCTCATCAAAATCATCTTCATCCCGATCTGGAAACATCCTATCCAACTCTTCGTCTGCATTATAAAAGTTAAATTCTTTCTTCATCATTATGATCTTTTTGAGAAGTTTTGAGAGCATTTCCCCTTCATTTCCCCTTGTATATTCAAGGCGTTCTCTGACTGATTCCTCCAGCTCTAAAACTTCTTCTTCAACATCGTAATTGTCTTTCTCTAATTCCTCCTTTAGTCTTTCAAAATCCTGTTCAAGTTTTTCTAGATCTTCCATTTTACACTTCTATTTGTCCATTCATCAATTTAGGTAATAATATATCCCGTGCCTCTCTTAGTTTGCTGTTTTGTTGGTTTAGTATTGATTTCAATTTTAATAGGATTGAAACTTCTTGATGAAATTCTTTCAAAATTTCTTCATTTGGCAACTTCACTTTTAAAGCTCTTGTATAAGCCAAACTAATAAATCGTTGAGAAGTACCGCTTGATTCTTGTTGGAATCTTATTTGCATTTCGACCGAGTTCAAATAGCAGTATAAAAATGAAGTGAAAATGGAATCACTTGGCTTGAAAATAATTACATTCTTAACTGAAAATTCAAATGGGGAATCAATTATAGCTACGTTCCCAATAGTGCCGATATTTGAAAGAACCAAATCGTCATTTACTACTTTGCTTCTTTTTTGAATTTTATCGTGGTCTGCTTCGCTAATGAAATATGCAGATGAAAAATCAATAAAACCTCCTATTAGATGTTTACCAGTTACCAAGTAGAATCCATCAACTTGTTGCTTCGGGCTATCGTGAGTTCCATCAGTAACATAGCAAATATCAAGTATTGATTTCTCTTCCAACTTCTCACTCCTCACAATCCCCTTATACCTCAAAAACGCCTTCTCCTCCAACAACTTTATCCGCTTCAAATTATTCTCTATTAAATCATCATAAGCCGATAAAATGGAGGCGATTTTGCGTTGTGTGGGGAGTTCGACTGGATAAATTACAGGTAAGCTTTTTATCATTCCTAAACTCAAGAAACTTTGAGCCACACCACTTTTTATGTTATTTATTGAACTTTGAAATTCATTAGATTTTATCCAATAAAAAAGAAATTCTGGGACTATAGTTTCTCTTTTTGCACGTAGAATGGAAACGCTACTTGACAATCCAAACAAATCATCTTCTTTTACTAAATATGGTGCCCCCAAAGAACCAATAATGCTCAAAAGAACATCTTCAGGTTTTGGTTTTGTAATAGCTTTTGAATCGTCTTTGAAATGCTTTTGGAAATCAACTTCGGATATATAATCGACTTTATTTAAATCAAGTCCATCAAGTTTGAAATTTTTAGATGTCAGATATTGAAAACCATCTGGCTGTCTCTTAATACTTGCGTGAGCACCATCTCCAACATTACAAACTTCATTTATTGTTTTTCTTTCCCACTTCATATCGCAATCCATTTAAAATTTTCAACAATAGTATTCGCCAAAGCAATAGCCTCCTCATTAAATCCTTTTAACTCAATATGTACTAGTTTATTCATTATCATCATTAAGTTCGTTTAGTTTATCCAAATTCTCTTTAACCAAAGCCTCTAATTGATAGCTTGCTACACCCAATGGCTTATCTAATCCACGCATGGCATATTCTACTTTTAC
>Ga0209390_10008629_pt1 | contig 12519 bp, 10 predicted proteins | sample BON01_FD_187212 | JGI IMG/M metagenome (GOLD analysis project Ga0209390, IMG submission 187212) | Freshwater microbial communities from Lake Bonney liftoff mats and glacier meltwater in Antarctica - BON-01 (SPAdes) (version 2) | ecosystem: Environmental > Aquatic > Freshwater > Ice > Glacier... | reverse complement strand
CTGCGCCAGGATGGGGTGCGGCGGCTCCTTCATCGGGCTGCCGTCGGTGCTGGTGATCAACCAGCCGCAAGGCAGGCCGTTGATCTTGTCAGCCGCCACGTCCGCGCCGACAAACACATCAAGCACGCCAGGGGCGGCCTTGGCCGCCGCGGTGTTGATGCTCTTGATGTTGGCGTGGGCGTGCGGCGAGCGCACGAACACCGCGTAGCTCTGGTTGGCCAGCGTGATGTCATCGGTGTATTGACCGCCACCGGTCAGAAAGCGGTAGTCTTCCTTGCGGCGGACGGACTTGCCAATAGTGGGCAGGTTGACGAAATCGGATGCACCCATGTTTGTACTCCTGAAAATTGAGGTAAATCGGTGAGCAGCGGCGGCTGCATGGCTCAGGCCGCCATGGCCACGGCGCCCTGTTGAACCGCTTTGACAATGTTCTGATAGCCGGTGCAGCGGCAGATGTTGCCTTCGAGTAACTCGCGAATTTCGCTTTCACTGGCCTGGGGATGGTGCTTGCACAGATCAACCGCGCTCATCACCATGCCAGTGGTGCAGAAGCCGCATTGCAGGCCATGGCAGTCCTTGAAGGCTGCCTGCATCGGGTGCATGGTGCCATCCGCTGCCGCCAGGCCTTCGATGGTGGTGATCTCGGCGCCTTCCGCCTGCGCAGCCAGGATGTTGCAGGACTTGACGGCGCGGCCATTCATGATGACCGTGCAGGCCCCGCACTGGGCGGTGTCGCAGCCGACGTGCGTGCCGGTCAGTTTGAACTGCTCGCGCAGCACCTGCACCAGCAGCGTGTTGGGGGGGGTCTCGACGCTTTTTGCTTTGCCGTTGACTTTGAATTGAACTTGCATGGGCTGGTCTCCAGATGGCTGTTGATTTTGACTAGTGTAGTGTTGCATGCTTGATGGAACAAATAAAAACGATGAATTTTGGGTCAGGGCAAGGTGCAAACCACAGCGATACCCATAGGTATCGCGCGGATTTGCAACGCCGCCATGGCGCAAAAGACGCGTTTTTATGTTCCAGATAGCATGCAACACTGCACTAGGGTCAGAATAAGCCCATTGTCGAATGGTCGACCCCGTGCAGACCTAGGGTTAAACCCTTAGAACAACCAGCCCTGTCATTTAAATTTATAGCAAACCGAGAAAATGCTGCACCACCGCACGGGCGTAGCGGCTGGCGACTTGATCGTGCCGCCTTCACAAGCTGCGCCGTCAGCGCGGTATCGCTACAAGATAGCGTTTTGCCATAGAGCGGCAACTCGTAGCGCGGAAAAATGGGCGAGGCATCAAAGTCATACTGCATAAAGTCCTGCGCCACCACGATGCAGCGGGTTGACATTGCCCAGTGTGTAGCCGACGCGCAGGATGGCGGCAACCGCCACCGGGTACTACAGCACATATTGGAGGGCGTAGCGGGATTTTCGGCGCAGGCTGAAGTGCGGTGAGGGTGGGGCGTAGGTCAGGCTCAGCTTTTCAATGCAATCAGCACTTCGTCGAGCATCTTCTTGGCATCGCCAAACAGCATACGGTTGTTCTCTTTGTAGAACAGCGGGTTATCGACCCCGGCATAGCCCGAGGCCATGCTGCGTTTCATGACAATCGAGGTCTTGGCCTTCCAGACTTCGAGCACCGGCATGCCGGCGATCGGGCTGGTCGGGTCGTCCTGCGCACCCGGGTTGACAATGTCGTTAGCGCCAATCACCATGACCACATCAGTTTTGGGAAAGTCGTCATTTAACTCGTCCATTTCAAACACGATGTCATACGGCACCTTGGCCTCAGCCAGCAACACGTTCATGTGGCCCGGCATGCGCCCGGCCACGGGGTGGATGCCAAAGCGCACGTTGACGTCCTTCGTCCGAAGGTATTTGGTGATCTCGCAGACGGTGTGCTGGGCCTGCGCCACCGCCATGCCGTAGCCTGGAACAATGATGACGCTCTTGGCTTCGCGCAGCAACTCCGCGGTCTCGGACGCATTCACCGGAATCACCTCACCTGCTGGCTGCGCTGCACCGCCTGCCGGTTTCGGCGCCGCACTGGCGGTGCCAAAGCCGCCGGCAATCACGCTGATGAAGCTGCGATTCATCGCTTGGCACATGATGTAGGACAGAATCGCACCGCTGGAGCCCACCAAGGCACCGGTCACGATCAGCAGGTCATTGGACAGCATGAAGCCGGTGGCTGCTGCCGCCCAACCCGAATAGCTGTTGAGCATGGACACCACCACCGGCATGTCGGCGCCGCCGATGGCCATCACCATGTGGATGCCAAATAGTAGTGCCAGAACAGTCATCACCATCAGCGGCACCATACCCGCGGCCACAGTCTCGGCGTACATGAACTCGCGCCCAAAGTAGATCACCACCAGCAGGCCCACCAAGTTCATCCAGTGCCGCCCCGGCAGCAACATCGGGTTGCCGCTAATGCGCCCGGACAGTTTGCCAAACGCAATAACGGAGCCAGAGAACGTGATTGCACCAATAAAGATACCAACGTAGATCTCGATTTGGTGAATCGACTTGGCCGCTCCGACATAGCCTCTGGATGCCTCGGGATCGACGAAGGTCGCGAAGCCGACCAACATGGCCGCCAGACCGACCATACTGTGCATCAGCGCCACCAGCTCGGGCATCTGGGTCATTTTCACGGTGCGCGCTGCATACAGGCCAATGACGCTACCGATCAGCATGGCACCGATGATCCAGGGGATGCCCGCCATCGTGACGCTGGGGCCAAATACGGTAGCCAGCACGGCCAACGTCATGCCGACCATGCCGTAGAGGTTGCCGCGCAGCGCGGTGGTCTGATTGGACAGCCCGCCCAGACTCAGGATGAAAAGAATGGTTGCTCCGATATAGGCGACGGTTGCCAGTTCTGCAGACAAAAACATGAATCGTCCTCTTATTTACGGAACATTGCCAGCATGCGCTGGGTGACGGCAAAGCCGCCGAACATATTGATGGCAGTGAGCACAATGCCGGCCGCCGCCAGCCAGCGTATCAAATCATCCGGTCGCCCCACAGCACCGGCAATCGGTGGCCAGATTTGCACCAGCGCGCCAATCGCAATAATGCTGCTGATCGCGTTGGTCACGCTCATCAGCGGCGTATGCAGCGCCGGTTTCACATTCCACACCACCATGTAGCCGACAAAGCAGGCCAGCACAAACACCGTGAAGTGCGACAGGAACTCCTTGGGCGCCGACGCTCCGACGAGCCAAAAGAGCAGGGCCGCTACGCCAGCCACGATGACCAATTTGCCGGGTGCCATCGGTTCACTGGCGGCGCCGTGCCCGCCTTTCTTGGCCTGGGGTACGGCGACTGGTTTGGTGGCTGCGGCCGGTGGCGCCACCGAGAGTTTGGGCGCCGGTGGCGGCCAGGTGATTTCGCCCTGTTTAATGACCGTGGCGCCCCGGATAACGTCATCTTCCATGTTGACGTTGTAAACCCCGTCCTTGGCCTTGCACAGGTCCTCGGACAGGCGCCACAGGTTGTTGGCGTACAAGGTGCTGCTCTGTTTGGGCAGGCGGCTGGGCAGATCGGTGTAGCCAATGATGATCACGCCATGCGCGACCGTGATTTCATTGGGAACCGTCAGCTCGCAGTTGCCGCCTTGCTCGGCCGCCATATCGACGATGACACTGCCCGGCTTCATCGAACGCACCATCTCGGCCGTGATCAGCTTGGGCGCGGGTTTGCCCGGAATCAGAGCGGTCGTAATGATGATGTCAACTTCCCGGGCCTGCTTGGCAAAAACTCCCTTTTGCGCTTTCTGGTAGCCCTCACTCATCACCTTGGCATAGCCGCCCACACCGCTACCTTTTTCGACGTACTCGACCCCCACATATTCGCCGCCCAGCGACTGGATCTGGTCAGCCACTTCGGGGCGGGTGTCGTTGCCGCGCACGATGGCACCCAGGCCGGCGGCCGCGCCAATCGCCGCGAGCCCAGCCACGCCGGCACCGATGACGAACACCTTGGCCGGTGGCACCTTGCCTGCCGCCGTGATCTGACCAGTGAAAAACCGGCCGAACTGATGGGCCGCTTCAATCACGGCGCGGTAGCCGGCGACATTGGCCATGGAGGACAGGCCATCGTTTTTCTGGGCGCGTGAAATGCGCGGCATGCTGTCGATGGCTAGCACGGTGGCTTTTTTGGCGGCGAGCAGTTGCATCAATTCCGGGTTTTGCGCCGGCCAGATGAAGCTCACCAACGTTTGGCCCTCGTGCATCAGGCCGACTTCTTCGGCATTGGGGGCGCGCACCTTGAACACGATATCTGCGCTGGCCCACAACTGCGCGGCGCTTGGAACCACCGTCGCGCCCGAAGCCCGGTAGTCCTCATCGCTCACGTTGGCGCCGGCGCCGGCGCCGGATTCGACCGATACCAAGAAGCCCAGCTTGATCAGCTTCTCAACGGCCTCGGGCACGCTGGCCACGCGCTTTTCGCCTGGAAAAATCTCGCGCGGCACGCCAATGCGCTGCCCGGTTTTGGCCATCTCACCGGGGACAGGACGAGTTGCTCCGTCGGCAGCGACAACACGGGTTTCTGCGGCTGTGCTTGCAGCAGGTGCACTAATCGGCATAGGGTAATTCCTCGGTTAATTGAATTTTTGGCTGTCGGCAAGCTTACATCAGCTTTATTCGCCTTCTCGGGCACCGAAAGCCCTAGTTTGATGGCTCTATTTTGCCGTCGGCATGACGAACTCGGCTCCCTTGCCAATGCTCTCCGGCCAGCGCTGCATGATAGATTTCTGTTTGGTGTAGAAACGCACGCCCTCTTCGCCGTAGGCGTGCATGTCGCCGAACAGGCTTTTCTTCCAGCCGCCAAAGCCGTGCCAGGCCATAGGTACCGGGATGGGCACATTGATGCCGACCATGCCGACTTGAATGCGGCGGCTAAATTCGCGCGCCACATGGCCGTCGCGGGTGAAGCAGCTCACGCCGTTGCCAAACTCGTGGTTGTTGATTAAGGTGACGGCCTCGGCAAAGTCTTTTACCCGCACGCAACCGAGCACTGGGCCAAAAATTTCTTCTTTATAAATGCGCATGTCGGGCGTGACGTGGTCAAACAAAGTACCACCCATCCAAAAGCCGCCTTCGCAACCCGCACCCGCGTCTTTGCCCGTGAAGGTGCGGCCGTCGACCAGCAGCTTTGCGCCTTCTGCCACGCCGGTGTCGATGTAGCCGGTGATGCGTTTGTGCGCAACGCTGGTGACGATGGGGCCCATTTCCGCATCGAGGTTGATGCCGTTTTTAATCACCAGTGTTTTGGCGCGCGCCGCCAGCATGGGCAGCAGCTTGTCGGCCACATCGCCGACCAGTACCGCCACTGAAATCGCCATGCAGCGCTCGCCGGCCGAGCCGTAGCCGGCGCCTATCAAGGCATCAACGGCTTGTTCAAGGTCGGCATCTGGCATGACGACCATGTGGTTCTTCGCACCGCCCAAGGCCTGCACGCGCTTGCCATGGTGCGCGCCGGTTTCATAGATGTAGTTGGCAATTGGCGTGGAGCCGACAAACGACACCGCCTTGACATCCGGGTGGACGAGCAGCGCATCAACGGCTTCTTTGTCGCCCTGCAGCACATTGAAAACGCCGTTCGGCAAGCCCGCCTGCGTGAGCAGCTCGGCCATGAAGAGGCTGGGGCTGGGGTCAATCGGACTCGGCTTCAGAATAAAGCAGTTGCCAGCCGCAATCGCTACCGGAAACATCCACATCGGCACCATCACCGGAAAGTTGAACGGCGTGATGCCTGCCACCACGCCCAGTGGCTGGCGCAGCGTCCAGTTGTCAATGCCGGTGGAGACCTGATCGGTGAAATCGCCCTTGAGCAGTTGCGGCATACCGCAGGCAAATTCAACAATGTCAATACCACGTGCAACTTCCCCCTGCGCGTCGGTAAACACCTTGCCGTGCTCGGCCGTGATCATGTGGGCCAGCTTGTCTTTGTTGAGGTTGAGTAGTTCCAGGTACTTGAACATTACGCGGGCGCGGCGCAGCGGCGGCAGGTCGCTCCAGGCGGGGAAGGCAGCTTGCGCAGAGGCAACTGCAGCATTCACATCAGCGGAGTTGGCCAGCGCCACATGGGCTGTTACAGCACCCGTTGCGGGGTTAAAAATTTCCTGACTGCGTGTAGATGCGCCTGCGAAGACTTTTCCGCTGACGTAGTGGCTGATGATTGGGGTTGACGACATGTTATCTCCTGTGGGGTGTTAGTGTAGTGTTGCGCCGATGGTTTCAACGCCAACCCGATAATCAAATCATGAGCCAACCCTTCAAACCCAGTGTCACAGTGGCCGCAGTGATTGCGCGTGACTTTGATGGCGTACAAAAATTCCTCCTGATCGAGGAAGAAACCCGTGACGGCCTCAAACTGAACAACCCCGCTGGCCACCTGGACCCCGGCGAGGGTTTGGCGAGCGCCTGTGCGCGTGAAACGCTTGAAGAAACCGCCTTTCACTTCACGCCAACCGCTATCGTCGGCGTGTACCTGTCGCGCTTTGAGCGGGTCGCCACCGCAAAAGAAGAGCAGCTTGACGTGACCTACCTGCGCTTTGCTTTTTGCGGCGAGCTGGGCGCACGCATTGAAGGCCAGCCACTTGATGTTGGCATCGTGCGCACGCTGTGGTTGACAGCAGAAGAGATTAGGCAATCAACCGATCGCCACCGCAGCCCGCTGCTGCTGCACTGCATGGAAGACTACCTGGCCGGGCAGCGTTATCCGCTGGAGCTGGTCACGACAGACACATCGGTTTTCGGTACACGGCCAGCCGTCATCAGACGGCAAACCCATTCGCCTGTGAGGCCGTGACCATGAGGGCTGGCTGACGATGGCTGCGCCGGGGATAATTGCCGCATGGGCATCATGGGCGTAGTAGCAAATTCAAACCAGGCAAAACCGCCAAAGCAAAGAATCGTCGTCGGTTTAAGCGGCGGTGTGGACTCGGCCGTCACGGCTTACCTGCTCAAGCAGCAAGGCCATGAGGTCATCGGCATCTTCATGAAGAATTGGGAAGATGACGACCGACCCGCAGGTTTGGGCAACGACGACTTGGGCTATTGCACATCCAACATCGACTTTGTAGATGCCGCTGCGGTAGCTGATGTGATTGGCATTGAGATTGAACACGTCAATTTTGCCGCCCATTACAAAGACCGCGTGTTTGCCGAATTTTTGCGTGAGTACCAGGCCGGCCGCACGCCTAACCCCGACATCCTTTGCAATGCCGAGATTAAGTTCAAGGCCTTCCTCGACCATGCGATGCGGCTGGGCGCCGAAAAAATTGCGACCGGTCACTACGCCAGGGTGCGCAAAAACCAGGCCACCGGCCTGCACGAGTTGCTCAAGGGGCTGGACCAGGCCAAAGACCAGAGTTACTTTTTGCACCGGCTGAACCAGGCGCAGTTGTCTAAAACACTGTTCCCAGTCGGCGAGTTAAAGAAGACCGAGGTGCGGCGCATTGCCGACGAAATTGGCTTGCCGAATGCGAAGAAAAAGGACTCGACCGGCATCTGCTTTATTGGCGAGAGGCCTTTTCGCGAGTTTTTAAATCGTTACATCGCCAAAGCGCCGGGGCTGATTAAAAGCGACAAGGGCCGTGTGCTCGGCGAGCATGTGGGCCTGAGCTTTTATACCTTGGGGCAGCGGCAAGGCCTGGGCATTGGTGGTGTCAAGGCCAAAGGGGCAGACCTCAAAGCTGCGCAAGCGCGCGGCCAGCGCGGCGTGGGTGAGCATGATCCGTGGTTTGTCGCCCGTAAAGACATGGACACCAATACGCTGTGGGTGGTGCAGGGGCATAAGCACCCGTGGCTGCAATCAACAGTGCTGGGAGCGCAGGACTGTAGCTGGGTCGCGGGCGCTGCACCCGCCAGTGGCATGGTCACTGCCAAGACCCGCTACCGGCAGGCGGACGCAGTATGCGAGGTGCGCAACCTTGGCCCCACCGAATGCGAGCTGACCTTTGCAGAGCCACAGTGGGCCGTTACACCCGGCCAATCGGCCGTATTGTATGACGGCGAGGTTTGCCTGGGCGGCGGTGTGATCGCCAGCAGCAATGTGCGCAACACTATCCCACCTTGATTACTTTCACAAAGCAGACCAACCCATCAAAACCATGAACATACTCTTCGTTGCCGACTCGCTTGAATCGTTCAAGATTTACAAAGACAGCACCTTCGTGATGATGCGCGAGGCGCAAAAGCGCGGCCACCGCATCAGCACTTGCGAGACCAAAGACATCATGTGGGAGCGGGGTGGATTCGTGACCGCCTTTGTGCGTGACATCACGCTTACGGGCCACGCAACTAACTGGTTTACCGCAGAACAGCAACACCCGAACGAACGGCCACAGGCGATCAAGGATTTTGGCTGTGTGGTGATGCGCAAAGACCCACCATTTGACAGCGAGTTTTTCTACAGCACCCACCTGCTGGAGCAAGCCGAGCGCGAGGGCGCAAAAGTTTTCAACAAACCGCGCGCGTTGCGCGATCATCCTGAAAAACTCGCCATCATGGAGTTCCCGCAGTTCACCGGCCCGACGCTGGTCACGCGCGATGCGGGTGACATCAAACGCTTTCAGGCCGAGCACCGCGACATCATTTTGAAACCGCTGGACGGCATGGGTGGCATGGGGATTTTCAGGGTCAGGGCTGATGGCCTGAACCTCGGCAGCATCATTGAAACGCTGAATAAAAACGGCGCGCAAAGCGTGATGGTGCAAAAGTTTTTGCCCGAAATTGCGCAAGGCGACAAGCGCGTGCTGGTGATAGGCGGCAAGCCGGTGCCGCACTGCCTAGCGCGCATTCCGCAGGGCGGTGAGGTACGCGGTAACCTGTCAGCTGGCGGCAAAGGCGTAGCCCAGGCGCTGTCAAAGCGAGACCGCGAGATTGCCGAGGCGATTGGCCCGGTGCTAGCAGCGCGTGGCTTATTACTGGCAGGTATTGACGTGATTGGTGACTGCGTGACCGAGATCAATGTGACCAGCCCAACCTGCTTTCAGGAAATTTTTGACCAGACCGGGTTTGATGTGGCAGCAATGTTTGTGGATGCGCTGGAATCTGCACTGGCTGCCTGATCGCCGATCAGGCTGTCCCCGCCTTCACCTTCAAGCGCCAAGCATGCAGCAGCGGCTCGGTATAGCCGCTGGGTTGTTCCAGCCCTTTGAACACTAAGTCACACGCGGCCTTGTACGCGGCTGAGGTTTTGAAGTGACCCACCATTGGTTTATAGAGCGCATCGGCTGCGTTCTGCTTGTCAACCACGACGGCCATACGCTCAAAGCTGGCTTTCACCTGTGCCTTGGTCACCACACCGTGCAGCAGCCAGTTGGCGATGTGCTGGCTGCTGATGCGCAGCGTGGCGCGGTCTTCCATCAGGCCGACGTTGTGGATGTCTGGCACCTTGGAGCAGCCGACGCCCTGGTCGATCCAGCGCACGACATAGCCCAAAATGCCCTGGGCGTTGTTGTCAAGTTCCTGCTGCCTGACCTCTACGCTCCAGTTGGGCGTGCTAGCAACAGGCACTTGCAGCAGGTCGTTCAGTATGGCGTTGCGCACTTTTACTTTGTCGCTGTGTGCGTCGATTTTTTCAAGACCTTTTTGTACCTTGCTGACCTTGATCTGGTGGTAGTGCAGTGCGTGCAGCGTGGCGGCGGTCGGCGACGGCACCCAAGCGGTGTTGGCACCAGCGCGTGGGTGGCCAATTTTTTGCTCCATCATGGCCGCCATCAGGTCAGGCATGGCCCACATGCCTTTGCCGATTTGCGCCTTGCCGCGCAGGCCGCATTGCAGCCCGACCAGCACGTTGCTGCGCTCGTAAGCAGCAATCCACGCGCTGACTTTCATGTCGCCCTTGCGGATCATGGGGCCTGCCTGCATGGCGCTGTGTATCTCGTCGCCGGTGCGGTCTAAAAAGCCGGTGTTGATGAAGGCTACGCGGCTGGACGCTGCTGCAATACAGGCCTTGAGGTTGACACTGGTGCGGCGCTCTTCGTCCATGATGCCGAGCTTGACGGTACTGTCAGGCAGGCCGAGCAGCTTTTCAACGCGGGCAAACAATTCGGCTGCAAACGCAACTTCTGCGGGCCCATGCATTTTGGGTTTGACGATGTAAACGCTGCCTTTGCGCGAGTTGCGGATCGCGTCCTTTTTGCTGCGCTTTAAGTCATGCATAGCGATAGTGGTGGTGACGACCGCGTCCAGAATGCCTTCGGGAATTTCGCGCAATTTTCCGTCCACCGCTTTGTACAGGATGGCCGGGCTGGTCATCAGGTGCCCGACGTTGCGAAGGAACATGAGCGAGCGGCCGTGCAGCTTGACGCTGCCCTTGCCGTTAGCCGCCGTGTACTCACGGTCAGCATTCAGGCCACGGGTGAAGGTTGTGTTGCCTTTGCTGACCGTCTCGGTCAGCGTGCCCTTGAGGATGCCCAGCCAGTTGCTGTAGGCCAGTACTTTGTCGTCGGCATCGACCACGGTAACGGAGTCTTCTAGGTCAAAGATGGTTGACAGCGCGGCTTCCAGTACCAGGTCACTCACGCCTGCGGTATCGCTTTTTCCAATCGGCGTGGTGCGGTTGATTTGAATGTCGAGGTGCAAGCCGTTGTGCTCAAGTAGTACCGATGATGGCGCAGTGGCTGCACCTTGGTAGCCGATGAATTGTTTGGCATCTTGCAGGCCCGTGGTCTTGCCGCCTTTCAGGGCTACCACCAGCTTGCCACCTTTGACCGAATAGCCAACAGAGTCAATGTGCGATGCGGCTGCCAGCGGCGCGGTGCGGTCGAGTACATAGCGCGCATATTCAATCACTTTTGCGCCGCGCTTGGGGTTGTAACTGTTGCCTTTTTCAAAACCGTTGGCTTCAGAAATCACATCAGTGCCATACAGCGCGTCATACAAAGAACCCCAACGCGCGTTGGCGGCGTTCAGCGCGTAGCGCGCGTTCAGTATCGGCACCACCAATTGCGGGCCGGCCTGTTTGGCGAGTTCTGCATCGACGTTTTGGGTGCTGGCACTGACCTTCTTGGGGGGCTTGACGAGGTAGCCTATTTTTTCAAGAAAAGCGCGATACGCCTTCACGTCTTTGATAGCGCCGGGGTGCGCTTTGTGCCAGCTGTCCAGTTCGCTTTGCAGACGGTCGCGCTCGGCCAGCAGGGCGATGTTTTTCGGTGCCAGGTCGGTCACGATGGCGTCAAAACCTTTCCAGAAAGCGACGCTGTCCACGCCGGTGCCGGGCAAGACCCGGTCATCGACAAAGCGTTGTAAAACCGTGGCCACCTGCAGACCGTGGAGTGATGTGCGTGGGGTCGTTGTCATGGTGAAGCCTGAAAAAGAAAAGGAGAAAGAAACAGTTGAAATAAAACGCTCAGGCCGCCAGGAAAAAGTCCAGCACGTCGCGCAAATTGGTGCCGGTGCGCACCGGCTGCGTGCCCAGCTCTTCAAAGGGCAGCGCATAACGGTTGACCCACAGCGTCTGGTAGCCATACCAGGTTGCGGCCAGCGCGTCCCAGCTGTTGCAACTGACAAAGGCGATCTGCGACGCGGCCAACCCGGTCACTTGCGGGCCCAGGGCATAGGCGTCCGGGTGGGTTTTATATTGGCGGATGCTGTCGACGCTGATCACATGGTCGAGCAACCCCCCCAGCCCGGCGGACTTGACGGCCACGTCCAGCATGGCCGGGTCGCCGTTGGACAAAATTCCGGTGACGATGCCGCGCTTTTTCAGCGCCTGCAAGACCTCGCGGCTTTCCGGAAAGGCCGACAGGTGCCGGTACTGGTTCATCAGCCGCTGCTCGCGCTCGCCGGTCAACTCCAGCCCCAGACGTTTGCACGCATAACGCAGGCCGGCACGGGTCAGATCCCAGAAGGGCTGATAGACCGACTCCTGTTGCGGACCGCGCTTGCTGGCGGTCACCAGCCGGGTGTACTCAATCTGCTTGTCGCGCCAGAGCACGCCGAGCGCCTGGCCCTGGCCCGGGAACAACTGCTCCGCGAGCAGGCCCACGCTGTACACGTCGAACAGCGTGCCGTAGGCGTCGAAGAGAACAGCACGTGGCACCGCCGGCCCGACTTTTGATTTTTCCATGACTTATTGTATGTAATGATTTGATGCGGCGAGCGCCCTGGCGTCCGCCTGAACCCCTCCACACTTGGCGAGCATAGCCGCAGTCTGCTAGGTCGGACTGGGTTACAGCGAGGCCGGCATCACGGTCGCGCTGCTGCAGGACTTTGACGCGCCAGCCAACGGCATTTACGCGGTGTTTCCGCAGATCAAACAGGCCCGCAAGCGGATGATGACGCAGGCGCACCTGCTGCCGCTGACCCCGCTGGCCGCCGTGTTGCTGGCGCGTGGTTACGCGCTTTAAGCGCCAATTTTGGGGTTAATCAGACGGATTTTGCACATTTGTTTGCATCGGCTGTTAAAATATACGCATCCATCAGGATCTTTCGTTTTTTTGAGCCCCCCTGTGCGCAGGCTCAATTTCCTTTTCATTTTTCTCGACAAGGCCCCCCTAACGA
>Ga0209390_10008628_pt1 | contig 12520 bp, 15 predicted proteins | sample BON01_FD_187212 | JGI IMG/M metagenome (GOLD analysis project Ga0209390, IMG submission 187212) | Freshwater microbial communities from Lake Bonney liftoff mats and glacier meltwater in Antarctica - BON-01 (SPAdes) (version 2) | ecosystem: Environmental > Aquatic > Freshwater > Ice > Glacier... | reverse complement strand
AAACTGTTGACTTATCATCTTATGCTGACAGCCTGATAGTAGCTCCGGTCGTACTGAAGATCGCCGGATCAAGTTCAAATTTTCAGAAGCGGCCTTGGTTTCGATGGGTCGGTTCGGTTGGTTCGGTCAGAGGCGGACCCCGGAATTCGGGCCAGGAGCTAAGCTATGATTGTGGTGTGCGGGAAGAGGCTGTAAGCCAAACCCAACAATCATCGAATGAAAGCAAAACGTAAAAGACACGATCCCGAATTCAAAGCCCGCGTGGCGATAGAGGCGCTCAAAGGCGTCAAGACGATTCAGCAGATCGCAAAAGACTTTGAGGTCCATCCCGTTCAGGTCTCCGAATGGAAAAAGACAATGACAGAAGGAGCTGCGGGAGTCTTTGGCCCCGGAGCGAGAAAAGGCGAAGGAGAGGATTTCGACCGCGAGCGCACCCAGCTTCATGCGAAGATCGGAGAGCAGGCGGTCGTGATCGATTTTCTGACAAAAAAGTCCAAGCAGCTCGGTCTATGAAGGATCGCATCGAGTTGGTCGAAAAAAAGCATCCTGAATTGAGCATGAGAACACAGTGCAAGCTCCTTGGCGTTGCGCGCTCGTCACTGACCTACGCGGCGGTGGCGGAGAGCCCTGAGAACCTCCGCATTAAGCGACTCCTCGACGAAATCTACCTGATTGATCCGTGTCTCGGGAGTCGTCGCCTCGTGACCGTTCTCAATCGCGATCACAAGATTGAAGTCAACCGCAAGCGGCTTCAGCGGCTGCGCCGGCAAATCGGTCATGAAGCGATTTGGTGCAAACCCCGGACGAGCATTCCGGACAAATCGCATCGCAAATATCCGTATTTGCTGCGGAAGCTGAAGATCGTCCGGCCCAATCAGGTCTGGTGTACGGACATCACCTACGTGCCGATGCCGGGAGGCCATGCCTATCTGTGCGCGGTGATGGACTGGCATTCACGCAAGGTGCTCGGCTGGGCGGTCTCCAACACGATGGAGACCGGTCTGTGCCTTGAGGCGCTTGAAAACGCACTGAGCGACACTGGTCAGGTCCCGGAGATCTTCAATACCGACCAGGGCTGCCAGTTCACCTCGGAGCAGTGGACGGACCGTCTTCTCGAACTGGGCATAAAAATCAGTATGGACGGGCGCGGGCGATGGATGGACAACGTGTTTATCGAGCGACTCTGGAGGAGTCTGAAATACGAAGAAATCTATCTTCGGGAGCATGCTACCGTGCCCGCATTGAGACTCGGTCTGGAGCGCTGGTTCGAGCGCTACAACACGTGGCGTCCGCATGAAGCGCTAGGGAACCTTACTCCGGCAGTGGTCTACCGTGTGCCTCCGGGACAGCCCGTTCCGATGACCGAAGAGAAATCCCTCGCAGCAGCATGAACGCCCCCCCCGGCGGCGCAGAATTTGGGAAGCCTCCACTCCAGGCTGCGTCCTCCACTACGCTACGCTTCGTGGCGCACGCAGCCTTCCACTCCGGCATCCCAAATTCGAATACCGGGGAACCTCAACCTTGACTCACCACTAACCATCACATACCACTGCCTGACCGACCACCACCATAGCTTAAATTAGCTTCAAAGTGGCCGAAGATCGGGATCCACCTCTCACCCCTAGCTATGAGACTGAAGGTTCCCACTCTTTTAATTCTTCCTTCAAGGTTTCGAAAATGCCAAAGATAGGAAAGAAGAACACCAAACATCAGGGAATCAATTCGAATGTGAGTCCCAAATAAAAACCATCGAGGAGAAAATGAATCGAATACGAATAGATTTGCAATTCTCAGCAATAGACACACCGCTGCGATTGCGACAAAGATGGCAGGAACACATCGAAACGGATCGGAATCGTCGGCTATTCGGCGCTTTCTTCGAAGCAGAAAAAGACATAAGGATTGCAATACCCATATAGAAATGTTCTTCCACGGCCAGCGACCATGTATGAATCCATATCCCACCCAAATAGTTCTGCAGAAATGTAATTTCTCCGACGAGTTGTCGAATCGGTATTGATTGACCGGAGCTAATTTTAACAATAATCGTAAATCCAATCATTGCGTAAAATGCCGGGTATATCTTGAAGCCTCTCCGTACTAGGAATCGTTTCAAATCGACGCTCTGGTCTCGCTGATATTCTCTGCATAAGAGTCCCGAAACTAAAAATCCGCTTAGGACAAAAAAGAGGTCTACCCCGACCCATCCGCCTGTTTGCCAAGCCCGCATTGCGAAATTGGGATCGGCGGGCAAATGGAGGTGACGCCCTAAAACGAGCAGAACTGCAATCGTTCGAAGAAGGTCGAGTCCGAGATTCCGCATATTTCTATTTTCTTGCCAACGTAAAGCACATCCGCCACTACCAGCGAGTGAGGTGGAAGTCGAACCCCGGGCTGGGGTTGTAGTTACGGGAAATCAACGAAAGGGAACGACGGGTAGGGGTTGGATGGTGCGATGTGATCAAAACAACAAGAACGCATGGAGCTAACATATAAAGAAACGCAAAGTAGCGATCATCAAACCGAGGGACTAGAATCACATGCCCAACGATATAGGCAAATCCCCCGATGAGGAGAAATCCAAGATCGTATAAACCGCTCCGGAGTCGCACTTCGGAACTTACGATTGCTCGCCAAATGAGAAAACAGGACAAGCCGGCAAAAACGAGGAAAAGATAAAAACCCCGGCTCTCCGGAGAATGCGCGCTCGAGAGCGCACCGACGAGCAGTTCCAAATAAGATCGGAGTCCAAAATTGATCGCAGTCGTTTCCGGGTAGGCAACCTGCCCGTAGTGGTAGCTATAATTAAGAGCAGTGATGAGACTATAACCATCGTAACAATAATTAACTCCGAGGTATGCACCCAAGGATGCGACCATGCTCGTGACGATCGCTTTTGAACCAACAGATTTTGAAAAGAAAAGATAGAGGAGAATAATTAAGATGAAGAGAATGTAATCCGTGCGAATCAGTACGATGAGGGGAAAGAGGATCAACGTAGCGTTACGATGGCGGAGGAAAAAGAAAAATGCCAGGGACCATGCGAACAAACCCAGCGCATCCGGGGACGACAGGCGCGCAATTTCATGCAGTCCAATGCCGAGCGCGATCAAGGGCAAAAAAAGTAGGTAAGGAAACGGAGGAATCCCTTTGAACAAAAAAGCAAAAATCCACAAGCAAAAAAAGACCGACACGGCGGAGATCGCATGCGAGGCAAAAATGGGATCAACCCCAACCTTGGAAAGCAAATAAATCAACCCCGTATAGACAATCCGGACTTCATAAAAGGGGAGGCTTTGTCGGAAGGCCTCTGGATCCTGGCCAAGAATACGAACCGCAGGCGCGGAATCAACGGCGGCGCCAACCAGCCTTTCGAACCGATGAGGCGGAACGCCTGCCTTAAGACGCTCAAAGACATCCGCATGAATGACATCCGGGTCAGATTCTTCGTAGCTTAAAACCACACCGAGATACCCGCTGAGGTCATGATTATAAACTGGCCTGTCAATATAGAAGAGGAGCAGGAACAGGCTGAAGAGTCCAAGGCAGAACACTGACAGCCAATCCAGATTTGTGTATTTCACGTTCATAAAAAGATAAAAGCTCTGAGATCAACAACTCAGACACCAACCTCCCCCTTCCTCGCTACAACGAAGAACTGCTTTCCAAATAATCGCCAAAGTATCGGCAACTTCAGGTAAAGTCGCAGAAATAGAACCGGAGGCCTGATCCTGCCCGACATGGTGTAAGGAAGGAATTGAGCGTTCATTCTCTCGATCTCAAATCCAACGATTCTCAAGCCTTCGCAAAGGCTTCGTTCCGAAAGGGGAATGTGATGGTCCCAAAAATCCCAATACTCGCCTGCCAAAAATCTAACATTCGGCCCGATGGCGATCAACTTCCCTCCGGGTTTCAGAGCGTCGTAGGCGCAGTGAAAAACTGCCATCAAGGCCTCTTTGTTTGGAAGGTGTTCAAAAAAGTTAGAGGTGAAGACAAGGTCGACCGATCGCTGAGGGATTGGCCAGGGACACGATGCGTCGTGGTTCAGGTAGTGAACGCCACTCTGCAAGAAGCTCGATGAGTCTTGATTCAGATCAATGCCATAGCGCGTCTTCGCCTTAATCGCATTGATAAATTCGCCGTAACCGCACCCAAGTTCGACTATCACAGAGTCCTTCGGTATGAGAGGTTGGAAAAATCTGGAAGTCAACGTCTCCCATACTTTGCGGCGGTATTCGACGAGTCCATGGAAGCGGTTCTCGTAAATGGTCGCCAGTTCAGCGGAAGTCTTCGACTGCTCGTCGAGCATCTGATCCTCATTCATTCGTTTTCAACTTTTAAAGATTTTGTGATATCTTGAGCGCTTTTTGATACGCCTGATACACCATCTGTTGAGGAATCTCCGTCCGCCAAAGAGGCGATCCCTTCCAGCGGGAATGAGGCGCGATAGTCACCTCTTGAGAAATACTTTTCCAACCAAACATAGGCGCAAATAAAAAAGTAACGACTCCCCATTTCAGCGATCTTCAATTTCGCAACCCCGCTTCGGCGATTCCTCCACGTGATCGGAACCGTTGTATAGGAGTAGCCTCTTGCGATTGCCTTCAAGGGGAGTTCCACGGTCAAATTGAAATGGGGGGAAAGAATTGGGCGGCAACCGTCAAGAACGGTTTTTCGATACGCCTTGAATGCGTTTGTGATATCATTGCATTTGACTCGAAAGATGAGCCGCACCGTCGTGTTAGCAAGCCGGTTGATCAACAATTTTACTTTAGGATAATCAACGACACCCCCACCTTTCACGAAACGGCTCCCAAACACGCAATCCCAACCCTCGTTTAACTTATTCCAGTAGAGCGCCACGTCACGGCAATCGTCAGACTCGTCGGCCATCATGATGACCACCGCATCTCCCGAGGAGGCTTCGATACCCGCAACAATGGCGCGACCAAACCCATGCGGCCCCTGGTTGTCAACCACCTTCAACTGGGGGATCTCCCGTGCCGTGTCGTTCAGAATTTCGAGAGTCCGGTCCCCGCTCCCGTCGTTTACGACGACAATCTCGAAGGGCACCTCCCGGAGACTCAACTCGAGCGCCAGATGTTTCACCGTGGAACCGATACATCCCTCTTCGTCGCGTGCGGGGATGACAATTGAGAGTCGGGTGAGGCGGGGGCTAATCTCGGGCGTTTTCATGATGAAGACAGGTCAAGCCAACGGGGGTTTCCTTCAGCGAATCGCGCAATCTCTTCAAGTATTTTTTCCACCGGTGTTTCGGGGGTCCAATCCCAGACTGCTCCGGCTAACCCCGCATCAAGAACGACCCAAGGAAGATCAAAGGGTCGTGAAGCATTCGAAGATTCGACCGGTCGGTGCCCCCAACGATCCGCACACCACTCGCTGAGTTGAGCAAGAGAGCGTGCCGAATCGATGCCACCGGAGAGGTTGACCACCACTCCACGCCCCCTCTCTGGTTGGCGGATCTGCTTCAGTAGCAGAGGCGCGACGTCCCGTGGATGCAGGCAGTCCCTTACCTGATGCCCTTTCCCGTCGAAGCCAATGTATCTTAGTGGTGCCCCAGCACGCCAGCTATGGAGCCAGAAGGAGAAAATGCCCTGGTCCGCCCTGCCGAACTGGCCCGCCCCGGCGAGGACTCCGCAACGGTTTATCCGAACCGGAAAATCATAGGTATAGCCATATTCAAGAGCGAGGTGCTCCGAACCTACCTTGGTGCTCCCGTAAAGCGAAACCGGCGGCGCCGTGGAGTAGTTCTCCGTGATCCCCGCGCGACCCACTCCAAACGGAAGATCGCCCTCGGCGTCAATTTGGTAGGTGCCGGAAGAAACCTTGACGGGGAGAGTTGCCAAACCGGGGATCGAGTAGACACGACTGGTGGAAAGGAGCGTGAACCCGGCCCGATGAAGACGACAGAGTTCCAGCAGATTAAGGGTCCCAAGAAAATTGTTCTCGACCAGTTGCCTGCTGCTTGCTTTACCATCGACGCCGGCGAGGACGCTCGGATTTGCTGCTGCGTCGATCACCCAGTCGATTTTGCCCACTGATTCAAGGTCTGAGGGCATTCGGATGTCTCCATGGATCAACCTGACTCCCATGTGAAGGAGCGGTTCGCGATTGACCCAGCTTCCGGGGCGCGAAAAATTATCAAGTGCCACCACCTCCAGCGTCCCGGGATCCGAGTGCTCCAAAAAAGACTCAACTAAGATCCTGCCAACAAACCCACAGGCTCCAGTTATTAGTATACGTTTGGCCATCAGTAGGTGGAGACGGTCAATTCTCCCCGTTGCGGTTTCGCAGCGCATCAACGATCTGCCCAATGGTTTCGCGGAGCGAAACAGTGATCCCCCATCGCGGGTAATGTTCGCACATCTTGCGCAAATCCGAGTAATAGACAATGTGGTCACCGATCCGGTTTTCGTCGAGGTAGGCGTAACGCATCGTTTGCCCGCTGTAGTCCTCCACAAGCTTGAATGCCTCAAGGATGGAGCACGAGTTGTCCTTGCCGCCGCCGAGATTGTAGACCTCTCCACAGCGGGGACTTTCAATGAAATTTTCGATAAAACGGGCAACGTCGAGACTGTGAGTGTTGTCACGAACCTGCTTTCCGCCATAGCCGAAAATCTGGTATTCCCGGCCTTCCAGATTACATTGAACGAGGTAGCTGAGAAAACCGTGCAGTTCGACGCCACTGTGGTTCGGCCCCGTAAGACACCCTCCCCGTAGACAGCAACTCGGAATACCGAAGTAGCGGCCATACTCCTGAACCATGACGTCTGCAGCGACCTTCGAGGCACCAAAAAGAGAGTGTTTCGACTGGTCGATGGGAAAAATTTCCGAAATTCCGTGGCTGTATTCAGGATCGTCGAAATCCCACCGGGTTTCAAGTTCGCGCAACGGAATGGTGTTGGGGCGGTCCCCGTAGACCTTGTTGGTTGACATGTGAACAAACGGGGATTCAGGGCAAAACTGGCGAACCGATTCGATTAGATTCAGAGTGCCGACAGCGTTCGTGTCGAAATCGTCAAACGGAATGGCGGCGGCCCGGTCATGGCTGGGCTGGGCTGCGGCGTGTACGACCGCATCGGGTCGCACCTTATTCACAAGATCCGCTACTCCACGCCGATCACGAATATCGAGTTCATGGTGTGAGAATCCGGGGATGGCGGCTTCCAGACGCTTCTGGTTCCAGCGGGTATCCCCCTGGGCACCGAAAAAGATCGCGCGCTGATTGTTATCCAATCCATGGATCTCCCATCCTCTTGACGCAAAATACGAGCAAACCTCCGATCCTATTAGCCCAGAGGAACCGGTCACCAATAATATTTTCGCCCTAGACACCCCCAGTGATAGCAGCCAATGCTTACATTTTCAATTCAAATTCACCGCCGTCCATAGCTGAAGTAAAAAACGGGGCTCGATTCATTCGAGTTGTTGATTCGTGGCCTATCGAGCGGTAGTGATGTTCGGGGCACCACCTGATGGTTCGTGCGAAGCAAAAAACAAACCCGATGGCAGCGAAACGGAGACTCTCGATTTCGGGAATCACCTTTCTGCCAAAGGTGATCCGGGTGAACCCGTGGTGCGATTCCCGCGCTTTTCGATTTCCCCCCATCGCCCGCATCCTTCACTTTTGGCAACCTATCCGAACTCCGGTCAGGTGGAGGATACGCTCCGTTTCCTCCTCCAGCCAAGGCGCTTCCGCAGGCGCAAGCAGCATGGGGTTCGGGCGCCAGCCCATCGGAGCCAAATTCCGCGTCCAGGGAAGTCCCTGGCTTCGAGAATCCTCCGCCAGGATTGCGTTCAAACGAGCACTGCTCGATCTCGCGTCGATCTCGTTTTCCAAGCACCACGCCCGCGGCCGGTGAGTCCCAGTTTCACCGCGCAGGCGCACCAGGTCCTCCGCGAGCGCCGATTCCCGGACAAACGCCCCCGTCTCCGCGCCGATGAACTTCGCCGACCCCACCTGCGCCCCCTCCAACAAAACCACCGGCGTGTCCGCTAACATCGATTCCACCACCGCGACGCAGGATCCTTCGCGCTTCGAGCAGATCAGGCTAATCCTGGCCCGGCAGAGCAGTTCGCAGACCTCTTCGTCCGAGACTCGCTGACGAAGTTCAATCCGTTCCCGGACTCCGAATGCTTCGGCTTCCGACATCAGCACCTCGGCGGTGCGGTCGCCATTGGGCTGGCCGACGAGAACGACTCGCCAATCGGCCGGAAGATCTCGGAGCGCACGAAAGAGGACGTGATGTCGCTTGTAGGTGCCGAAATTGGCCAGCATGATCAAATCAATGTCGCGTTCGGCACGGGGACGGGGATGGAACAAGTCCGGATCGACCCAACTGGAGGCGTAGAGTTCCACCATGCGGTAGTTTTCCGAAAGTCGGGGAAAGGTTTCGAGGTCGGTTTGATTGCTGATCAGGCAATAGACCGGTTCCGGCCAAATCCGCGGAAAGAGGAGATTCAGGGCACTATGGGGCGGGGTCCAGGTCGGCGAAACGATAATCTGATACCGGCGGGCGAACTCCTCTCGGTTTCTCGCCAACAGCAGCTTGGCCCATTCATATTCGAAGGAAATGAAAATCGCGCCCTTTTCCCCGGTGAATTCGTCGAAGGGCTTCAGGATGGCTGCCTTCCGAATAATGTCGCCCGGTTCCTCGATGAGCAGCGGAGTTGCCTCGACGAGATCGAGTTCCCCCGCGATCCTCTTCATTCGTCTTTCAACGTCGTTTATCTGGCCCTGGCGGACCTCGAGTCGTGCGGCGCGGCAGAGCCTGTGGATCGCGCCGATCCCCTTGACCGTGGTTGCTGGATCGCGCGAGATTGCCGCCTTCACTTGCCAGTGAAAGATAACCCAGCGAACCGTTGCGGAGAAACGGATGCGGTCGGCGAGAATGATTCGCCAGCGGTGGAGGAAGTTTCTAAGCACGGTTGGATGAGACGGTGGTTAAGGGCGTGGACTCCGAATTTGGGAGAAAAGGGGCCAAAAAGGAAGAGAGGAATGCCCTGGTGGTATGATCAATGCGTCACGATCAATTTTTCCGGCGATTCATTTTTCAAGAACAACCCGGAGATTCTGGGCCGGGAAAAGGTAAACAAGACCGATCGACTCGTAATACTGCTGGATCCGAGGGGAAAGATTGATGGCCCACTCCACCGGCCAGTTCCACGGCTGCGTCGGGACGCGGATGAAAACCAATCGTCTCTCCACGACCTGCGAAAACGAAAAGTCAAAGTAGTAGGGGCGATGCTCTCTTTCGTAAGTCCCCTCCGCAAAAAAGTTGAGGGTTTTAACGGAAAAGCGGTTCCGGTGGGTCGGATCGACGTAATTGTTGTTCGAAGAAAAATGCGGTACCTCAATGAGGATACGGCCACCGGGCTTGAGAATCCGGTGGCAGTCCTTCAGCAAGGGGATGTAATCAACGTGTTCGAAGACGTCGAGGCAGAGAATTTCCGCGAACGAGCCGTCCTCGAAGGGAAGGGGCAGTGCGTTGAGGTCATGAACGACATCCACGCCGTCCAAACCGAAAAGGTCGAGGTTCACGTAGCCGGGCCGGATGTCGTTCCCGCAGCCTAAGTTGAGCTTGTCTTTCATTCGCTGAGCAGGGCGCGGAGAACCACAACGAGGAGGTGATTGAACACGAGGTGCAGGTCTTCGACCGGTCCGTAGTTGTCGGACGGCACATGCAGGACCGGGGAGGCGAGCTTTCCGAGTTCACCCCCGTTAAATCCTGTGAACCCCACGACCGGGGCGCCAAGATCGCGAACGAACCGGGCGGCCTTGACCACGTTCGGGGAATTGCCGCTGGCAGAGATGGCCAAGAGGGCGTCGCGGTCTGTCATCAGATTCCGAAGCTGCTCGACGAAGACTTCCGAGTAGTCGAGATCGTTGGCGATGGCGGAAAAATGAGCCAGGTTGTCGTTGAGGCTCACGACCCGTAGCCTGCCGTGATCGGTGGTGACCACATTCTTGGAGAGGTCGCAGGCCATGTGGGAGGCGGTGGAGGCGCTGCCTCCGTTGCCGCAAACAAAGACGGTGCCACCCGAGCGGCAGATCCTCCGCAACACTTCCGCCACTTCGACGACTGCTGATTGCTCCACGGACTGGAGGAGGCTGACGACTTCGTCCAGGTAGTGGGATACGAGGGAGCTGGGATTCATGTCACGTTGGGGATTGGGAGAGAGGCGCTCAACGGGCAAAAGCGAGAACCGTTCCGCTGATCCCCCGAACCGAAAAGCCTTCGTCGATCAACGCTTGAGCGGAAGCGCCCGCCACTGAAGGGGACACCAAATCGGGATGAAATTCGACGATGGCGACCCGGACGCTTCCCGGGATGCGGGGCGCGAACTCAATCCAGACCTTTTCAGTTCCCTCGATATCCATCACGAGGACGGTCGGCTTCAAATCCGCCTCCAAACACACCTGGCCGGCGGTCTTCCAAACCGTATTCGCACGAGCAGAGCCGGCAGCCACGACAGATCCCAAGGGGTTCTCATCTATGGCGAGACCGGAGAGACGCGTTTCTTCCGGAGGTTCCCGATCCCAAGTGGGCCAGCAAACGGCCTCCACCCATTCACCAGTGAAACCATTCAAGCGTTGCTGCTTTTCAAAACCCATTCGCAAGGTCGGGTTCCCCTCGACACTGATGACGCGACCGAACTCCCCCACTTGACGCCACAGGAAACTCGATAGAACGCCCGACGAAGCCCCAATTTCAAGAACGTGGTCCCCGGGACGAACGAATTCCAAGACCAGGGCGCGTTCCGCCACCTCGTAACCTCCCCTGAGGAGGTGCCGTCGCAAACGCGGCGGAAACGGGGAATCGCGGATCGGCACGAGAATCCCTTCCAAGTCGGCGGCTTCGGGCCAAACCGGGAAAAAGGGAAGGTAGGTTTTCCAGTTCTTAAACATGGAGGTCTTTAACATCATGAAACGCTTCAGCCAAGGAATTCACCTGATGGACGCCGCGAGATGCTTCGCGCCGACGACGTCGCTCTATGCGCCACAGATCGTAGCGTTGAAGAAGGGAAAACGGCAAGAAGCTTCGAAGCGTCGCTAATCTTCGCTTTGGGCTCTCTTGGGAACCCGCCCCAGAACGCCAAAAGTCCGCATAGTCGCTCTGGACGGGAGAGTTGGTAAAGAGTGGACAAATCTCGTCGCGCCGAGCGACAACCAAAAGTATCAGCGGTCCCTTGCCTCCAAAGAGAACCCGGTGCCGGAGTTTCGCCGGGTCGTCAATGCGATAGATCCGGCCTCCGCTCCTCGCCTCGGCTAAGGCGACCAGCGGGAGGGAAAAACCGTTCTCACGGGAAAACACACGGAAAAACAGTTCCGCACTGAATTGATATAAGCCATGACCACTAAAATTATTAGAAGGCGTAATAGTCACAAAGTGGCCTCCCCGCTTCACCATCCGCATGCAGCTCGCCAGCGCGGTCGGATACTGAAAGACATGCTCGAGACTTCCGCCGTCAAGGATCAGGTCATAACCTTGCTCCCATTCCATCGGAACGGGCTGATTGAGATCGTGCAGAAGAGTCGCCCCCTCGTAGCCGGAATAGTCGAGCGATTCGACCTCGCCAGCCCCCAATTCCCTCAAAAACGCTTCACTGTATCCGCCCGAAGCACTCCGCAACCCCTCGAGTTTTTCGGCAAAAGGACGCAAAATCGAACTGTTTTTCGCTTCCTCAAGCGAAAGATAAAGGTGCTGACGGCCCACCATGAGAAATCGATCCATGGGAATTCCGCGATCTCGGAGAGAGACCAGCAGTTCACAGGAATGTCGATCCAGGCCCAAAACGAAACGAGCTAACGATGAAAATCGCGGCGGTTTACGCAAACCGCTGCTACTTCTGCCGATATAGCCGATGGAATTCTCAAGATCAAGTGCCGTCTCAAGTTTGCCTCCTCCGAACCTCTAATTAGTTTTAAATTCAATAATTTCAGTACATTTCATATTTTTGCGCCGGGCAGTCTCAGATAAACGCCCCGTCACCTCGTCAATTTTGTCGGATTGAGTTGATTATATGGTTTGTCCTCTTGAAAGTGGGCAGTCCAAGTCTACCCTCCACCGGCCTTACCTTTTAAGCCTCAAATCCCAATCTTTGGCGTTCCCCCCCCCAGGTTTGAAGTGATTGACCGGCATCACCTAGGCCCGCTTCCTCCCTGCCCGACACTTTCCCATTCTCCTCCAGGAAATATCGTAGTGCCGTCCCCATTCATGGAGTTCAATTTCGCCATTTTCTTCCTTCTCTTCTACTACCTCCGCCCTCAGGATTGGGTTCCGGGCCTCATCGGCGTCGAATTGATCAAGCCGCTCGTTGGATTTTGGATACTCGCCCTCGTGGGCTCCCGCTCCCTCCCTTCGCCTCTTCCGGGGTGGAACCGCACCCCCCATGACTGGGTCATTCTCGCCTATCTCACCTACATCGTTACCTTCGGCGACGCCTCCGTCACCGCCGTCCTTCCGCTGCTGGCATTCTATACCCTGACCGTGCAGTC
>Ga0209390_10008626_pt1 | contig 12521 bp, 14 predicted proteins | sample BON01_FD_187212 | JGI IMG/M metagenome (GOLD analysis project Ga0209390, IMG submission 187212) | Freshwater microbial communities from Lake Bonney liftoff mats and glacier meltwater in Antarctica - BON-01 (SPAdes) (version 2) | ecosystem: Environmental > Aquatic > Freshwater > Ice > Glacier... | reverse complement strand
CTGTTGGCTAAGGAAATTGCCATCTCCATATCCTTTATACTCACTCCCCCACCCCCCCCACCGCCCTCCACACCCATCCCGACTTGCCGCCGATCCTCAGGCGTCGGAAGCATAGCAAGGAAATCGCCTGTCACGTCGGGGTAACGTTTTCGTAGACGTAGCTCGCGATCAAGCTTCTGATGCTCGGCGCGGGCGTCGTCGAGCATCTTGTCTGCACGCGCCTGCTGCATGCGTGCGTTGGACACGGCGTTGCGGCGTGCCTCCACCTCACAGCGCAGTTTCTCCTCGATCGCAGAGTCCCAGCTGTCTTTCTCGACTTCTCGCTTCGACTTACTCGCGGGCGAGGGGAGGCTGCTCAAGACCGGCTGCGCAACATATCGGGTGCGGAAACTCTTGAGCGCACTCTCAAACGCAACTAGCCACGCATTGCACGCCTCCAGCCCGCCGCAATGCAGGATGATGATGTTGCCTTCGCGCGGATGAATCTGCAGCATGCTGCCTTCGCCCTTGCAGAAACGATGGATGCTCTCAAGCCCGATTGCATTGAGGCATCCTCCACGTCTCGACTCGTCAGCAAACGACAGAAGCGCAGTATTGCGCAGCACGTACATGCGCCGTTGCAGCCCGCCGTTGGGGCCATCTCTTTTGACATTGACCCAGCCCTCTTTGAGATCGGGCTCGGCGCCGCGCCTTGGGTTAACCTTACTCGCATCTCGCGCATTGTCAGCCTTGAGTCGTGCAGCTTCCACGCGCTGCTCGAGGCGGAAGGCCTCGAGACGCACCTCGCCTTTGGCGGCCTCAAAACGAAACGCCTCCTCGGCTGTCGCTCGCCGCTTTTGCTCTGCCTCCACCTCTGCCTCGAGAGCGCGCTGAAACGCCCGCTCAGCTTGTTGCTGCAAGTGCATCGCCATCTCCTCCTCGAGAGGAATACGCGAGTACTCATAGGTTGGGTCATCTACCAGCTTCCCCGTCGTCCGATCAACCACCTCTGTCACCTTGACAACGGGCAACGTGTCAAGGTAGCGCCTGAGCTCGACAAGTTCGCTCTCTTTCCTCGCCAGCTCAGCTTTCAGTGCCTCCTTCTCAGCGGTCCATTGGAGTTGGCGCACATCTGCCATGTCTTTCAGCGCCTCTCGCTGCTCCACCTCGTCCCTTTTCTCCTCGCGTGCCTTTACAAATGCGGGGTCTTCGCGTTGTGTTTTCGCGCTCACTACTCTCCTCTCCTTGAACCCCCCGAACGAATCCCCTGCTGCCATCGCGAATTCCATAGCAGCCTCTTGCTCCACCCCGCACACCAATCGCTCGGCTGTCTCAGCAATAATGTGCTGGGTGTCTGCTTCCACAGCCTCCGACACCTCATCACTACTCACGAGATGCCACTCTCGGTCAATTTGCCCTGTAGTCGGACGCGACGGCATCTGTGTCTGCGCGTCGTCTACTTCTGGAACATGCTGCACAGTCTGGTGCCGTGTCTGCACCTCAGCGTGCGCTCTAGTGTCACCTTGTACGCCATGCACTCTAGGCACCTCCGAGTCATTCGTCGTCATTCTGTCTGTTTGCGTCTCGTGCTCTTCTCGTACATACACTCTTCTCATAGCAGCACCTACTAGGTGTGTTGGTTTGTCGCCAGATGCACCCACACCAGCCCTATGCCCTTCCCCTACAACGCTACAGGTGGTCAGCTCCGCCGGAGCAACTGGCCTCTGCATGTATTCTTCATGTACTGCTAGTGGTAGAGCCGTTGGCAATTGTGCCAAGTCGTCCTCAATGACCGAGGTGATGCCATCGGGGATGGTTTGACACGCTTCCCTCCAACCAGAGAAATTGCTAGTCATGGATTGAGTTGGAGACAAAGGCTTCCAGGATGCACTAGACTCATGGCCTATCTCACTGTCCTCATCCACATCCAATACACTCACATCATCAAGCGATTCAGCTGAAGATGAGGGCGCGCGTAGAGCTTGAGACTTGCTTGCGATGTCCAAGGAAATCGATTCCTCCGCGATGAGATCCACGACTTGTACGCCCGTCTGTTGTTCCCATTTGTTGGAATTGTAAGAGTAGACAACCCAAGGACGATTGCTCGCCTCTTCCGGCCCGAAACCCATGCTGTGCACATAGGCCCACATATCGTGCGTGCCAATGCTTGCCTTGGGTCCCACGACCCATGCAATTGTTTCGGCCTTGTTGGCCCACCAGATGGCAGTGGAGGGGTTGCTGGTCTTGATGTAGACTGCACGGCCGTTGGCCATGTCCTCCGACCTCTCGTAGTTGCCGTTGATACCTTTGTAAGATTCTGTCACGCCGTTTTGGTGCAGCATCACGCCACTTACACGCACCATGCCTGCGCCGTACCTCCCAGTCGAAGTCACACGCAAGGCGGCTTGGGATTGAAATACTTCGTTTGTGGCTTCTTTCGTCTCGGTAAAAGTCCATACAGAGGGGGGCAGAGTGCTGGATGTGCTGGATGCTGCTGCTGCTACCGCAGGCGCGCACGGGAAGCGCACCAAGCCATCCTCTATGACTGGCCGACCCATGGCATCGTAGCGATGGCGATGCGAGGAACCTTGTGAGTCTTCTTGCCACGTGGCAGGCGATTGTGTGTGACTGTTTATGGCAGCGCGGAGGGCACTGGATATAGGCTCCTGTGATGCCACGAACATATGTTAGGAATACATAAGCATCACACGTGATGCAACAGGTTTAAACACACATCTGCTGAGTCCGCATATATAGGTATAGGCAAAATATGATGCGAATACGCTTGACCCAACACGCATGACTCAACAAGCTTCAACATGCGTCTACTGGGCTCTCCCAACGCGGAGCAATCGGACAACTTATGCACATAGTGTCTGTGGTGCGCAGGCACACGTCGACTCGCATCATTGCACACACACGTCGCCTCGCGTCATCACCTGCGAGCTTGCCACAAGCTGCAGCAAACCGCGCGCGTGCGGCGACGGCAACTCACTCAGCAATTTCCTACCAACCTTCAACATTTCAGCCATTTCAACACCCCCCCCTCCCCCCTCATGCGGCACCACCGCGCCGATGCGTAACACCACATCTAGGCGTGTAGTGAGATCGGGAGATTGCGTTGCTGTGCATAGTCTGTCTACCACTGGGCTAGTGGCGCTGCAGATGTGAGCGAGGAGATTCTTGGCGTCGGTGTCTGCAAGTTGCGAGAGCAGAGTCGCGCCCTCGTTCACCACCGAGGTCAGATTGTCGTTTACCATGGTCACATCTATCACCTGTATATACGAGAGAGAGAGAGAGAGAGAACGAGAGAGAGCGAGAGAGAGAAAAAGAAACGCGCCTATATGTTACAAGACTTTCTTCGAGTTTCCTAATCACTTTCGTTTTCTCGTGCCCTACTGGCATTACCACAGGTGATAGCACGCGCGGGCGCACACACACTCTCTCTTTCTCTCACCGTGGAGACAAGAGTCTGAGCAGCAAGCAAGGCTTCCGCCTGAAACACGGCATCTTCCTCGACGCAACGCACGCGCACCCTCAGCGCCCCTACCACAGCATTATTATTGCGGGAGCTGTCCACAAGTTGCAGCAGCGTCTTCGCATCATCGTCGGGCAGGAGCCTTAAAAGGGCTTCGCCCTGGAACATACAGTCATATGTTATATATATATATATATATATATATATATATATGTGTATGTGTGTGTGTAGATATATATATATATGTATGTGTATATATATATATATATATATATATATATATATATATATATATATATATATATATATATATATCTATATATATATATCTATATATACATACAAAAGAGGGCTTATCTCTGGAACCATACAGTCAAGCGTTATACATTAATATGTATATATATATATATATATATATAGAGCTTTGTCCTGGAAGTATACAATTATATGTGTTACATGTATATATACATATACATATAAACATACCTATGTAAGAGGGCTTCGCCCAGGAAACATACAGGTAAATGCTCATAAGATATGAGATAGAGCGAGACAGAGGGAGCAGGTGGGAAAAAACGCAAGAGAAAGAGGGAAAGAGAAAGAGTAACACAGAGAGCGTGTTGGGGCGTATGATGAGGGGGTTACCTCGCGCAGCATGTCGTCAATGGCGTCTTCATGTGCGAACTGCTCCTCCTCCCGCACGCACGATTGCTCTCGCGCGACCAGCTGATAGGAGGGCGTAGGGGTGCAGCAGGTGCATTAGAGGGAGTGACTACGGATATGGGGGGTCAGCGGGGTCGAGGTGTAGAGATACTCACCGAGGAAGAATGTCTCTCTCTGTCACAAACACACTTGTGCACACCCGCACACACACACGTGTAAACTCACGGGGGAGCATTGCAGACGCAGAGCAAATCAGACTGCAGACTTTCTTGCATTCTTGCACACACTTACCTTTGGACCAGCCTCGTGCTGAGGAGTTTAGTAGGAAAAGGCGTGGAGAGGGGAGGGAGAGCCACCGGCAATGACAAGGCAAGATGAAATACAGGTGGTTGGAGGTAAAGACAGATTGAGAATTCCTCTTTACCACAGACATTCAGTAACACGCTGTTCGCAACACTTTGGTGTCAAGTGATGGTATAAAGCGGATTTTGTCCAAACGATTTTTGATTTTCAAAACCAAGAAGCGATTTGTGTTGGGGGGGTTTTCAAGAGGTTGTGAGGAGGACGCACGTGAAGAGTAGTCTGTATCTTCACCCTCGTTTATGGGTTGTACAGTTGTAAAAATACACATACAGGCAACTAAACGCACCTGTTCGCGAAGGGCCTCGGCAACAGGACTTTGCCCGTGCTTCACGTCATCCAGCACCTGTTGCATTTGCTCTGGCAACCGATTGACAAGATGTCCAGCCTCAAGCATGATATCAGCCACCATCTTATCAGCCTCCTCCAGCTCATCTGCTGTTACAGGATCCAGCAACACGCGGCGCTTCGGAGATACCCCCCGCATGTTTGAAATGTCGCGCAGCGGAGACGACTCACCAAGCCCGCGCTGGGTTGACGGGGAAGGCTGACTCTCGAAAAGATCGAGGCCTTTGGAAGAGGCCTGGAGGCGCAGGGCGCCAGCAAGAGGGCCACTGCCCCCACTCACACTCTTGATCAGGGCAGCTACATCGTCCGAGGCTAGATTCTTAAAATTTCCTTCCTGCCCCGAAATCTCGTGAAGCATTTGGTCAACCATCGCCTCCCCAATCTTACGATCCAATGGAATGGCGGCGGATTGATCACGAGCACGACCAGCCTGACCCTGACGTTGATGTAAGTGCTGCAACACGTGCGTTCGCCGCGCTACCTCGACGTCGCGATCTGCGGCGAGGACGAGCGCAGGCGGGGCGGAGATGGGTCGATCGATTCTTCGAAGTGCGCCCACCCGCGTCCCATCGCACCGAATTTTTACCCCGGCATCATCTGTGCAGGCGCTCGCTGGCCTTGCTCGCCGCTGGCTGCTCACGATCCCACCCATTCTCGCACGTCGTTTTCCCAACCGCCGTTGGCTACCACAAACTTTTAGTTCTGCACCGAGATAGTTTTGTCAGCCAAACCGGACCTTAAATAGCTCATTCAAGCGAGACATTGACAAGCATGAGGCGAGTCGTGTTGAGCGCAGCCCTGGTGGCCACTGCAACAGCGTTTCACGTGAATGCTGGCTGCCGCATGGGGCCCATGCTCCGTCGAGCACATGTCAAGCCCCGGATCCCCCTGGTCTCACACCGCAATTCTTACACCCGCAATTTGTACTGACCCTGCATGCTTGTTGGCGCCTGGGAGCAACGTGGGTGGGGGTGGGGGCGGATTTGCTGAAAGTATTGTTGGCCTACCTGCCGTGGTACACCGTTGTATGCAATTGCCTTCTTTGCGCTTATGCTTGTGTTCTTGACTTCTTGACCCAGACTGACCTACTGTGGCCACGCTTGTTTTTCTCTGTTCGCAGAGAGTTGGCGGGATCAGCATGGCAGCTGGGATCGATATGGAGGGCGATGGACAGTATCATGTGAGCTTCTGCCTGCACTTTACAGCCATTTTCCCTGTGCAACGTCCCGCGCGATTCTACACCGCCCGATGACATTTAATCGATTAGTCTTTCTTAGTCGCCAAGCGACCGTGAAGACTCATATCTTTGATGAGGGCACCCACAACCTCGAGATACGCACTCTGTTCCCATTATACCATCATGTAGACAGCCATTTCGTAGCTTCTGTAGAGTATAGCTGATGGACTGTGCCCGCGTTCAACCTGAGGACTTCAGGCACATCACATCTTTCACCTTGCACTGCACGCATGATTCTGTGCCGTCCGATGACATTTAATCGATTAGTCTTTCTTAGTCGCAAAGCGGCCGTGAAGACACATATCTTTGATGAGGGCACCCATTCACGTTTTTACAGATCGGACGCCTTCACAGATCGGACGTCTTTACAGCGAGGACGTCTTCACGCTGCGGACGTTTTTACAGATCTGTTACCATGGTAACAGCGTCCGCAGGCTAAAAACGTCCGATTTGTAAAGACGTCCGAGCCGTAAAAACTTCCGCAGGGACGAGGCATTCTGAAGACTCGCTGTGACACAATCCTCTCCTTTCACAGCAATAATGCTTGTGCACCAACAAAACCGACTGATGCAAGCACGCGAACACACAAACACAAAAACATGCAGGACAGCAACGAAATCGACAAGACAACGATGGAGGGACAAGTAACCAAAGTAGGCGAGGTACGTGACTGTGTGCATATGATGGTGTACTTTCATGTGTGCATGATTTTGTTCGTGTTTTGGTTGCAACCTTTTCTTGGCGATGGTAGTGTGTTTGCGTATGTGTGCACAAGATTGTGTGCGTTTTTCCATACTCAAGTGATTACTATCTAAAAACAGAAACAACTGAACAATGCACATGTTGTTTTCACAGCATTTGTGATGACAACAAATACAGAAAATATCGGAGTTTCATACTGCTGTGCGCGGAGAGCTGATTGATTGTGCTACGGTAGAGTCCGACGTCACTGAAGATGCCTGGCAGAAGGAGTATATCAAGGCTTTTGGTATGTGCACCTGTGTGTATGTTCTTACGTATGTGCTAAAGCGCCCACATAGACACATATAGACAAAAGGGTGTGACATGCACACGAGTATAACATTTTACACATGCGTGTAACATTTACCTACACGAATGATCCGAGCTCGAGCTTTCTCGTATATATGCACATACACGTGCCTCCAAGGAAAATCTTACCAGGAGCTGCGTTCTCCCATGATATGCTTCAGTCCTTTTAAACTTTTCCGAGAACCATGGGGGAGGACTTAACACATGGCGTGTCGTTAATGCCACAGTCATGCTTTCATCCTCCCAATATACAAACACGCACCAGCTGCATCAGCAAGAAATAAAAAACATTATTTCTACATAGTCACGCATACACACGGAAGATCTTACCAGGAGCTGCATTCTCCTATGATATGCTTCAGTCCTTTTAAACTCTTCCGAGAACCACAGGGGAGGACTTAACACATGGCGTGTCGTTAATGCCACAGTCATGCTTTCATCCTCCCAATATACAAACACGCACCAGATGCATCGAGCATATCACAAAACTATATCGATGATATGCCCAAATGTATACGCACACACACAATTACATACTATCATACAAGTCATCCTAGCACGAGCAATCCCACCTACTAGCACATACATTTGCACATTAGGAAGATCTTACCAGGAGCTGCGTTCTCCCATGATATGCTTCAGTCCTTTTAAACTCTTCCGAGACCACAGGGGAGGACTTAACACATGGCGTGTCGTTAATGCCACAGTCATGCTTTCATCCTCCCAATATATTTAAACATACACGAACACAAACGTGCAAGAAATGTTTTTGTATGCACACATAGCCAAGCACCTGCAGGTATAGGTTGGTTGTTAAATCACTGTCGTGTTTATATCTCACCATTATATATTTACGTATCATGTGTAGATATATGTATGTGTACAAATACGTATGGTATGCATACGTGTGCTCACAAAAGCGCAAAACAAAACACACAGGGGTGCCGCCGCCGATGGAAAAACTGTACGACGACGAAACACAAGCGCGGATGGGCTGGTACGATGGCGAAATTGACCAGGAAGCTGAGCTCGCCAAGGTGTGTGTGTGCGTAGATATTTGTGCACGGCATAGGATGAAGACACGAAGTCTCCAGACTGAGCACAATGTAGTGCATACTGTACTGTAGTACTTTGTTGCCTGCGTGTATTCCTTCCACATTTGCACCTTCTTTCCACACACTGAGGGTGATTGTTGATGAATATCATACGAAGGTGGATGGTACCAAAGTTTTATTATCGTTTTGGAATTTCATTTCATTTAATTTTTTGATACATTTTGATGATTATTATTCCGGGTTTGGCACAAACGAAGAGCGTGTTGTGTCTGGTAACTCAAACGGCAAGCCTGTAGCACCTTACACCACAGGCTCATGCAGGCCAAAGCACAGGGGTGGCTTGATCAGGGCGCCAAAGTCGGCGCTGAGAGTGACGCGTTGATTGCCCTCGCGAAAGCGAAGGAAAATGCCAAACAGCCCGCATCGGATGGCGAAGAAGAGGATAATTCTATTCAGGTGTGTTTTTTTTTTTCAAAAGGAAATTTGTCTTTGTAGGGCTGCTTTGCAAAAGACAGCTGACATTGAATTGGGCCTCAGCTTTGCACCGTGACACCTCGTGTCACATATCTCACGCACAGCCTCACGCTTACATCACAATACTCACCGCATTCAGCACTCTGACTCGCGTGCTGTATCTTGTGCGTAGGCGAGATTCATGCGTGACAGGGAGAGGATACGCAGGGCTGGGTTGGAGAAGAGCAACGCCGATGTTGTCAAGCAGGACTTCCAACTTGGAACCGACAAGCGTGTCTGAACTGCCCATGTCCTATGTTTGTGTCGGAAGTGTAAAATTGTCAGTATTCATAATTTTGGAACCGACTAGCGAGCCTGAATTCTGTTATGTAAATGTAAAATACCTGCTTTTGTAGCGTTGCTGCCGCCGCAACCATGAAAGAAGAAGATTTGCAGCTGAAAATATTTTTTAGTTTGCAAGATAAAGAATCTGAGTACCCTCCATTGACTGTTCTGAGATTCAACAGCAGCAAAGCAAATTCACAGAATCATGTAAACTGAAACCTCTCAATTTCAAATCTTGGTCCCAAAATACAAAAGCTTTCCCCTGCATCATATCCGATTAACAGTTCGACACAACACACAAGTTTCTCTGCCCCTTCTTTGACTATCCTTCTGATGGTTCGTGATCCGATTCTGTTCGTGGTCGGCCCGTGGCGTGCGGCAGATCTTGTTCGTGGGAGTGTCGTCACTACACTTTATTGCTTGGTTCTCTCTTGAATAAGATTGGGGGTAGAGTTTTAATTGGAAACTGATAGTGCATATCCCAAGGATGCAAAGAGCTCGATTTACCAAATAATCTCTTCGCTCATATGATTTTCATTCACACGGCACTCAACATGTGTTGCATTGTTTCCAAAGCTGTTGTTAGTGAGATGAGACCGAAGATCAATTGATGCTTAACATTGAGCCCTAAGTCCATATTCCGCTCTTTCAGTCACAAGCTTTCTTGCGGTGCTTCCGCTGTGTTTTCCCCCTTTTTCCTCCGAGTCGAAGGTCGGTATCGCCCACGAATGGAAAAATCACACTCTGGTTGGCCACGAACGGGTCGATTCCCTGCTAAGTTTTTAGTATTGCAAGGTAGTGAATTTAGATTTACTGACATTATTGAGTACATATATTTTAGGCTAATATAGACTCCACTGAATTGAATTTGAATATACAAGTGACTAAAATATTGTACCATCGGCTCTGATCATTGACCTAATTCCGTTTTTGTCAAACACATGTTACTACATATCAGCGGTTCGTGGACAACAAGAGTGCCGCGGCGATCCGCCCAAGGATGGAGAAATCGCAATCTGATCGGCCACGAACGGGTCGATTTCCTGCTTTTTAGTATTGCCAGGTAGTGAATCGAGCTTTACTGAGATTACTGAGTACATATGTTTTAGTCTAATATAAACCCCTGCTGAATTTAAATATGAAAGTGACTCAAACATTGCACCATTGGTTCTTATTAATGGACTAATTCCGTTTTTGTGAAACACATTTTACTACATATCAGCGGTTCGTGGCCGATCAGAGTCACGGTGCGATTTCTCCATCCTTGGGCGGTTCTCCATTCTTGGGTGAATGGAGCGGGACAGTCACGGTTTCTTGGGTCCTACGTGATTAATTGGATGCGCACAATCTGCATAGTACAGTGATTAAGGTGGGGTTGGGTATCTTTGAATTTTGCACTGTGACGCATAGTCGTCGACGAATCTCGAAGGCCCAGATTCGATTTTCTCACCCAATTTCAGTTGCGGTTGCTCATATGCGGAACACGCTTTGTGGTGCCGGGACAGCAAACGCCGAGCGCTAGGACATTATTTTCCCGTAAGAATTTGCTATGAGTTCACAATATCAAAATGTAGAGGAGACTGTGATCTAGGTCTATGCACTTTTGGGGTACTTGCTTTTATATTTCCCTTAAGTGATGGCAAAATCTGATTTTTTCTGCAGGCGAAACGCGTTTTTTTTCGGAATTCGCTTTTACTCAGCGGTTCTCTTTTCGCAAGTTCCCAAAAAGTGCACAGACCTAGATCTCAGTCTCCTCTACAATCTCAGGCTGATATTAGGAACTTATAGCAAATTTGCGTGCAAAAATAATTTTCTGTCTCTGTGCGCACGACGTTCGCACAGTCGCGCAGCGCTCCTGCGGACTCTGCGGTGACCGTGACTCTCGAAGTTCTCTAAAAAGATTCGGCGAGGTTGTCGGAAAAAGCAAGTTGGGGTCTTGAAACGACGAGTTTTCAGACAATGTCATTTTTCAATTCGACATCACGAGGTGTTTTTGCTACGTAGTCGTAGCGATTTCCATTGCGAATTTTTGGGAACACAGCCGGATTCGATCGTGTTGGTTCAATCTCATTCATTTGCACTGTAGTAAAATTAACCAGCGTGACATGTATATATGATCCACAAATTCACATATTTGCAACGTGTACTGATGTTGCACTTGTGGCAAAGTTGGGGGATCTACGTATGTCTTGATCCTGGGACCCAGGGTTCGACTCCCATGTCATGCTATGTTGTGTATACTTAATGACTTTTCTTGCATTTTGGGATTATGATTGTCTTCAAAAAAATTGTGCAGTGGAATAATATGATACTATCATCTGTGAAGAAATGTCCAGCGAGCGGGTCGAATCCACAACCTTTCTCTTTGGCGATGTTATTTTGTCCAAATGGCCATATTGCCAATCTGATGTGAAAAGCCTGGACTATTCTTTGATAATACAGACAACTTCGTCGGTTCATTTTACTACAGCACATGCAAATTTGATCGAGCAAACGATCGATCGAACACGTCGTTTTGAAACGTCGCATAATTGTTGTCATCAGGAAAGATTCCAGATGTTTATTACTGCACCGAATGGAGCAACATCGACGAATTTGGTTGTCAAAAGAGACCTACAGAACTTTGGCTCAACCTGCGGATCCTTGCGGAAATCCTTTTGGAGACATGATGTGAAAAAATACCAAACCCCACATTAAGTTGGGTATTTGCCACAACCAGGACAGAAAGAAAGAAAGAAGTTGCATCCAAAAACGTCTGGCCGCACCCCGCATCTGAGCGGACATGTCCTGGGTCACCGGCTGGGCCATCGGCAGTGTCCCTAGTACAGCTACACTGGCAGTTGTGGACAAATAACTTTGGACCCTTCGATTTGAAAGAAGCAGGAAACAACCTCAACAAATTTGGAAATCACCGGAAACATCGAATATTCAACAGAAACAGCAAACAATTTAGGGGTTTCATCCTTTTCAAGTTCAAAATTAAACTTCCTGCCCGCCTCCAAAATTACAGGGTCCAAAGTTATTAGTCCACAGGCGTAGTACTGAAGAAGTGTATCGTGACTGCTAAGTGGGCCAACCCGGAGATCAGAAGGGCTCATAATTCCGCATCAGGTGTAGCTCAATTCCACTAATTATTCACTCGATGGGTTGGCGAGGCGGTCTGTAATCCACGAACAAACCCCACCGTCCTGGCCAGTGTCATCTCAGATCTGAGTCTACTGTCGATAGGCCAGAGTACTAGTACGTCGGCCTCACGTGAGAATAATTTTGATCCGGTCTGGGGGGCCCGGGGCTTGATGAAAATGGGAGGGGTCTGGGCGAGCGGCGTCGCCGAGACGCTCGTGATGCGCGCCACTGGCACCAGCTCCACCCGTGTATCTCCCACGAATATTGCACAACGCCCAGCAATTGTGGGGTCGTGTAAAGAATAATACTGATAAACACACACACACACACACGCACACACGCACACACAATCACATGCACACATACATACACACGCGCTCACACACACACAAACATATATGCCTCACCTAAAGCAAGTCCCCTCCCC